>ENA-UOTX01000784-UOTX01000784.1-compost-metagenome-genome-assembly--contig:-NODE-784-length-30128-cov-7.879838_pt1 | contig 30128 bp, 17 predicted proteins | sample MGYA00238143_ERZ746982 | MGnify/ENA primary metagenome ERZ746982 (study PRJEB28758, sample SAMN06268862) | compost metagenome | isolation source: single cell | place: USA: California, Emeryville, Joint... | reverse complement strand
CGTCTACCTTGTTATGCCTTTTTGTCGTAATAGCCATCGAACGATCAGTGTTTTTATATTAGAGTAAAAATAGGTCTAAATATAAATTTATTTCTGGAATACAGGAGTTGGAATTACCTTAACTTAAATTAGCCTGCTAAAGTAGCGCCTTCAATATTAGGAATCTTAGCTTTTTATAATAGAAAACCTCTCGATATTGGTTCAAAAACGCTGTCCCGCAGACTTTTGACCATCGGCTTGAAGTTGGGTCTTTTTTTTTTTTGGAATGCGCTCTCGCAAAGCCCCTAAGTTTGCCAGATTTGTGAAAAAAAACTCAAATGAAAAATCAATGGGAGAAACTAACACTCGTATTCTGTTCTTCGGGCCTTTTCTATGAGTGATTGCTAGCAAATGGAGCTGAGAACAATTTTCAGGCGATTTTTTTTCTCTTCTGAATGATATTCATTGTAAATTCAGTCTACTGCTTGCTATTTCTCAGAGGCATTAATTTTATTCAGCATCCGACTGCTAAAAAAAAAGTGAAGCAAGAAATTTAAATACATATGAGAAAGGTCTATCTAAAAGTAGGCTAATCTACTGTTCCTTTGAATACGAACATTATATTATAAAGCTATTGTTAGAGGAGAATTAGAAAATTCTGTAAAATATGACTAATGTATGAGCCAAAGACTTTACTTAAAGGTTTCTACAAAGAAAAGGTAAATAAATCGAGGAAGCCATTACCTGAAACCAACTTTCACTCACATCTGCGTCGAAACAGATGAATTGGCTCTGATATCCAAGAATTTTTGAGAAAACTTTAAGATTCCAAAAATTTTGTGTTAGGAAGGAGACAATGCTAAAAGCAATGCGCACATAGCTGTCAAAAGGCAGAACACTAAGTATCAAGTCCTGAATTCGCTATTTTCCTCGATATGGTTCTGAAAGTTTTTTAGATCTAGATTAGAACTCTAAATGTTTTCTTTTGATGTCTGCGCTTCACTTTGTAGAATGCAACATACAACGGTCCTTTCACAGTTCTAAGCATTTGTGTAGAGAAAACTAGTTATGATATTTCCCTGGCTGATCATCTTTTATTTTGCAAATCAAAACGTATAAGCTATATATACTTGCTTCTATGCTTCGGAGAACGGAAAGCTCACTATGAAAAAAATAAGTAAACAGTGGCTAATCTTCGAAGCGATTCGTGTATTAATCACCTTTCCAGTACTGCAATCCAAGAATTTTGCAGATTTTTCATGAGTAGAATTGTTAAATCAGTAACGAATTGCCCGAAAGTTGCATCATCGATATACCGCAGGAGTACAACTTTTCAAATGAGAAGTCATAAGAAATATTAGGATTTTACAGATAATACACAAAATTCGCTGATCGAATGACCAAAATGTTAGATGTTAAGCGAATTAGTTTGATTTTCTCCTACTACAGCAATCCACTGCTACGGATGCCAGACATTTGTAGAAGGATTGATCAAGTTCAAACCAACTCGACAATATATAATGACGAACTTAATCCTTTCACCAGCATGAATATAATGAGTGTAGTTTAAGTATCATAAACAGTAATAATCGAACTTACATTTTGCGGTTAATTAAAATCTTTGAACTCATCATCAACAATCTCTCCTTTGTACAATGGAAAGAGACAGTTCTCAACGAAGAAATCAAGCTATCCTGCCAGAGCACGCAACATCAGAACAAAAAGATATATTAGAAACCGAAAACAATGTTTTTCTCCAATTATCATCTGAAAAATCAGCATTGAATCTCCAAACCCTGAAGAATAGTCAATATGAATCCGGAGTTTTAGGATCTCCAACCACTGGGACGGGTGATGAAATAGATTTGGAAGGAAGTAAAAAGTTACCAGCAACACATATGAAAGTTTCAGCTTCAAGTCTTCGATTTCCAAGTGATCTTCGTGCAATCAATTTAAGCAGTAATTCTCTTGGAAACACAGCTCTTAAGCTACTTGCAGAGAAATTTGATCATCTACACAATCTAGAAATGCTCATTCTTTCAAAAAATTGCTTTGGAACCAAATGTGCAGTGATTTTGAGTCAAAATGCAACTTGGAAGTCTTTACGATTGCTTGATCTCAGCTATAACCCGATTGGAGATATTGGGATTAAGGCTATTGCACAGAATTCTGCTTTGGAAATGCTCTCAGTTCTAAGCCTTAAAAGTGTTGAATTGACTTATAAAGGTTCTATGTCACTAGCTCTGAATGAGAGCTGGAAGAATCTACAAGAGATACATCTCGATGAGAACCCTTTATTTGGAGATCAAGGCTTGGCAATACTAGCCTCAAATAATTTTTGGGAGAACCTCAGAAAACTTTCTATTTTGAATTGCGGTGTTGGTCCTCTTGGTTTGAATAATTTCAATCGCAGTAAACTCTCAAGAATTCAACAGTTTTTCTACATCCATGATAGCAGTCCTGCTCATAATTATCTGGGAGATGAAGGAATCATTACTAATTCAAACAATGAAGTTCGCGTACAACGACGCGAGAAAAGTGACGGTATAACTTCGAATTGCTCGCAATCAGTAGCTGACATGGACAGAATCCATCATCAGCAGGCCTCATTGGCAACTGTTGCCGAAAGACGTGGAGGCGGAGATGTGGAAGAAAATGGAAATATAAAAGGATTGTCAAATAAACTCAAGCAGTATCGAGCAAAAGTAGTCAAAGATGAACAGCTTGAGAGAGAGCTTGAGTTTTTCGTTGAGACGAGAGGAAGTAATCATCAGGAAGAAGAAAGCTTTGAGCTTGCTCTCAAACTCAAAAAAACACTGCTTGACACTGAAACTGCTAAACTCGCAGTTCTGACAGGAGAGGCTGGGATTGGAAAGTCCTTTTTTTGCAGATATTTCCAGAAACTTATACTGAATGGTTGGGAAGAAGGAACGCAGGCCAATGGAGAATGGCTTCCGATCTACGTAGACCTGTCAATTAGAGCTGATTCGAGCCAATTGACTGTGAATGAGATTCTTAGTCAGGAACTGAATCTTACAGAAGACGAGATCAAACTACTGCAAGAGCCCCAGTCTAACGCAAACCTGCCTAATCTACTCTTCATTCTGGATGGATATGATGTGCTTTTGGACCAAATGACATCATGGACTCCTAGTGATTGTATCAAAAGCAATTTTTACATGTCGAATAACTTTCTAACGAAGTGGTCGAGAGCTAAAATCATCGTTGCGAGCCGCGGAGAACGACTGAGCAAGGTTAACCAAAGAGAGTTTTTATTCGCACCTATTGATGAGAGGAAGGAATTACCTATCCCAGGCTCGTATCTCGAGTATACAATTGTAGGTTTTTCTGATGATGAAATTACAGTATATCTCAGAAAACGCTTGTTCTCTCAGTTATTCAACTCTACTTCTGATCAATTCGACAAGAACTTTGAACCGTCATCTTTCTGCATGCTCTCGAAGAAGTATAAAACAATAGTACTAAACCCTGATTGTAGAAAAATGATGGCTCTGCCGTTGCTTCTTTCTATCGCAATTGATGTATTAGGCGAAAAAATTTATAGTAATAAGAATGCAGAGAGCGCGGCTGAATTACAAACTGATCATGTTCAAAGAGGCCGATTGGGTTTATACGAATCCTTTCTCAATCTGAGATTGAGCTTAGCTGCCAGATCAAGTTTTGCAGCAGCACATGAACATCAATCAAGTGAGAAGGTAGAATTAAAAAGCAATTTACTGAAACGATTGCAATCTCATGCACTCCAATTGGGGAGATACACAATCGAAAAAACAGATCTTCAACAAGAATCAGAAAAGTTAGATGAGTTATTGATTTCACATGGTTTCATTCAATACAAAGAAGGTCACGCTTTCAAATTTACTCATCGATCAATCCACGAATTTCTAATCGCCTCAGCTATTATAAATGATATCAGTAATCAAGTCGCCCGAGAATTTAGAGAGACAACGGAAAATCTATTGCTAAACCAAAAACTTCTCAGTCATAGTTCGTTAGTCATTCAGTTCATTGTTGAGGCTCTAGAGCAAACCCTCACCAACAAAGAAGATCTACTAAAGTTGATTCGAATCACCAAAGAATATCCCAGGAAAAGCCAAAAAGAAGTCAAGCAAAACTCACCAGATTCTGAAATCATTTTGGAAGAAATCCCTCAAGCTGAAAAAAACCCTTTCAATATTGCTGCAGCCAATGCTATGACTATTCTCAACCTTGCAAAATTTGATTTTAGCGCAATGGATCTGAGGAATATCAGCATCTCTAACGCCTTCCTAGCCTCAGGGAAATTCAAAGGAACTAATTTCACGGGCGCCGATTTAAGTGGAGTTGATTTTACCAAAGCAGACCTTGAAAATGCGATTCTTACAGACACTCAGCTATTAGATATTGAATTTGGAGAATTCCCTTATTTAAAGTTCAACAACGTAGTAACTTGCTTCGAGTTTGCTCCGAACGGATATATTTTGGCCGTCCTGGCAGGAACAGTGATTACTATCTTTGAAAGAGACCCGAAAAAGCAAGTGTTCATTCGTTTCAAAAGGATGACGAGCGAGCAAGAGGAAATCACGGTATTGGCGTTTAGTTCTGACAGCACACTGCTGATTTCGTATGGAAAAGACAAGACGATTTGTGTATGGAACATTTTGAACGGTGAGTGCATTCAAAGACTTCAGAGCCCTATTCCTGAGGATTATTATAGACTAGCGCAAAGGAATTACATACGAATCTGCAAATTTATTGAAAATGACAAGAAAATTTTGCTGGTTGGAGCGGATTATACGCTCATGGTGTGGGACATTGATACCTTTAACCCGCAAGTTATCGGTGAAGGTAAAAATACCCGCGTTGCTTGGCCTGAAATGTGCGAAGTAAGCTCGGACGGAAAACAGGTTCTATGCATTGGTGCAGATGGAAACTCAGTAAGAGTTATCAGTTCCAGGACTGGAATATGTCTTAAGAAATACAGGAGAAAACTCGAAAGATTTCAACAGATAAGACAGGGACTCTTCCTCCCGAATGAGAGACAAGTTGTCTTTGGTGCAGATCGCAGATTCCTCATGTTAAATGATCACATCAGAGGAGTGCAAATCAAATACTTCACTTCTCTCGATATCTGTTTTAAGAATCACGACGGCAAAAGTTACCTCTCTTTGGATGCTGAGGGACTGTTGGTTAATGACCTACTTGAGCCTAAAAACCGCAAATATTTGCTGAAACGAGCTTTAACGCAAAAAATGGGCAAATTCTCTTTCGCTCCTGTCGAACTTAATTACCGAATTTGTCCGAACAATAACTTAGTCGCTGAGTTTAGCGTCGAAGACAAAGTGCTTAAGTTTTGGAATATTCCAGAAAGTTTCTGTGGCAATCAAATGAATAAGATTCTTCAAAACAATGAGTTAAATTTGAGAGGCGTGAGAATTGACTGCGCCGAGGGTTTGAGTGAGGAAAACTTTTTACTCTTTCAGCAGAAAGGAAGCTATAGCTCGTTTGATGAAAACGTAATGGATGAGCTTATTCTGGGCTCTTCAGAGAAGAAGCATATCAAAGAAATTAATCTTAGCTGCAGTAAGTTGAATGACGATGGCGCTTTGATTATAGGGCAGAATACGAGATGGATCAATCTTGAACAGCTTCTATTAAACGGGAATTGCGTAGGAGATGCAGGCGCAGCGGTAATCGCAAGCAATTCTAGCTGGGTTAATCTCAAGAAGCTTGACCTATCAGGAAACGTTATAAATGATAGAGGAGCGATCGCAATCGGCAGCAACTCATCCTGGATCAATTTAGAGGAGCTGTTGCTTCAAAGCAACAAGATACAAGATCAAGGAGGCAAAGGGATCGGAAATAACAATTCTTGGAGGAAATTAAAGATTCTAGACCTGAGTCATAATCACGTTTTTCGGGAAGGAGCTGAAGCGATATCAATGAATAAAGTTTGGAACGAGCTCGAAATTTTGAGATTAGCTCATAATGGATGTAAGAGCCAAGGAATCGCTTATTTAAGCTCGAATTCAAGCTGGAGTCACTTACATACTCTAGACTTAGATGGAAATTTTGTTGCTGCAGAGGGCGCGGAAGAACTCAGCAAGAATACTAGCTGGATCAACCTCGAAACACTCAGCTTAGGGTCGAATGAACTTGGCGAGAAGGGAGTTATTAATTTGAGCAAGAATACAAGTTGGGTGAGGTTGAAGACTTTGAATCTAGGAGACAATGCCATACCTCCTCAGGGTCTAAAGATATTAACGGCAAATGCTGCGTGGGCCAACCTTACTTCATTGAATTTAGAGTCCAATATCCTCAAGGCAGAAGGTGTGAAGCAACTATGTCAGAATTTGAGCTTGAAGACCTTGCAAGTGCTTAATCTAGAAGATACATCACTCGGTAACGACTGTACTGAATCGCTGAGTAATTGCAAAACGTTGACTTCCCTGAAAGTTCTGAATCTAAGCCGAAATCTCATTGGTGCTCCAGGAGCGAGAGCTTTGATGGAAAATGAAACCTGGGGGCTCCTAGAAGAATTAAACCTCAGCAATAACTTACTCTTAGCCGATGGAGCGGGTTCCCTGAGTAATAATATGCATTGGGTAAATCTAACAAAACTGAATTTGTCAAGAAATAAAATCGGTACAGAAGGAATTCGCCATTTGAGTGATAACAAAGCTTGGACCAAATTAGAAGAATTGAATTTAGAAGATAATTTTGTTTATGCTGAAGGTGCTGCATGGCTGGTGAGTAACAAAACCTGGACTCAGCTGCATACGTTGAATCTCAGTTTCAATTCTATTTTGGCTGAAGGAGTTGCACATATCAGCAAAAATCCAGCATGGAGTCAACTTCGTACACTCAATATCAGCAATTGTTCAATAAAAGACAAAGGAGCTTTGCATATTAGCCAGAATAATGTTTGGAATTTGTTAGAGACATTGGATTTAACAAATAATTTTATTGGTCCGCCAGGAGCGGAATCTCTGAGCCAAAATGCAGCATGGGTAGAACTGAAGAAGCTGGTTCTCGCGTATAACCCGATTGGAGATCAAGGAGCGAGACATTTGAGTAATAATAAAACTTGGTGTGATCTGGAAGTGCTTCATTTAGAAAATGCATCGATAAGTGAGGTTGGAGAAGGAGTGTTGCAACAAAATACGAATTGGCCTAAAATAAAGAATATTTGTGTCTAATGTATCGAATGAATAATTATTTTTCACAAACCAACTAGGTTGTTTAATTTATTTTCATATCAGTATTTAATACCGAATTTAATTAGATATCGTTGAAAACCGAGTAGAAGTGTTAAATCTCCAATCAAAGAAATTTTAAATCGTAATCATTAGTAACCCTTGCTTTCCAACAGTAGCTGTAGTGACAGACAAATTTCATTTTATTCTTTTAGCATCGACTCCTTTTACAAATTTCGCTTGTATTAGAGAATTTTCGCTGTTTTTTTTTTTTGAAAGCAGCTAAAATAATAAAAGATTAACGTCATTCAATCATTTTATATTTAATATCAATCCTATTCTGTGGTGGAAGGCTTATATATTTCAACTTCTCATAACCTCATGAATACACAAACATTTATTTCTTAGGTTCAGGTGGGAAATGATTGAAAGGAAGCAACTCGCTTATGATTTTCATGATCCCCAAGCACTTTTCATCCTCGCCACTAAGACAGCAGACTTGGACAGCAATAGGCATTCCTTCCGATGTTTCAACGTTTTGCCTCAAAAGCTTTGCGTTCGTGTCTTTAAATCTGGTTTCGTAGTGTAAATCTTCCTTGGACACTAATGTAACTGGGACTGTGCCAGCCGCAACATCGAGCAAGTTGACTCCAACCGTTTGAGCGGTGTGTGGGAACATGAACTCAAATTCCTTATGACGATGAGCGGCTATTGGGAACACTGGAAGGATAACGCAATCAAATTCATTTTCGATCCAATAGTCAAAGAAAATTCTTTTCATCTCTTCTTTTCTTTTGATGAGGGTGTGGAAGTCTTTTAGTGTCTTCTTAGTGCTGATTGCGACGAGCGTGGATTGGCGTTCCTCTCCAATGAGCTTGAATACGAGACTCACTAATCTGATCATGAAATTTGGAAGTCTTCCAAGAAGCATTGATCCATTGAACATATAGGCGTGCTTTTCGCCTTTCAATCCAACAGAGATGTCGTCATTGGGGGCGATAGCTGTTACTATTTCATATCCAATCTTGCCAAAATCATAGAACCAATTCTTTTCAAATTCTATGAATTTGTGGCCTTTCTCTCGCATCTTGCCCCCAATCATCGAAATCGCTCTCTTCACAGCAGGAGAAACTTCATGTAAGTCATCATCCAAACAATATCCAATTTTCAGGGGTCTTGATCGAGTTTGTTGCAATAGTTTTTCATCAAAAGGTGATCGATCAATCAAAGGATCAGTAGCCTTGAAATTTCCGAATAAAGCTCTCATAATCAAGATGAGATCATCCACGCTACGAGACATCGGACCGATCACCATTGGTAGCTCTTTGTGAGTATATACATAATGATTTTGAGTGTTAAGAGCGCCTCTGGTGCTGATTCTCGTTGAGGTTGCTTTGAATCCATAAACTCCACAAAACGCCGCAGGCACTCGAATACTTCCTCCTGTCTCTGAACCATTTCCTAGCGGAGCACAGCATGTAGCTACCAAACCTGCCTCGCCACCGCTACTTCCTCCAGTAACTCTAGCTGGGTTATAAGGATTCTTAGCTTGTCCCCAGACATAATTAAAGCATTCTGTGCCGATCAATCCTTGAGGGACATTACCAGCGATAAAAGGGATCGTACCATTTTTCTTGAGCATTTGCACATAGACGCAGTCTGCTTGAGATTTACCATGAGCAACATTGCAAGAATAGCCAACAGTACAGAGGAGCCCTTTCGTGCAGAGGTGGTCTTTGACTGAAATAGGCACTCCATATAATGGAGGCAATGTAGACAAGCTTTTCTTCTGTCGATCTTTTTCTTCGGCTTGGGTGACTGCTTGCAACAGTGCAGTGTCTGCTAGAAGATTGAGCTCTTTGCCTACTTTAATAGCTCGTAGTCCGAATGAAATCACAGCTTCCTTTGAGGTAAGCTTTCCATTGCGAATTTCCTCGGCAATTTGTGAAGCTGACATTTTGATTATCTCTGCCTGTCTTGCTTGAGGGACGAAATCCCCATAGAGTTCAACGAATCTTTTCATTTCGTGTTCTCTGGCAGCTAGGGCTTGTCTAACCATTCGGCGATATTGATTAGTTTTGTTGCAAGACTTGATACACCAATGCAAGAGCTTGGTCACTAAAAAGGCAATAACGACAGCTCCGACTGCATATTTTTGGGTGTATAAATATTGATATACGCTCTGGAAGAGGCTAAAATCAACCATCTAAGTTGGTATCCTTAGATTTTTATCAATTTTAGTTTGGAATCAGTTATTAAATTTTTACAAATCACAGAGTGATACTCGTAATTTTCAAATTTGGATTCAAAATACGTTGTAGGCGTCATTCCTAAAAACCGAAAAAACAAGGAATCACTCTTTAGGGCTTACACTTGAACAACCCACAACTGATAGCTAAATTCAGGAATTCTGGGCTAATTCACACACAATTAGATTGATATACAACTCAGAAATAGGAATGGTCGTCGAGACATTATTATAAATGACATCAGTTCAGCGAGAATAATTGGGAACTGCTAAAGCCCGCAAGCTTGCATCCTTAGCCTCTAAAGGCAGTACTTGCTTGGCTCTAAAATATCTAAAGGAGTTATACTGTGAATTAGAAAGTGACATATTTTGAATAGATTATTTTTTATTGTAAGATCAAAGATCAAACAATGTGTAAATAATCTGATATGAAACCATAATTTTGAAATGCAAATGAAAAAAAAAATGATGTGAAAATAAGAAAAGAACTAACCAACCAAATTTCAAAATTTCCAAAAGGGTACTGGCCGAGTAAAAAAAATAATGATTAATTTTCATACTTACAAGTAAAATAAAAAGGTGACCCCACGATTACCAAGGCATTCAATCGTCAGCTGGGTCATTCTCCTGCATTCTTTCTGCATACATGCATTTAATTTTTTTAGTTTTCCTTGTCAATTTTAATGCATTTGGATTTGAGTTTTTGCTCAAGTTTAGTAATTCTGTCATAGAGTTCCTCCAACAGAGGTGACTTCTCAACCTCTCTGATCACATTGGATGGGTTTGAAGGTTTTTCATTAGATCCTTCAATTAAAGTGCCAGAATCAGTTCTTCTTGCGTACACAATGGTCTGCTTTTCAATTCGAAATCTTTCGACAATTCTATTCTCAGTTCGAGACTCTTCATCATTCGACATAGGCGCCTTATCAGTCGGGATGAAGGTTTGCTCTTCAGTCTTCTTGCCTTCATCAGTTTGATTGCTTGGAGTTAGTTTAGTATATCTCAGCGCATTCATTCTTTCTTCAAATCTGGTTTGTTTGAGGCTTTCTTTTGGTGGTGAAAGTACCAGACTTTTTGACAAAGTATTTTCATTTTTTGTTGTTTCCTTTTTAACTGGAGTCGGCAAATAGTGCCCGAATTCTGAAGTAGAATGGTTAAGCTCATCTTCACCTGTGTGCAGGACTTTGGGGTTAATCCTAACTATTCTGGCTGCAGAATCGGTCCTTTGATGAGATGCTCTCAATCTTGATGTGGACTCAGATCTCTGCTTTGTTTCAGAATTGCTTGACTGCGGTCTTTTGAACTGTTTTGTGATGAAATCAGCGTGGAGCTTCCTGACTGGACGGACGTCGGCCAGCTCAGAAACATATTGTAAGAAAGGAATGAATTTTTTGAGTTCGTCGTCTTTTGGGTCGTTATAAAAATCGGAAATCTTAAGGCCGTTTTCTCTTTGTAACCGGAGATTTTCTTCGAGGTTATCAATAAATATCACTTCTCTAAGATTTCTCCCTATCAAACTGAGGTCTTTGCCGGCACCGGTACCATGTCTTAAGCAGTGGTCTCTGTGGAGGATATACGAAATATGTCTCTTCTTATCGATTTCATCGATAACTGCGGTCGCGTACTCCTTATCGCCGGCGGTATAGATCACCACCTCATAAATCTTGGCCATCTGTTCCAAGAACTCATCAAGATAAGGACGCTTTATAATGTAAAATTTCGAGCCATCGGAAAGTCTGACAATGTTGTCAGCCCTACTGACAGGCTTCGTTGAGGCATGGAGAAGCGTCTCATCCATATCAAGGACCAATGTCTTCATTTCTCTATGATAGTGCGTTTTTGTTGGGAGGAAAGGAGCTTTTGGTAGGCTCATGATATAGTCCTTGAGATTCTTTTTGGCCGAGGATGCTGTGCTCTGTTTTTGATAATTTGCAAAGCTGTTTGAGAGAACCGGTGATTTAAGCATGATGCTCGAGGAATAGTTTGACAGTATAGGTCTTTGGTGAGGGTCTTCACGCTCAATTGCAAAATTATGGCTCTGGGCTCGATAATCCTTCAGTGAGGTGGTTCTTTCATGAAAAGGGGCTACTTTGGAAGGAGTCCCTGTCTGGTAAAGGAAGGAACTGGAGCTAGGTAGTGGGTTTTGAGGATGATGTCTGAGTATCTCTGTCATTTAAAAAAGATTTTTCAATTTAAAATATCCAGAAAAATTCTTATTGTGTTTATATAGTCTTAATAGCACGCTATTTATGCTCTAAAACCAGTAGAACATGAACTTCTAAGCCAAAATAAAAGTTATTTGGCACTAATAAATTTTATTTCGGACTTTTTATAAAATATATTGTACAATAGTTATACTGAAGAGATAAAAACACGATTAATCAAAAGCCCGAAAGATTCTTAAAATACCTGAGTTACCGAAATAAAATTTCCATAATTCTTTAAAGCCCATTCCCTTTATTGATCTCAGGTACAAAGTAGAGTTTTCTAAGCATTAGTATATGCAAGAGGAATGGTCCACTCAGTGACTTAACATAGCATAATGCGCTTTTGTTTATCGTTGTTGTGAGTTTAAGAATCCGAAGATTGATTGAGCTAATTGGGTGTAGAGCGATTGATATTTTTAGAGCTCCATAGCGTTTTGATAAACCAGCTTAATGTGGGTAATTTAGAAGAGATACACATCAAAAGAGGGTTTTTGTTTTTGCTAAAAATTATTAGTTTCCGGAATTTTAACAAAGCAAAATAAGCATTATTTTGATTCTAACTTTTTTAAATGTAATTCTATTGTACTTTCAAAACAAGCCTTTAAGCCTGCAATACTCTCTGAATGAAAATTTGACTGAGTTGAGCTTCGAGCTGGTTCTCGTCAGTAGTTTATGAAAGTATATAAGTATTTCCGAAAAGCCGCAATATCTTTCAAAAGATCCAACAAATTATGTTTGATCTCAATTCACGAAAGCCAGAGTTGTGTTAAATCACACAAATGAGAATTACACGACGAAATCTCGAATCTGACCTCTCTAAGAATCACAAAACCTCAAATAAAGCAGCTGACAGGATTACAGAGAGAGAGCGATTGATACACCAATAGCTTCATTACTTTGCTTATCTTTCAAGCTATAAAATGAGAAATTCGGTTAAACTAGTTAATAGACTCTTGAACTGTTAATTCTGATTAGTAATAACTCGCAACATAGAAAAAGGAATCTGTATACTAGCTTCAGCTGTTAGAATGATAATAACTTTCCGACTACTCAGGTTCTTCAGTGGAATTATATAGAATTAGATGGATTCATTTAAAAAATAGTTTCATAGCAATTTCTCTAGCAGACTGAAATGTTGCTAATGCTGCTTCTCTATTCACGAAAGTTCTTGAGTCTAGCGTGGTTCGATTAATTATTGCGTTGCGAGGTTTACTAGTACTGCCACATTTGATTTACTAGTAATTTGATTCATTCAAGATAAATTTAAAATTATCACATTGTGAAAAAGATAATCTCATGAAAATTTTTCTCTCTTTTTGGAGTTTCTTTCGGAAAATATTCAACAACTGAACCGACTGACCACACATAACCTCGTTCATTTATCTTGCCGATTATCATATCTGTCTGTGTCGATTATTTATTTCAGGAGTTATAGCATTAATCTAAGGAGGACCAATCCTCTTATCAAAGCAGATAATAGCAGCCTAATTGTGATACTTTCTCATTAGCAATGCAAAAAAACTATTTCTCAGCTTCAAAATACCACTTTTATAGTTTAATATATACTTCGTGAAAAATAACAAGCATCAAAATATATAGCATAGCATTCATGAAGAGTAATACATATATATCCATTTATTTAGATGACTATTATATTCATAAAAACTAAATTGCAATATGACTTATTCATAGAATAGAAATCTTTGTAATTACTGTTCAAATATGAATAATTCACCCATTCATATTAATATAAGGATTAGAATTAATCTTAGTTTCAATTTCGATAACAATAATACACGCACTCTCTCTCTTCTCAGGGGAACTCTACCGACCTTCTCACTTTCGGTTAATTTGAGCGCATTGCATTTGTATTTGCATCGAGTTGCTGTACATATTATACGTTGGATGAGACTGCTGGTTTTGCAACACACTACGACTCTGGAACATTTGATGTCTTCCGTAATTTTGATAGTGCTCGGGCTCAATACCTTTAAGAACTGTTTCCAATTGCTCAATTAACTTCGCAACAATCGTTTCTTGCTTAAATTGAGAGGCTTTTAGCTCTTCTCTAAAGTCTGCTAGCATTTTCTTGGCTTCTTTATATTTTCTTTGATCAGCAAGCTCGCGAGTTTCAAAGATGATCTCTGCAGCTCGTACTCGATAGTAGTTGATCATCACATCTTTATCAGGCTCATCAGCCTTAAACTCCTCTTCTTCATTGCTGAACGTGACAGATAATTCAGCCTTTTTCACCAACAAATCCTTTGAATCATTTACAGTTAACTTCATTTCGCATTTTGCAGAAGCAATTGTCGTAGCTTTCTCATGGTCTAAGAGACTGCGAGTCGTCGGAGGAATCTGCACCAAGAGCACAAAGTCCTTTTGTTTTCCAGAGATAAGTTGCTCCAACTTTATTGTGTACGCCTTATTTTTAATGTCTTCCGTCCAAAGATTCTGTCCATAGCATTTGAGAATCTTCATTTCAGGGAATATCTCCGAGGGTTCAACTTGTATTTGGAGTTTAACATCCTCTGCTACGACACTAATCAACCCTCCTAAACAGTCTACAAAGCATCCTTCAAGTTGAGAGTACTTTTCTATGTAAAAGAACGACCCATCTTTGAGCTCAGCAATCTTGGTCATTTCATCTGGACTGTGATCGTTACCGTAGCCAAAGCAGCTAATAGTGAAATTTTCCTCAAGTGCCGATGCCGTTAGCAAATTTCTCACTCGGCTCTCTGTTCCGCTGTGATAGTCGATACCATCTGAAAGGAGGAATACTCCTGTCACCTGATTCCTCGTCCGACGGTCTTTGATCACCTGGAGCGCGTGCTTCATCCCCGCGGCAATATTGGTCCCGCCTCCTGCCCCAATGCGCTTGATTATCATTTGGATGTCTTTTTTGCCTGTCTGAGTCATTCGCAGCAGCCTTGAGAGACGCCTTGATGCATCGTTAAACGTAATTATGCAAAGTCTGTCGTCATCTGATAATAAAGTCAATAGATACTCCAACGTCTGGATAAGTAGCCTAAGTTTCTCTCCAGCCATGCTTCCACTCACATCAAGTACACAAACAAGATCAACGCTTGCTCGGGTATTGGTTTTCAAATCATCGACGGAGAGAGAAGCTATCATTGGATATGTCTGTGCTGATGCCGAGTTGATCTGAAGAAGCTTATTCTTCAGTTTCAGAGTCAAACGGATCTGATCAGAAATGTTCGTTGAAGGGTTTTCCTCTTGCATCTTTTGATCAGTGACGGGCTTATCCACTATCAAATCGTCATCGTCATATTTCTCTTCGACGGTGTCATTGGTTTTGTCCGAAGGAAATCCACAAACATTTCTTCCATTTGGAAGATGTGGATGTACTATTGGTTTCGGAGGCAACGAATTCAAAGGAAGATTTTGGGCAAGGGGATTGTTAATTCCACCGAAGTGTCGAATCAGTTCCGAATATTGCAGTGACACTTGTGATGAATGAAGAATTTGGCCAGAATTTCTAATTCTAGCTGTTTCTTGGTCTGTCAGATTGTTAGGAAGATTAAGCAGAGGCTGCTGAGTTGTATGGGTCGTTTGCGGCTGGAGAGATGGTCCTTGAATGGGCTGCTGAGGGTAAACTTGCCGTGGCTGCACATTTGAAAGGTCTTGAGGGCTCTGGGTATTAATTTGCTGAGGCTGCCTTATCAAAATTGAATATTCACTAGAGCCAGGGAAACCCACAGGAATTTGTTGGCGTCCTTGTCCTTGTGTAGATTGCGATGAAATTGAAGAGATTTTCTTTGATTCTTCTTCGGAAGTTAATTTTTGGTTCATGGTCTGTATCAAATTATCTATTATAAGCTATGAGCGGTACCGTGTATTTATAGACGAAGTGAAAAAAACTGATGGCTAATATTAATTATTATAATCTACTCTGAGAATATCGTAAGCTTTTCTGAGTTTCATTGTACCCCAAGTAGGAGGAAAATGCTGCTTGTGACCTATATTCATTTCTAACTACCGGTAGACCTAAACTTGATCTTAAATAGATGCAAAAAAGTTGAAATAAAACCATTATTTTCCACATTTTCAGAAAAATTTCAGATAGCTGGAATGTCTTAATAAATAATGCCGATTTATGGGTCATCTTTCTTTTCTTTCCTCTGGAACACTCGTTTTGTTGTTAGGAAAACGGCATTTGCACGCAGTTAATTAGAAATTGCTGACAATGAGTATTGTTGAACAGAAATTTACATTTGGAGAGAGGTCGAGATGACTTGAAACTATAGCTCATTAAGGACTAGCTGTATAAGACTGCGATTTTCTTTTTTCCTTTAGAAGATCTATATATCAATATATCTAATAATGAAACTCTAAACTAGTCAGAATATACGATTTCTATGTTTATATTAGAGTTTTATGAATAGATTCAGACTTCGTATATTAAGTTAAACAAATTCAACCGAAAGGAAAATTAGCAACATTGACTTGAAAGGCAAATAGATTACATTAATTAAAGAGTGTAAACTGAGAGAGAGAAAAAAAGGAGGTTATTTTAATAAAATCATTCAAAATAAAATAATCAAATTGATGCTGCTGACTCAGTTTGATATAGATGTATTATCCTGTAAAGACTCAAACCCATATTGATTTTCCAAAAAAATAATGGTGTCGCGAAGTGCTTCTAGAGTAGAATGTGGTTTTGATCCTTCTCTTTGAGAGAGATGTTCGACTGAAAGATCTATAAACTCGGAGAGCTTCTCCATTGAACACACCTTTGGTCTGCTCTTGAGGTAAGTCTCGTCTTATCTATGATGTTTTTCTCTAGCATCTCAAATCTCAGACATCAAGGGAGGTAATCTATGAGATTTGAAAACTCTAAAGTAAGAACTACCCTGAAGAAAAGATGACTTTAGGAAAAAATTACCAATGATTTTCTATTCACATAAAAAATGAAAATATATTTTTTCAGGGCTTAAACCGTATGATAGGATAAAGCAACTATATTAATCATGTTTATGCCATCTATGTCACTTTAATCAAGCTTATCTCGGAAATTTTTCTGCTAAAAACATGAAGAAAACCTCATAACTGTTCAACGGTAATAAGGTAACTAGAAGATTTCAATGTTGCTGTGAGAATCTAAAGCTCGTCAATAATAGCAGTAATAGATGAGCTTTCAATTGAAATTATTGAAGTTTTCACCTTACTAGCAAGATCTTCATTTTATCCAATTTTCACTTTTTCAATAAGATACTTGAAGTTCAATAATTAATATTTGCCTAGAATATCGAGATTTTCCAGTAAGATGGATACATCGAAGAATGGTACAGGCTTCTCAGAAAGAAGTAATAGACTGTATTATGTAAAGGATTTACTATCTTACCCTCTAACCGTCGCTATAGGACAGTGAAGCATACCAAAATTATCGAAGAGAAAGCAATTTGGACAGTTCAGGTCCCAAACAAGATTGGACTTATTCTAAAGACAATCCAAATATCTCCCCAATGTTAATGCAATACTATCAGCGTGCCGAAAATTCGAGGAGCTACGTCGTAACGATAGGACTTTACCTATCTCATACATATAATGATATCTACAGGACACTAGCAGCAGAGATGAACAAATTCGACATCTAGAAAAACTCGTGGATGAGCTATTAGGTCAAAATGGGACTCTGCAAGCAGAAAACGATAAATTAAAGTTAGAAAGAGACCAATTCAAAGGAGAAAAAGACCAGCTTAGAAGGCAAAATGACGAATTAGTTCAAGAGAAAGCTGAATTGCTCGCTAAGGTCGATTCTCTCACAATTGAGAACGAGAAATTAACTCGAGAAATGCTACACCAAAAGGAAAGAGCGTCTCAGGCAAGGAAACCAATCATAATTCACGAAGAGCGTTCTGATGATCTTCTAGTTCATAACCATAGACAAGGCCAATTTGAAGAATTCAGTAACAGTTTCATATTCATTTTTATTCAGTGAGGGTCATAGAATATGGCAGTAATCGAAATTCTCCTCCTAAAGAAGATTTAGAGAGCGAGGAATTGGCAAAAAAACTGCAGGAAGAAGAATATAGGAATGAATCCGCTAGGAAAATAGTCACAAAGCCACGTCAAAATACGAATGGGAGACGACCAGGTAATAATGTGAGAGAAGATGCTATTGATCCAGATAAAATGACTTATGAGGTAAAATTCATGAATTGTTGAATTTTGTACTCAATAAAATTTTGGATTTGATAGGAACTGCTTGCTCTTGGGGATAAGATGGGCTATGTTAGCAAAGGTCTGACCTCTCAGCAGATCGAGATGTTGCCAGAAATGGAATATTCGAGCACAACGAAAAGATCTGAAGACGAGAAGAAGTACCTTATAGATTTACATAGCATAATCTTTTTTTTCTTTTTGACCTCCTAGGTGTTCGATTTGTTTCAACGAATATCAAGAAGGAGAAAAATTAAAGAATCTCAAATGCTTTCACGATTTCCATTCACCTTGCATTGAGAGATGGCTAGCTGATCATAAGACCTGTCCAATTTGCACGCATAATGCGATTTAATGACTATATATCGAAAGATATACTTTGTATAATTATAACGTTTTTAACAATCGAGTTTAAGTGATTGATGTGCTGTCATATGGGTTCTGCTGTAACTATATACATCGTTTTATTTGAAATATTCAATCTATCGAGATTTGATTCAAACAAATAATTTTTTTCCAAATAGATTAATCAGGACACATAGATATCTATAGGCGCATGATTGCTTTCTTATGCCAGACCTTTGATCCGAGCATTATTACTTAAAGTCACAACAATTGTTTTTCAAAATTATTGTTTCCACTGTGATTTTTGCAAGTAGATGATGATTAGAGTGAGCCGGGAATTGTAATGACAAAACATTAAACGAGGCACTAGAATACAACTCTCTTTGAAATATTGGCTTTCGTTCCTCTATTTTTTTTTTTAATTTACAGAAACACACACATCATGCATTAGTGCTTTTTACACCGAAAACCGAATCTTTAGAGAACACTCAGCTTAGATACTCGATAAATTAAAAATTAAAGCAAGTTAACAGAAATTATTCAAAATAATTTTCATTAGAGCTCTCGAAGAAAGAAACCCAATCAGAAGCTAAATGACAGGTAAAGCCCATCCTTTGCACATCATAAATAAATCTCCTTTCCTAGAGAAATCCACCATTAAAAAGAAGAAGACCGATGACACTTCAATAATGACCCCTAGTGAAGATTCCATCAAAATGGGAAAGGCTAGCAAAAGCAAATCAACCAAGCTCGCAACGAATCCTATTCTTGAGGCAGATGAATTCTCTCGGAGCGAAAGGAAATCTAAGACTCCTGCTCCGAAAATCACAGTCCCAACAACGCAATTTGATGTTGTATAGTTTATCTATGAGCTTACCAAGCTAAACTTTCGAATCGTTTAGGGTGCAAGCAAGTTAAATCCACTGCAAGAAGCCTATAAAGGGAAATCGGAGTATTTTAATGCGAGCTTGCAGAACAAAAAAAGCAAAATCCTTGCTCAGATTCAAAGAGTAAACACTCGCGTCGACGAAGTGAAGGCTGCTAAGAATGCAATCGAGCAAGATATACTGGGAGAGTTCCACGGCATGCTTGATAGACTCAATCAGGCCGAGAGTTTTAAACTCTCTTTACTAACTAGGGATATTACTGCTCTCGAAAAGGAAACCCAAGCCATCGATGATATGGCCCAAGCGTTGTTCGACCTCACTGCTGCGCCATTAGAGACAGAGGCCTTCTTATCGAAGAGCAAGCAGCTTGATGAACTGATTTCATTTACACTCAGCCGTCCGTTTAATACTAACATCGTTGTCAACCCATACGACCTCCCTCGAGAGCTCGACGTGATTAGAGAGAAATTATCAAAGGCAAAAGCACAACAGGACGTTATCGATTTCAAAGATGAGATCATTAAGAATATTTTGCAGCAGAAAGAAAAGAGCGAGAAGCAACTACGAAGAGAGTACGAGGAAAAATTCGAAAAGGAGCTTCGCGAATGGAACAAGTATAAGCATTATACCTCTTTATAGTTTAACCTTCTCCAAGGCTTGCTGATGAATTCGCACAGGAACTTGGAAGATTTAAGCTCGTTAACTTCTATAACGGGCTCCCCTTAGACCCTGATACTATTAACGACATCTGTAAAGAAAATAATCGCTCAGAGTTACCTCATGGCTGTATTCTCAATCATTTGCGTCTCATATGATAACGATTTAGTCGAAGGATATACTGTAGAGGCACCTGACCCATCGTTCCATGGGACTCTCAGACCATTCTGGGGAAAACCAAAGAAAAAAAGCGATTCTCCTCAGAAACTGCAGCAGAATATCTCACCGAAAGCAGGAACGGAAAGTCTTTCAGCGGGAATACAGTACAGAGTCTTCAACGGTATGTATTGTGGGCTTTTATCGTGAGGGTTAATATTTTTGCAGAGATTGTCAAGCAGAAAATCACGAAAAATTTAGAGGCTAAGGGCGTTGATATTGAAGAATTATTAAGATCACATGATAAGAAGAACGATGGTACATCTTTGAAATATTAGGGCTTTCTTTTCTTATTGTCTTTTAATAATAGGCACTATCAGACTCATAGCTTTGGAGTACATCCTTGAAGAATATTGCGGGTTGCTTCGGTTAGAAATCGATAGATTGCTTGAAGAGCTGGAAGCGACGAATAAACAAAACTTTGAATATGAGAAATTGCTACATTTCATTTACAATTGATTACTATATAGATCTTGAATTTGCAGTTTGGTATTTCATATTATAATAACAGAGATAATACCATATTTTCATTTTCGATTGATATATAAAGCTTCAATTTTCATTTCAACATATAAATTGCAAATGATGAATCAACACCTTTTATTTACATTCAACATTTACAATAAGAATTATTAGTTAGAGTATGATTAGATTAATACTATCTTAAATGCATTAATGATAGTGAATAATAATTATTGGTAGTTATCATTAAAGCGGCATCTCCGCGTTTTGCGATTAGAGCATAAGGATCATATCTTCAGTGTAGCCCATATTCTTTAGCAATTCAGCTAATTGATCTGTTCAAATAACATTATTTTATTAAATTTTCAAGGGTAATTTACTCTTTTTTCTCATCGAAGAGCAGACCATCACCAATGAATCTTCAGCTAAATAGCCAAAGATAGTTATGACCTTAATTCGCAATATTATTTACCAGGTTTCGGCATGTAGACATCAATGATATCTTGATTGAAATCTCCTTTCAACTCGTCCATAAACTCTGGAGCCTTTGAGTACGGTTGCTATCATCATAGTAAGTATTATTGATTACGTCCTCGACCTGGAGGTTGAGATGCAGTTTGTTCTTTTCGTAGAAATCGGCAAGCTCGTCAAGGAAAACGCCTTCAGTCTGGAAAAAATTCAGTTGGTGCTTTTCACATTGCGCTTACTATTGTGTTCACGTGGTAGACTAATGAGATTTCAATGTTATCATCTGAATGGGCAACTGCCCTAAGGAGCTTTCAACACGTATTAATTTCTGAGAAACCGGTCTAAAGCGAACCTGATAAAAAGAAGCAAGTCCAGTTCCTGTAGCCAGCAAACCCAACTTCTTGACATTTTTAATTTTTCCAAGCCTTGGCTTATGAGTTCATGGTAAAGCTCGTAATTACCTTGTCAAAACGAATTTCCCGTAGCCCAGATATGAGAACGGACCATACGGACCAGAAATTTCTAAGTGGTCTCCTATCTACACAAGTTATTAGTATTTGTGCGGTGCAGGGTAAATTGTTTACCTTTAAATTCGACATCATTCGAGTAAATTCTCCTGCCTTCGCACTGGTTGTGAGATCCAGATCAAGATGATGAATACAAAACTCCACAAATCCATAATCGGTGATCCTGGAGACGGGTATGTAATTCCTCGATACTTTATGATCGTCAATGCTTCCACTATTATGGATATACGATTAAAAAATACGAAAGATAAGGGTTTTGTACCTCAATTGTACGTATTGTCCCACATGTGTGCCCAGGACTTTGTTTATTTCATTGAAATCTGAAATAATTTAGGAGAGCCGAGAGAATGGTGTGTACCAAATCGGTATAGAAACGCCAAGTCAGCAATTGGGGTGCGGCTCGCAAGGGTTATTTTAGCAGGGAGGTCACTAGTCATCAAGAGTGATGGTAAACCACGAATATCAACTTGAAAGAGATGGTAAAGTTTGAGCAACTGGGAAATGTTACATGGACTTCGTTTGCCTACGCCCAGAATTGACTTCATATTGAATACTGTGGCAAGAAGATTGCTGGTTTCTCGAATTAAAATGGAATATTTATTGTTCTAAATAAATTAAAGTACTCATACAAAATTCAGTAATTTTTTTTCGAGATGGGACGGAGTGCCTATCGATAGTTTTTATGCAAATGAATGAATTCCAATTTCTAAAGAACAAGATGACTACTGATGTGAGAATTTACGATAGTATCATCAGTTTAAGACTTTACAAAAAAGAAAAATGAATTTTCTGGAATTGTTTAGTTTTTCTGGATTTTTCAAGTTGGTTCTCATTCTCTTTTGTAGAAATTTATTCATTTTCAATTCTTTTCGTTTCATTCGACCTTAGCAAGCTTGCCAAACAAATCCTTGGTTAAGGATTTTGTGTGTTTACCAGTTCCCAGTGTTTGGGATGTTGAGATGAGCTTGCTCATCAATGATTTATGAAGTTCAATATTAAATAAAGATACCAATTCTCACTCAATCAGTTCTGTATTGATCTATGGATAAATGTTCTGAGGCTCCTATCAGATCCTATATTAATGCTAGAGCCTTTCATTTCTCGAATATCAGTTATTAAAATTGCATTGAGATCTGAATTTTCATGTATCATTGGTGCCAAAACTTTTTAAAATCAGATAAATATAGAGGCTGTTTGCTTCGAATGCAATTCTGATTGATTGACAACATAGCTGTCTCTACTAAAACGTCTCAAAAGGCTGCTATGATAAAATTCCTAATTTTTTCCTTTTAAAAAGACTTTTCACAAAGGATACCCTGTAGAAGTTTCAACTGTGAAATTCATAAAAGTAGACAACATGTGGCAACCAGAACGTTAAGAGTTTTTTTTCTCAATTCACAATCTTTGCGAAAGTTCAGTGTCAGTTATCTCTACCCGGGGATATTTCAACTCTCTATTTTTACAGCCGTTTAAACAACAATTGAATAAATACAACGTTTTACAAAATGATAACGAATTGCATCTAACTATATATATCAAAACTAATCAAATTTATAACATAGGTTATATTCTCTTTGAACTTGATGATAGTTTTCTGTAGCTGAAGAGTAATTATATATGAGTCTAGGCAGAAAAAATAAAAAATCTCATTATTTGACTCACAGCTCGTGGGAAAATGTTAGAGAAATGGATGTTAAGGTCAATCAAATACAAGGAATACTCTGAATGAATGTAAAGTATCACTCCACACCAATCTTCAACAAAAATTTTATTTGCAGATTGATGAATCCATTTTGAACATCAAGCGAAATACACTCACTCTTTGAAGATAACATACAATTACATTGCAATGGAAATATATTGCTATTCTTGACAATTACTCATGCCCAATTAATTCTAAAGGAAATAGTCAGGGACTCTCTTCTGAGTGTCTGGATCAATGCTTTCTCTTGGCGCTTGATCAAATTGCGAACTATGAAAATGGACATGAGTTAGCCACAATTACAAAGGGGCTAATATTACTAATTGATCCTCATACTTTCATCGACTTCCATTATCGCAGCTTTATTACCACATCTATAGCAGTAGTTGGGTGCTGAAAAAACTGTTACAACTTTGCTATCGTGAGCCTCTTGATATCCCTGCATATAAAAAATAAAGTTTACATCTATCAGCAACTATCGCATATACTTCGTGAACGAGTTGATGAGCTCGTGCAATCTTCGAAAGTTTGTTTTTATAGATAAACTCTTTTGCTATATCCTCCCCAAACTCGTAGCCAGCTCCTCTTTTCGATACGTGCCAACCTCCTCCATATGAATTAGCAAATATAAATAACGCGTCAATACCGCTGAATTCGTTCGGATCTGACCAAAGGAGGTCACACATAGGACCTTCATGAGGCACTTCTTGAATTCGATCAAGAGCGTTAATATGATCTAATGCATCTATTGAGGGAGAAAGACCACCATGCAAGCAAAATATCTTGTAAGGTATTAGCGGATAAATTTTTAAAACTCGCTCTTACTTCATTTTCAATGACTGCTGTTAAAGGAAGGTAGTCAAATAACTCGGTAAATGCTTTCCAAACAGTCGCACTGGCATACTTCCTTACACACTCGTCGTAGAAGCCGTAAACTTGGGTAATTTGCCTACTTTCGTGATTCCCTCGGAGGATCGTGATACGATCGCGATATCGAACTTTCAGTGCAATGAGCAGAGTTAAACACTCGACGCTATGATGTCCTCTATCAACATAGTCTCCCATAAAGAGATAATTCGTTTCCTGCATAACAAATCACATTAAGCGGTTAATGGGGGAAATATCGCTTACAGGGCATTGACCGCCGATTTTGAACAGTTCGAGTAAATCCCAAAATTGGCCATGAATATCTCCACATACGGTCACCGGTGCTCGGACAGGCCTTACATTTGGTTCTTGAGATAAAATTTCTTTGGCCTATGAAGACAAATTTCAGGATTTAAGTCTCTAAGGTGACTGTTTCTACCTTTTCACAGAGTTTTAATACTTCTGATTCTGAGAGAAATTGTCCGCTGGTAATTTGCTCGATCTGCTTATCCAAGGATCTAGCCTCTGGGATTTTGAATTTCATTTGGCTCATATGAAGTGAGGTATTTTGTTGTGTTTGCAAAGTAAATATTATGAAGTTGTTGACGAGATTGGGCGAATAGCATCTTTAAATGAAGGTTGGTATATTTTTAGTACATAACCAGATCTGATACGCTGTGCTGAATTAAGCATGTTCTAAAATTATACCAAGTTCTGACCAGAAATAACTGTAGAACTGGATGAAACTTTGAAAGAGAGAGTTAAATAAAATGAAAATATGAAAGGCGAGTTGTCCTGAGAAAGGCTTAGACAGCCTTATCTCTCAGCTTTTTTAAGCCCTTCTGTGATATGATGAAATGGGAATTGTATAAGAGGAGTGCTTAGAGTGAGCATTAGGGTTGTTTGACATCTTTGATTTGAATTCTGGATTGCAGAAATACATCAAGTAACTTTTTGAAAGAAGGATGTACGTATTTTGCGATAAATATGTTATCAGAGCAAACTTTCTTCTTCATGTATTTTGTGTTTGGTGCGGCCCGATATTATACCGAAAAGAGATGTGAGTTCTTCAGATGATGAGAGTGAATGATGAATAGGTCAAGTTATCTTTGATACTGTTTGAAAAGAGAGTTACTCGATTCTTTCGTTGATTGATAGCATTTTCGAATTCTTCCCTGCTTGTTTTCTTTTGTTTTTTTTTTGTTTTTTTTTTGTTTTTTTTTTTTTGAGTCCGATGGCTCTCTTTGAATAGTAGAGCTTACTGGTCGGAGTGTTCATATGAAATTATGTGGTAGCTCGAAATATTCGCCTTATCCTGAAAATAGTTTTTATGTAGACACTATGCTATAGGCCAAAAATATGAACTCAAATTTTATAGAGAAAATAAGAAAAGTAAGATTCACTAATTTCGAGAGCCGGCTTTCCTCCAGTCAAGTATACCTTTCGAAATTTGATTTTTCTTAGATCTTCGAAGGATTTTAAATAAAATTCGCCAGTGGTTTCCCGCTCTAAATTAATCTCTTATTTAAATCAATGCTTTGGTTTTCGCATTATGAAACAACACAGAGTACTTGATTAATTTCGATTTACGAGACAATATGCACTCTATCAGAACATAACACATGAAACCTTAAGTAAAATATATTTACTTACTAAGAACATACAAATAATCAGCTCAACTATTTCTTTATTCCATTCGCTTTAGCTTTTTCTGTGAGGTAGTCCTTGTAAATAGAGATTAAATAATGCGAAATCTCTGGTTCAGCCGTTCTTTCGAATCCTAAATACTCCTTTGAAATTTGAGTAAAGATAAATCTTGGCGCGTGGAATAGGGAATCAATGCATCTCAAATATCTTTTCACAAATCCGCTAAAATCATCCGGTTTCGCTAACGCGCTCTTCAATAACTGCGGCTCCACAACTTCGCATTCTATTTCATACTTCGCAAGGGATGGACCCTTACTGATTCTCAGTGCACATACGCCTTTCATCACTTCCAAAATGCGATTTTGTGGCAATATTTTCGGGAATCCATTCACTAGCTTCTCAAACAGCTCCACGGCAGCGACTACCTTGCTATCGTAGGAGAGTTCATATACTTCCGTGAAAGCGAACTCCATAAACTGGAATCTGAAAATATCTCTTAGTTTCACTCTGATGAAGCTAAACTCATCGAACTTGATATCTTTCTCTTCAAGAGTTTCATTTTCTTCCAATGACCCTGTAATTCTGATAATATTGCGTCTGTGCCAGTAATCAAGGTTGCTTCTTTCTGTTTTGGTGGACCGAGTCCAGGTGTTTTTGTAACAGTCATAGGTGACTCTGCTCTTTCCGTTTGAGAAATCGAGAAGCAGAGAAACTCCATCTTCGGTACTGGGTCCCGATCGGCTGATTTTATTCGGATTTTTTATGCTTTCCACCTCCATATATTTCAGCGCTCTCCTAAAAAAGTCTTCTCTCAGTTGAATCTTTTCGCAGGGTATATTAGGATTCGGGATAGAGAGGCCTTTTTCCGTAGTTTCGAGTACTACATAGTCTCTGCCATTATTTTCTTGGCAAAATTTCTGCTGCTCAGGTGTGAGCTTATCAATTCTCATATTGTAGCCTAACTTAGCTTCTATTTCGATTTTCTGATTGGAGGCTGGCTGTTTGTTCAGACACGCTCGAATGAAATCTTCTATGGGTTTGACCGAGACCAAAATATCAACAAAGGTTCGTGGTATGATGTCATTTGAGCCGTAATCCATTTTTTAAAATAAACTTTTGGGATGTAGTTATTGAAAAATTTGCCAAGTGTTGATTATTTATACTACATGAGGCTAGGTTTTCTTATAATGGCCTTAGGTAATGTATCTCGCTCTACTCTTCTTTAAGAGCTCTTAGTCTAGAAAGCTTTTTCCTCTTAAAAAGACCATTTTAAAAAGCGTCTTAGATTAGCATGGAATGGAATCCAGGGCTCTATCCCCGAGTGTTTGGTAATTTAATAACAGCTTTAAAGACGAATTTAAGCTTAGAGCAGAGACAAGATCAAAGAAATAAGTGAAATACAAAGCCTTATTATTTTTATGATAACGAACTATTGTCGCCAATATTTCCTCAAGCTCTCAAATAGGAATAAGAGTTTAGTTGCATATGAGGCTTCCATATAAAACTAACTGCTTTCTCTTGATTCGTGAAAGACCAACCATGTAAAATGCAGTTATTTGTTAGTTTTACTACAAAAAAGCAATGGCAATTCCTTAAATCACAAATGTATTAATGCATGGTGAGGGATTAAGTGAGTCTGACGTCACTTGTCTTTTTCAGCATCTTGCCGAAAACTTTGTGCAACACTGAATCAACAACGCTAGCAATGGTGAAAACACCTCCGATAATCGCACACAATTGCACAAGGAAATGGAGAAATCCAACCGATTCTTGCGAGAATTTGATAGTATTCGGAGAGAGGTCATATCTAATCACCCGATAGTTTAGCTATCTCATTTCAACATTAGGAAAGTACCTGAAAAACAGTGCTGGGAGCATGCCAGAGTTAACTTCATTTCCATTGGCTGCGAACTGGAATACATGCAAAGTGGTACCCCAATTAGTGACGTATGTTGTTGGGACGATCTTTATAATTGAATTAGTGAGCACTTAGTGAAATGAATATTTGTTATACGCTCAGATAATATTGGTAGGTGATGCCGGTATTAATTTGTGCAGGCATCTTCTTAACTCCATCAATAGGATTGAGAACGCCTTGTTTGAAATGCCTTTCAAAATTCAGAAATATTGAAACTGAATTATCTGCTGCCTTTTTACTTTCTAACGTATGAGAGATGAATTTCCTCTCCGAACGAAAGATGGTTTATTTTATGGCTGACATCGATCGTGTGAATATTATTTTGTCTGAAAACTTCTTGTAACATATGCCCATAAGCATGAGAAGAAATGTGGAAATTTCCAGGAACCTTTAAAAATCAAGATGATATCTCCATAATTCCAATTTTATAGGCATTACCTTATTAACGAGAATGTATCCTCTAAGTTGACATCCTTCTTTGTCCTGGAAAGCCTTGCGAAGTCTGTCCATATTCAACATATTTCCATGGTGATGATCCTGTTCCTTGAATATTGGAACTAATCATCAGATAAAAAGGCCTGATAGGAAGCTTATACATGTTTTTCACTCTCAATTTCGTTTCCAAGGGAGTCCAGTCTAACTTTATGGAGATCGCCAGCCAAGTTGACCTTTAGAAAAATTCATTCAAACACCTCGATTCGCAGCGATAATTACCGTGTGAGTACCCATAACGTCTTGCTGATCCAAGCTCACGATGTCACAGGGCATTCTGGGAAGCGTAATGTCGATATTCACAACTAACTGAAACGGTTCTATGAATTTCTTCTCGAAAAATCTCAGTTGGTACCTTTGCGCCTCCTCTATTCACATCGATGTACATATCAGAGAACTCCTCTGTCTTGAAGAACTCTTTAAATTCATACACGAACAAGAAGCTCATCACGAGAATGGCCACGATACCAACTAATCAGAGAAATTAATAAAATCAGCTCAAACGTCGCGAATAACTGGGAATTACTGGCGGCACCCAATGTGGTAGACTCTCTTAAGTCAGATGGAAGCTTTCTATGCGTATCAAAGGCTTTGATTCTATTCATTAGATTCTGAGACGCTCCAAAGATGAGAGATATTGGAAATCAAATACAATTTAATTACACGTAAATCACTCAGAAGCGTTGAAATCGATTCCAAAAAAATTTTCCATTGCACATTGCGCCAAAATTCGAAGGAAGAAAAATGAGAGAAAACAAAGAAAGTGATGCATAGGATTTCAAGCAGCAGCTGCGAAAGTTCAATATCAAAAAGAGGTATGGCATTTTATTTGAAAATTTGCTGCGTTGCCGAGGTTCATCTTATTTATTTAAAAAAGTCTAAATTGGAAAACATGCTTACTTAAATGCAAATTAAGGTCTCTTATAATTAATTTCAAAAAAGAAAAGCAAAAAATTTAGAGAAACTTCAAAAAAACACAAAGAAACACAGAAATGCAATACAATTACATGCCTAGCTTCCCTAACCCAATGATGATGTCCCGTCCAGCGATGCCTGTCTCTCTTTACGTAGGTAATCTCGACGAGGCAGTCCATGAAGAACAACTCTTCTCCCATTTTTCGAAATACGGGCCTCTTCATTCAATTAAAATCGTCAAGGACAGAAACACAGGAAAGTCAAGAGGGTTCGGATACGTGAACTTCTTGAATCTCAAAGATGGTAAGAACCTAATTTGAGACTTTTTTGACTTATTACGAATTTTTCTCTCTGACTAGCCGAAACCGCTCGCATGATCGCCCAATACGACTTGATCGGCAGAAAGCCAATCAGAATCTTGCACAAGGGAGACCCAAAACAAAAGATTGAGGCTAACCTTTTCGTCAAGAACATTGATCCTTCAGTCAGTTTCAAGGAATTACATAACCATTTCAGCAAAGCAGGACCAGTCCTCTCTGTCAAGATCGCTTACAATAAGGCTGGACAACATCTCGGCTATGGTTATGTCCAATTCGAGAAAGTTGAAGACGCCTTGAAGGCTATTGAAGAGTTCAATGGAAGCAAATTAAAAGAAAGAGAGCTCCAAATTGAACGATTCTTGCCAAAAACTGGTAGAAATGTCTCATCCGGCAACAATCTCTATGTGAAACACCTTCCTGAAGGAAAATCAAAAGAAGAGATTGAAAAACTCCTCAACGTAATCTTTTATCAAATAAACTTTAAAGTCTAACATTCTTTGCTTTGAAATAGGAATACTTTTCAAAATATGGAAAGATCATCTCTTTGCTTGCTGCTAGCAAGGACGGAAATGTCTGGTCAGCTTTCGTTTGCTATGAGTCCTCTGAAGCTGCTGCTCAGGCTCTTAATGAGTTGAATGGAACAGTTACAGTAGGTAAGAATAAATATTTCCTTTTATTCCAAGACTAATGACCTTTTCGTGGCAACAGACGGTGCAAGCCAACCTCTTTACGTTAACTTCCATGCCAGCAGACAAGAAAGAGCTCTCGAGAGAAAGCAAGCTGGTCAGGACAAAAACGAGACCAATATTTTTATGAAAAACTTGAAGCCAGAAGTCACTGAACAACAAATTCGTGACTTGTTCAAGACTTATGGAGAAATCACTCATTGTGG
>ENA-UOTX01000782-UOTX01000782.1-compost-metagenome-genome-assembly--contig:-NODE-782-length-30235-cov-7.158664_pt1 | contig 30235 bp, 16 predicted proteins | sample MGYA00238143_ERZ746982 | MGnify/ENA primary metagenome ERZ746982 (study PRJEB28758, sample SAMN06268862) | compost metagenome | isolation source: single cell | place: USA: California, Emeryville, Joint... | reverse complement strand
TTGGACTTCAAGACTGGAAAAAAGCTTTATACTGGAAACACCTCAGACGGGAGTAAATTTTCACTGTTTGATTGATTTCGATTTCTTCTTAGTTGCTGCTACGTCAGTCTGCTTTATTTGAGAAAGAATCAAAGTCATTAATCACAGGAAGAGAAAGTAGCTACAAGAAGAAGGAATTTGGGAGAATAATCATTGGCCACAATGAATAATAGAAGCATTTTAAAACTTTTTATCCCTTATTTTTCAGCATAATATCATGCATTCTTCCTGTTTGAAAACCAAAACAATTGATGAAGGAAAACTGAAAATTCACACAAAAAACAGAAAATGATATACTCTTAAGCTTGCTTCTTCGTAAAAATATGAACCCAACTTTTTAATTATAGGAAAACTTTAACCACTAATTGACTTTAATTTATAGATTGAGTCACAAAAAGCAATCCCTTGAATCGGAGTATATTGAGATCATTTAGTTGTTAAGTTATAGTCTGCCTTTAACAGTCATTCTTTGATTTTGAAGGAGTTGTATGTGAAATACAATTGAGAAAAATTCCAGGCATCCAACTGCTTTTCACCTTTCCAAATCTGTAAAGTTAGGAATATCATTGTGAGATTACTTTTTTTAGTTTAACTCTATGTACGAAAAGAATAAGAAAAAGAAAATTATGAAACTCCAGAACCTTTACTTAATAGCAAAACAATATTTGTGTTTTAGTAGGCTCTTCGAATGAAAGTGATCTGTGACCTAAATCACATAAAAATAATCCAAGAGATTCTAACATATTTCAAAGAATTCCTTAAGATGCTCATTTTGAGAGTTAAATATTGAATATGCTGAAAAAATATCGCTTGAAATGCTGTTCTAACATCTTTTACTGTCGCTCACCATCGATTTTGAGTGACGAATAGAAAAACTTTCTGAATTCTGAAAAGAAGCAAAAATATTTTGAAGCCTAGTTCAACTCTTCCAATTAGTAATATTTGGCTTCTACGCAGTTCACGTAATTAATCAAAACCTCAGAAAGCTAATATATTAAGACTCTGAAAAATTAATTAATTACTCAAAATTAACAGGATTAAATTTAATCATTCTCAAAACTCAAACAAGAAAGTCCACAGAAAATAAGAAAATGCTTCAAAAAATCAACAAAAAAAAAGGATTCCTCCAATCTCGTCGAGGAGGATTCAAAGCAATTGCAAGGTGCACGGGCCATAGTTTATAATACATTGATGAAATTTAGTCAAAGAATGCTGACAATGTTCGATTCAATTTGAACATCAACGATGATATTTCGATCAAGGCCACAGGCCGCGAGCAAATTCCCTTTGACTTGACAACAGTCTATCCAAATAATAAGTTCTGCAATGAAATTTCTCTTATGTAGTAGTAATTTATTTTATGGAAATTCAGCAATATCTATCAGATACTTGTCCACTGAGAATACATATTCCAATAAATAATAAAAAAGATAATGATTTTTCAATGCTAAATCGATATTGTGAAGATAGTTTGTGCGATCGCCCAAACGATTCTCAACCATCTTTTTTTAATTTCTTCAGCAAAATGGTTGCATCCTCTTTGGGCTACTATCATATGCGAAATAAAGAGGTGGTAATCATTGTTTCCATTAAGAGAAAATGTATTCAGAATATTCCTTTCTGGATTATAAGCCTTAGAACTTGATAATATACTCTTTCAAGATTTTTTATTCAACTGAAAAATAAATTGAATATTTCTTCCTCTTGACTAATTAAGAACAATCAGCCAAGCAAGGCGTACCCCTGCTATTCTTGAGAAAGGACTATTAATTTTTTCTTTAAGTTTTCACAAAGCTCAAGTAACCGCAATAAAAAGGCGCAGCAGCTCTTACTTACAAAGAATAAATCTAATGATTAACATCATTTTCAAACTGATTTCCTATCTACAAATTCTTAGGAGTCGTAGTTGCTTTCATCTTGGGATTGAGGTAATTTTCAAGAGTTGTAGTTTTTCTCTGCAAAACAACTGAACTCACCGAAAACAATAATTCCAATATTCTATGAGAGAATTAAACCTGTAGGTTCTAGCCACTTCCATAATTACAAGAAAATTCGCTTCTCTAAGTTTTCCCTGTAATTATTGTAAATTGCCGCTGGTTTATTGAGAATCGATTTTGTCCTTAGACCCCATTTATAATCTAAGCTCTAGTCCACCGTTTTGTGACTAAGTAAAATTATTTTTGAGATCACTCTTATGTTTTCTGGTTAGAGTTTTCAGTTTTCTCAAACTTCCAATTTTGTTTTCTGATAAATAGAAAGTATGCATGATCAAACTGAGACATGTATAGGAGAATAGGAGATGCTTACGGTAATAATTTCTCAAAACTAATCGTCATCATCAATATTTATTCTCTCAAAGTTTCTTTCTCGTCTTCTTTTGGCATGGTTATTACAATTGATTTCTTCTCAAATGAAACAGATAGACATAGCAGCTTCTAAAAAGGAATAAAATGGTTACTATTGATTAGCAATGAAAAGCTACTATCATCTGGGGTCTTTCCAGTATAAAGATTTTTTCCAGTCTTGAAGTCCAACAATGCGACTGTGTTATCCCATGAAGAATTCGCCAGCATTTCGCCGCTTGGACTCCATCTCACGCAATTGATAGGATCTAGAAAGCAATTATTCAAGCGTTAGAACGAATTTTATTAAACAAATCCAAAAATATTACTCTTGTGAATATGTTTGAATGTTTGGACAATCTTTGATTCTCGTTTATCAAATATCCTCACATTACTCTGCATACCACCTGAAGCTAATAGGTTTCCATTGCTTGGGCAAACATCAATCCAGTATGCATGACCTAAAAGAAATAAAAATTAAGAAGAAGAAAGCAAAAAAGCAAGAAATATAAAAGGGAAAAAATTAATAGATCAGTCCTTTTTTCCCATTGAAAAGAGACAAGCATTGCCTCTCTTTAATGACTTGGAATTGAATCATATATGAAATGAGGAGGTCGAAAGGGAAGAGGTAAAATCAAGTTTGCTGCATATACCTTCCTCCAATTTAATCGGATTCTTCAAGCTGAGAGCTTGCTTCTCAACATCTAGGATATAGAGTTTTGACCAATAGAACTTGACGAATAACAAGGGCTCATCAGGGTTTGTGCTCCACCTGCACCGGCCACAAGGATCTAAAAGTTATTATAAAGTTACGAAAAATTATTAGGTCGCTATAAACTAAATATCAGAAAGTGGAAAGATATATCTGATCACAGTAGGAGAGAAAGAATAGGTTGAAAATTAGATATATTTAAAAATTTGCTTACCATAAATGTGATTTTTCTCCAATTTCATATGGAAGCGATAACTGTGAGTGCTTACATCGGACAACAGGCATGTTCCATCGCGATCAATGGTGACAACAGCCTCTCCATTAGGATTGAAGTCAAGGCTAGTCGTACAGTTCCCTAGGAGCAAACATGTTAGATAATGCTGTACTGGGAAAATCAGCTATTAAATACCTCCTTCATTGTCATATTGGGAGTGCCATTTGGATTTTCGGATGAGTTTTACAATATTACCAGTCTTTCCGGTGGTGACATTGTAAAGATGGTAAGCTATCTTTCCGCTCACAGAAATTGCACCAAGAAAGCATCTTCTTGTATTATAAGTTACGTCTCCATAACCAGTATCTAAACTGATCATGAAATGAATTTAACAATGATGTTACTGCCGCTAAGTTCCTCAAATGAATATATTTTCCTCGCTTGTCCTTTGCGTGAGACATCAAATACTTGTAGATTGGCGGCATTCTGAGAACCATGATTAACAGAAACTAGGAGTCCTTTGTCTGCAATCTCTTTCACGTGAGTCCAATTGTAGAGTTCTTAATGAATCGTGAGCAGGTAAGAACCAAATGTAATTAGTTTAAAAATACCATTGACGTAGTTAATTTTCACTCCATTAAAGTTAGCAAATTCCTGCTTCGATTCAGCTTCAACGATACGAATCTTATTATTCAATCTTGAGGACCAAGCAAGTAATGTTGGAGATATAGGAGATTTCTCTTCTATTCAAAAGTCAGATGATTGGAAATAGAAAGCGTGCAAAATGAGAATCTTATTTATAAAGTGGATCAAGCATCAATACCAGTTTTTATCGAATTGTGAAGCAAATCATCTCCTGATGCGTCTCTTTTGGCTTTGGACTGTTCAGGGTCTGAATGAGTTGATCTCTTACTGCTTTTTGATCTGGTTTTTGGTGGCATTGTTTGTGAATAACAGAGTGCAAAAATAAAAATTTTAATTAGCTCAAGCCAATACGCCAGTGATTTGAACAAAGAAAAAGTAAAATAGAGATAAGATTCGGCGGTGATCATTCTTTAACATCAGTTGGACACTGAAAACATCTTTTGGACTTATTGCTAGTGGGAGAAAGCTACACTCAAAAGTGAGAACAGTGTCCTTACAAAACAAGCGAAACCTAAAATGATTCAAAAACTCAAAAATTCAAACATAAAACTTAGCCTTTTCAACTGCTAGCGACACTTCAACGATTCATTCAAGACCATTTTAAGCAAAGATCTCCTCAGTCTGAAAAGTGCCTTTGCTCTAAAAAATGCCTTTGTTCTAAAAAATGCCAAAAAGCTTCTTCACTCCTAAGAAAACAATCAGAAAATTTTGATACACTTTATACTGTTTGAGAATATGAGCTCGAAAGGTTAAAAAAATATCGTAAATCTCATTTTCAATAAAATAAAAAAATTATTTCTTTGTTTTGCTTGGAGTTATATCTCAGTCCACAAATTCTCTCTCTTTTTCCAAAAAAATTCAGGGTTGCCTTCGTAATATGTCAGTTGTCCGTCAGTGCTTTTGATTGTCGCCAATAAATATAAATCTGGATTTTCATTTTACATAATCTAGCAAAATTCTTTCGACAAACAATCAGCCTACAGTCTTTACTTGAATTTCAAGAAATCGAAGGGAACCTAGACCTCTCGGATCTTGTTGATCTTGCCTATAAATTACAAATTCTTCCTGAAGAACGGGAATTTGACTAAAATTACTTCGAATAGTGATGTAAGCATTTCCCAACCAAACCTCACAGCACACAATTTTACATACTAAAATTTTGAAACAAAATATCACAATTCAAAACTGATGCCACCTACAGACAATAATACCGTTTGGAACTTTAGAGGAAGAAGCTTGATAATTTTCGACTCACATTGATCAGAAGACATGATATTTCCAACATGTCCACAGGTTGCGAGGGGACATTCATTGTTTGGACAGCAGTCTATCCAATAAGTTCTACAATTAAATCTAGTTTCATTAATCATTATAGGATTTTTGATTTTATTTGATGTAAGAATACATTTTCAATAAATTCTCAAGTGAAATAGATATCGCAGAGATGTCTGGGACGTTCGCTTGCTTGATTTTCAAACATTTTTTATTTCTTCAGCAAATTGACACTGTAGTCCCTCTTTGGGCTGCTATTATTTGTGATATGAGAGAGGATTTTCCATTAAGAGGAGATGCATTCAGAATATTCATTCCGAAGCCTAAGAACTTGTTAATATTGCTGAATAAAAGCTATAAATAATTAGGAGTAGTAACAACGAACTTTCATTTCCCCTCAAAATATGATTTTTACAGCAAACTTCTTTCTCGTAAAGAAGAAAACATTAAATGACCAGATCGATCCATTTTTAAAAATGGTCTTCCGTTTCTCGACTGCCGTTATAAGACCAGAAGACCGTGATAAACTATACTTTAGCTTCACATTTATCTCATGTATTTGTTGACTTATATGCGAAATTATCTATCCCGTAGTGAATTTTGACCGTTACCTTTGTATCATCATAGAGTAAATTATTAAACTCTTGAAAGTTGAAATTTTTATTATTCTCTCATAGTAAGCTTGAAATAATAAGTTTCCTTACTACCAAGCTGGGCTTTCTTTGGTGAAGTCTCAAGTTTTCTAATTTATCCTTTCGTTTTTGGTTGGAAAGAATATATGACGAAATCCTGATGGGTATATGAAGAATAAATATAATCGCTATTATACAGAGTTGGAAAACACTATTAATTGCGACTGACCAATCATTCTTCTCTATCTGGTTTCATCGAATTTGATTCTTGCTCAAATGAAGCACACAGACATAGCGGGTTCTAATAATTAAATGATTTTTGTCGAACAGTGAAAATTTACGTTCATCTGAGGTATTTCCAGCATAAAGCTGTTTTCCAGTCTTGAAGTCCAATAGTGCTGCTGTCATATCATTTGAAGCAGTTGCAAGCATATCACCGTTTGGACTCCATCTCACACAGTTGATATCATCTAGAAACAATAATTCAGATGTTAGAAATAATTAAATAAACAAATCGAAAAATATTACCTGTGTGAACGCCATCGAAGGTTTGGACGACCTTTGATTCTCGTTTATCAAATATCTTCACATTTTTATCATAGCCAGCTGAAGCCAGTAAGTTTCCATTGCTTTGGCACACATCAATCCAGACAGTGAAGCCTGACAAAAATGAATGACAAATCAAAGAAAAAGCAGGTATGACAAAAAATTAATAAGTCAATCTCCTCTCTCATTAAAAAGAGATAACACGTCTACTAGGAATTCAAGTGAAGCCGTTGAAGAAGGAGAAGAGGTAAAAATTAAAAATAAATAAAAAATGGCTCCACTTACTCTTTGATTCGATTTGAACCGGTCCCTTCAAAATGAAAGCCTTTTTCTCAACATCGAGAATATTGAGTTTTGATCGATCATATTTAACGAACAATAATGGCTCATCAATATTTGTGGTCCATCTACAACGGCCAAAAGTATCTAAGAAAGTAATTATGAAAATCCAATTAATTTTAACGTCGCCATAAACTATTATTAGAAGGTGACCAGATACGTCTGGTAACGATAGGAAAGAATGAGGGCACTGAAAATATTTTAAATATTGAAAAATATTGCTTACCTTTCATATTAGTCATTTCCATATTAAGATGGAAGCGATAATTGTCAGTGTTCACATCTGATAATAGACATGTTCCATAATAGTCCATGGTTGCTACAGTCTCTCCATTAGGATTGAAGTCAATGCTGGCTATGACGTTTTCTACATGGAAATTTACAACATAAGAGGCTACAAGGGGAAAAAATTTATCAAATACCTTCTTCAGTGCTATATTGGGAGTGCCATCTCGATTTACGGATGAATTTGGCAATAATATCAGCTTTTCCAGTGGCAAAATCGTAAAGATGATACGCGGCCTCTCCTCCAATAGAAATAGCACCAAGAATGCTTCTTCGTGGGTTAAATGTCACATCTCCATAACCAGTCACTAAAATGATTATGAGATGGATTTTAATGAGGATGCTACTTCCAGAAACTTTCTCAAATGAATAAATTTTCTTTTTCTTGTCCTTTGTTTGAAACATCAAAAACTTCAAGGTTAGCGGAATTCCCGTAGTTATGATGAACAGAAACCAAAAGTCCTGGATTTGCAACCTCTTTCATGTGGGTCCAGCTTCCGGCCGGATCTTGGGAGATAGTAATCATACATGAGTGACAATGGAAAAAAATAAAAAATACCTTTGAGTTGAGCTCCATCGAATTTGACAAACTCTTGTTTTGATTCAAGTTCAACTATACGAATCTTATTATTCTCGAACGAGGACCAGGCAAGTCGAGTTGGAGATATAGGAGATATATCTGTTATCCAAAGTTAAGCCATTATTAGAAATCGAAAATTGGAAAATGAGAATAAATCAGTAGATAAAAGGACGGGTACCAGTTTTTATCGAACTTTGAAGCAATTCATCGATTGCCTCGTCCTTGTTAGCATTTGACTCTTTAGGGTCTGTGTTATTCGATTTCTGATTGCTATTTGATTCGCTTTTTGGGAGCATTCCTTTTTTGACTTTGCTTATAAAAGAGCAGGTGAATAAAATTAAATTATCAAAACTAATCTCAAACTCATACGTGAATGAGCATTTGATGAGATTAGAGCAAAATTAAATAAAGATAGAATTCAGCGGTGTTTATTCTTAACGAGATGCTTGCGACAAAAATAAGATAGTTACGATAATTACTTGAATTTCAAGGAACATGGACGTATCGGATCTTGATGATCTCGTCTATAAATTATCTGAGAACAAGAATCTGACTTAATTAATTCAGATTGCCTTTTATGGCAACAGTAAATTGTTGTTCGTTTCGCACTTTTTAAAAATTTCAATGAACCACCATTCAATTTGTATAAATACGCATGAAATGATAGTTCTGACTCCAAATCTGTTGTACTCTTTGCTCTTTTACTTTGAATTCTCATGAAATTTGGAGAATTTCGTTGAAAGCATTTTTTTAGCTTCATTATTTAAACACATTCTCACAAAATAATGACAATGTACAGTGCTCTTCTTTAAAAACAAACAAATATTCATCCAATTTAGGAAAACTTTCACATATTTCCTTAAATCCAACAATTGAACAAGCCAAATATTTCAGAAAAGTTGAGTATTTGATGAGTATTGCATTAGCAAAACCAAAAAGCTATCTTGTTGCCTTTAGAGTCACCTTAAGGCTTGGAAAGAGCACTAATGCAAAAGAAAATCGCTGTATATCACTAGCTCAGTGCGAATTTTCTCAATTTTGTAATTCGGTTTGGATTTAATTTCGTGAGTGAGCATTTATAAAGAATACAATTTAACTACCGTAAATCCAAAAAGTGTAAAGTACTCTAAATCCACATTGCAACCCTTTGAAAATCTATTCTACAGATCTAGATTATGGGGCAAGTCTCCTCCAATCTGAGGTTTAGCCGAAAGGATGAGATCATGGGTACTGGTAAATTATGCTCTTGGCACCGAATTTAAAATTACTTGACTTGGAACAGGACAAGCACGTCCACAAATGCTCGCCTATTGCTCAGAAGGAACTAACCTGATTAGCGTTATCAACCTTGAAACTAAAAAGGAATATGCTCGTTTTGAAGGAGTTCAACTCAAGTCAAAGCGTGACGATAGTATTCGAGTTTGGTCTACTTGATATTGAAATTTCGTTTCCACAATTAGGTTCAGTGCATGTCAAGGAGATTCCAAACACAGGATTTCTGGTATCTGCCCAGTTTGGGGAGTCTGCGAATTTCGAGATATATGATGTGACTCGAAAAGGGCAGGCGAAGAAAGTTTTCTCATTCACAGAAGTTCCAGGAGGTACAATTTTCAGTTTAACTACTCTGAATGCAAGAATATATACCCCCATTTTTTAAATTTTCTTATTTAGTCGACGGTTGTGGGGATATCACATACAACTCGAGAAGAGGACTCCTTGGAACATTACCTGTTTGGAGAAAAATATCATACCATCTCTTCACAGTTGATCCCTACAGTTTGCAAACTGGTGATGTGGTCAAACTTTGTCGGAAGTCTAGGTGGCATGGTGGTCAATTAGGAAGTAATTGATTTAGTTTTATACGCTCCTTTTAACTCATATTTTTAGATATCACTGGCCTCGATTTTGATCCAACTGGTGAGCTTGTAGCTTCTATCGACGGGCATGGATTCTGGTTTGTTTCAAACTTAACTACAGAGAAGCGCTCATATAGTGACCTCTCCCGGTTCGGAGAGGTTAAAGGTAGCATTTGTTAATAATTTTCCAACACTTCTAATTTCCTTTAATGATTTAGATGTATGGGCTGGCTGCCGATGGAGTACTCACCCTGGACAGCCTCTTCTTTTCATGAAGTACGACAGGAGATACCTTCTGCCTTTTGATGTTGAGAAGCAGGGTAATACTTCGAAGAGAGTCCTACTTCATGACTCACCCTATAGACATGGTAATGGGAATCACCATTATTATTTCATATGTCTAAAATTTCTTCACTCCTTTAATAGATGTGACATACCGGATCGATGTTTGTCCAACCAATGGAAATTTGGTTGCAACTTGCGGCAGTGATAGTAAAATCAAAATTTATGATCATCGTGAATCGAAAATCATTACCACCTTCGATCATTTAGGTGAGAATACATGTAGTTTGTTGGTTTTACTCATGATGACACTATCAGAGTGAAGCTGCTTCTTTTGCATTTTTCTTTCTCTTGGTGAGAGGGTTGTTCTTAATTTAATAATTTTTCACTAATCTAGGCTCGATCTTCTGTGTGAGATGGGACTCTAGCGGCGATAAATTGGCGAGTGTCTCTCACCTTAGGACAATACAAATGTTAGACTTTAAGACCGGTAAAGTTCTTTACTCTGCAAAAACTTCTGATGAGAGTAACTAATTCTTTCACTCGATTCTCATTAACATCGATTACCGATTTGCGCTTAGGATCGCCAACATCTGTATGTTTCCTCTAAGAGAAAGTCTTGATTGATTTCCCGAAGAAGAGAGGCTTACCAATAGCATTAGGTGATAAATGAAGAGAGAAAACAATACAAAGTCGTTCCTCATTATTATAAGCCTTCTCATCTATATTTTCACTTCTTAGTTTATGGACTTGCATAATTCCATTATTCGAATAAGAAACTGAAATGCATAATAACTGAAACGGATTCCTCCCCTTCATGAAGATTGTCGACAATTAGGAATTTTTTTTTTATCTCTTGTCTTGATCCCGACAAGGTTAGTTTCCTATCTTCAAGAAAACAATTTTAAAAATTTCGGCCTCTCTGCATTTAGCGTTCTCTAGTTTATCCGGGAAAATAATAAGGAATTACAGAAAGAGAAATCATTCATCAACTGCTACATTGAAAAGTATGAAAAGGCAAACTACTTACTTGAACATCCAAATAATCCGCACAGATATGGGCTATTATAAGCGATTTTATAATATTTTTTAAGAATCTGCCATCTATCAGGGATCTTGTTTTCGCTACAATAACCTTAAGCTAATAAATTGTCTCTCAACCTGATGACTCCAAAGCATCATTTCAAGAAAAGTCTTAGTGTCCCTAATATCCAATAAGATAATTGAGGTCTTGTTGAGGATATAATTTGCAATTTTTGTCTATTCTCGTTGTCTATAAGAGATAGCGTAAGTGTTTTAGCTCATGATAAATTCCAACCAAGCAATTTATTGAATAATAAGAATATTTTAGTATTTTTTGGCGTTGCTTTCTCTCCCTCTGCCTTTTTAATTGATCTTTGCTCAAATGAAACAAATAGATTTCGAAGTTGCTAGTCATGAAAGTAGATTATTGGATAGTACAATATAATAACTCACATCCACCCGAATTAGTTCCAGTATACAGCACCTTCCCAGTCTTGAAGTCCAACAGCTTGCATTTCTGATCGGTAGAAATGCTTGCAAGCATGTCTCCGCTTAAATTCCATCTGACACAATGGATAAGTCCTAGAATAATTATAAATAAATCAATTCGGATTAAGTCGCTCAAAGAGTTAATTAAACAAATCCACAAATCTCACCATCATGAATTTCCTCAAAGGTTTTGACAATTTTTCCTTCTCGTTTGTCAAATATCTTGATATTCCTGTTTAGACCAACAGTCGCCAGCAAATTTTCGTTGCTTGGAGAAACATCAATCCAGACCGTCCATTCTATAAGTTGCAATTACCAAATCAGAGAAGAGCACAAAGCGTAATAGAAGAAAAATATATGAAATGGATCTTTGCTTTTTTAAAGAAATAAGAGAGAATAAGATTTTCATCAAGTTTCAAAAAATGGGAGAGAATTACTCGGATCATTATCAACTTTGAAGGGTTCAGTCAAAATTAATTTTTGTTGCTCAGCATCTAGGATATTGAGCTTATTTTTATCATATTTGATGAACAGTGAGGGATCTGCTGAGTTCGTACTCCATCTACACCGAACTATAGGATCTAAAAAAATCATTATCGTCAAGATAATGGTTGGCTATAGAGATATTACTTACCAGATATCTCGCCCAACGTCAGGTGAAATTTGTAATTGCCAGTGTTGAAATCTGCTATCAAGCATATTCCCATCGAATCAAGAGTCCCTACGACCTCTCCCACAGGATGGAAATCAATACTACCGAGAGAGTTTCCTGGATGCGATAAATTAATCGGTAGGTGAAAAACACGATCTCTTACTTGGATGGCTGTGATACTGTGAATACCACCTGGCTTTTCTTAATAAACTTGTGCGATATTTGCTCTGATGTTCAAAATACTCGATATTGAACAGATGGTAGGATATTATTCCTGCCTGAGGAATTCCTCCAAGCAAATTTCTTCTCGCATTATAGGCCACACCATGACCAGTCGCTGAAAAAATTCTCAAAATGAATTGTATTCTAATTTTACTGCCGGATATTTCCTCCAAGGAGATCTTATTTATTCGAGATTTCTGAGAAAGATCAAACATTTCGAGTTTAACTGAGCTGTCTCTGGCAGAGCGAACTGAAACGAGGAATTTCGTGTTTGGGATCTCTCTTAGATGCATTGAAGCGTTGAAGGATTCTTTTCGGGCGGTTAACTTGTTTAAATCAAATAGAGAGAGATTAGAAATACCATCTATCTCGTCGAATTTCTTTTCGATCTCATGCTTTGTTTCGAGATCAACTACACTAATACAATTAGTTTTCGTTGAGCACCATGCGAGCAGCTTTTGACGGTTGATATCTATGAAAAATCGATTAAATTGAATTGACAGTTGCTAATATCAATTGGAAACGAATAGGAATAGAACACAAAGCGAGCCAAGATAGATGCTGATCATTAATATATTACCGATTTTTCTTATTGATGTTCTTCTGGGCTCTTCTGGTAGGACATCACATGGCTTTTTCGATTCCTCAAGCTTCTTGTTGGTTGGAATTATAGTTTCCTCTTTAATCCTAGGATTTAGTAGGTCAACTTAATCTTGAGAGTCGCAGAAAACCTTTTATCTTCGGGTGCATCACTTTTTGGAAGCATTTCTCTGTCTTTGTGTTTGGAAATTAGAATGAAATAAAATTTTAATTTTGATTAGTCAATACAATCTCTGAATTACAATAACTGAGTCAAAATTCGGAATGGTGACGAATTTTCGATTAAGAAGGCAAATCTACGTTCCTTGGAAGTCTAGCTACACCCTTCTTGGTTTTGAATACAGGCAGAGTGCAATAATATCTGAAGTTAATTTTCAGAATACCCTTTCTTCCAAAAGAAAAATTAAAGCTTCCTTTCGAATAAACGACTCAGAATTAGGCAGGAAAGAGTCAATTATCATTTCAGAGAGAGAAAAGTGATGAAACCACCAAAGCTAACAGTGCTTTTGGTAATAATTTCAGTTGAACTTCCTTCTTATACCTTAGTATTTTAAAGGTCTCTCAAGTAGTTTTCTTGCGTTCATGGTTTATTTTAGCTATCGCATTTTAACAATTTTTTTGTTGGAAATTCATTGCGCAAAGTGGAGAAATTTGAATTTATCAATGATTATGAGCTGTTTTCACATATCAGTATAGAAATTAAGCGAAGATAGAGAAGCTTCACCTAATCATCGCCAAATGAATAGAATTTTTTCGGCTCGAGAGCTCTGAAAGCGTTCTTTCTCTCTACGGTTAAGCTTTTGAGAGAGCTTAATTCAACAATTCGGGTATTTTCCCAGCATATATTACATTCTTTGGAAATGGCTGTTTTCCATCCGATCCGATTATCACACAGTTCCAACATCTGCAAATTCCAAGCAATGCTTTTCCCAACAGCGATACCACCTGCATCGCTCATATTGTTGTTTCCCAAAGCAAGACTCCTCAATCTCTTCCATACAGTATTACTCGCTATACTGAGAGCTCCGGCGTCACTCATTTTGTTATCAGACAACCAAAGGTATTTTAGACGTTTCCAGGTGACATTCTTGCCAATTGCGATTCTACCTTCCTCGCCAATATTACTCCTTCTCAAATTGAGAGTTGTCAAATAACTCCAGACAGAATTATTTGCAATAGATACAGCACCCTCATCTCATATGACATTTCCATCTAAATATAACTTCTTCAAACTCTTCCAAGTCATATTTTTTCCGATCGCTATTGCGCCTTCGGCATGGATCTCGTTACTTGTGAGAGGTCTAAAGAATTCAGGTTGCTCCAGATAGTATTGCTTGCGATGGCAATCGCGCCTTTATCGTCGATTTTATTTTGAGTCAATCATCAAGCCTCTAGATTTTTCCAGGTCATATATTCGCTGTAATAGCCGCTGCTCCGTCGGAGCCAAATTTATTGTATCCCAAGTCAAGTTTCTTGAGATAGGCCCAAGTAGTATTGCTTGTGATGACAGTAACACTCTTGTCTCCTAATTGATTATTGGCTAACGAAAGCGATTTCAGAGATATCCACCGAGTGTTCTGGTCAATCGCCTCTCCTCCTTCATCATCGATCAAATTCCGCGACAAATTAAGGAATTTCAAATGAGTCCAAATAGTATTATGAGCTATCGCAGCTGCCCCTTCGTGTCCAATCTCATTTTCACTTAAATCGAGTGTTTCTAGTTTTTTCCAAGCCAGATTGCTTCCAATCGCTGCGCCACCTTCAGCCTTAATTCGATTCCATGACAAATATCTTCAACTCCTTCCACTGGGTGTCATTTGCTAAAGCAACTGCTCCTTGATCATCGATATTATTATTTGAAAGATAGATTTCCTCAAGATGAAGCCATGGTCCCCAGGAAGCAATGATCTCGGATATTTTGTCGCCAAGTCTGTTACTCGTGAGATAGGCTTTTCGAAGGTTCTTCCACCTCGCGTTCCTTTTTCCCTCTTTAATTTCTCCACTACCAATAGAATTACCTTCTAAATGAATTTCTTCCAAGGAGTTTAATGTGTACTCCAGTAGTATTTCAAAATATCCAGCGAGCCCATTGAATTTCTCTAAAGTCCAAAATTCTGATGTAGTCTTTGCCATCTTTTATTCTGAACGATTTCCTCGAACTTACTCCTTTTACGTTCTTTTAAAATCCCATATATCTGATCAAACTTTTCTTTTGTCAGCCAGCAGATGGAGCTGGAGTCCACTTCCACCAAGATACAAGCCAATCACAAAGTATTTATAGACGGAGGCCCCATCTCTATAAAATACAGTGCCGCCTCGGCCAGGGAAGAATGAAATTTCTCCCGTTATTTTCTTCATTTCCAGGACTGCTTCCCATTGTTCAAATTTTACGTTTTCTTCCTCTTCCTCTGAACTATTTTCAGAGTATCCAGTCAAAAACAACCTCGTAGTTTTATGAATTCATCAAGAGCTGCCTCTTTCAGACAATGCAACCCAAAATGGCCAACTATCCTACCGACAGGTGTTTTCAGAATCAAAAAAGCATAATTATCATCGGGGTTCGCCTCAAGCATGGTACCCTTTTCTTTGTAATGGATATAGCTCTCAGGCACAATTACGTCTTCTACTTTGATCTCTCCAAAAGGTGTTTTATTTCGAATGGCTCCTGGAATGAATTTGATATCAGAATACCTCTTCCGGATGGGTTTCTGGTCATCATAGACATTATGAGCAGCTGTCAGGACAATATTAGGAGCAACTAGTGTTCCTGGTCCCGCTTACTGTAGTTTCATCTGCTGAATTTTTGACAATAACAACACCATGAGCGCTCGGAGGAGTGGATCGGGTACATAGGTGCACTTGCCTTTTATCTTCGGTGGAATCAATCTTTGTGGGGTCTTTCTTTTGAGAAATTTGAGTTTGTTGAGTCGGCACTGCCTTCTTGTATGACATCTTTGCCACATTCTGATGACCACACGAATCAGAAGGTCGAGAGAAACGTGTCTGATCTCTGAACGTGAGATTTTGGCCTTTCTCAATGAACTTAACGCCAGTCAACTCTTCCCATATAGCTTCTTCGACGATTTGATTGATTTTTTGAGTTTCTAAATAAATTGAATTAATTATTTTTTGCTTCGAAGCTTCATTCCATTTTTTCATTTTTATCGGATGACCCTTTCGGGTTCCCGAAGCTTCATTTCTGAATCTAAATGAGTTGAGTGTATTAAACACTTGTAACTCAGACTAATTTTTCGAAAATAAGTTTTTGAAATCCAAAAAAAGGGAGTCACCGAATTTAGTCTCTCTGAATGAAAAGTGATTCTACATGTATTTAGAATATACTCATTCAAAGCAGAAATTCTAATTTTATAGAGAAAAAGGGAGTTACAGAGCTAATTTCTATCGTAACCACCTTCTTAAAGCTAGTTGTTGATGTATTTGTTTCTCAAAAATATTTAAGCGATGATAACTAAGTTAATTACGATTGGTTCCGAGAATTAAAGAGCATTAAATTTGAGCATCTCAAAATAGTGGATGTTATTCAACAGTGAGTCCTTGAAGAATCAAAACAAGAAAAGCGGGCGCCATTAGGCATTCCTTTTTTTTCTCATCAATAATTTGTACTGCAATTGATGGGTTGTCTTGCGTTTTGTATTCTTCAACTTTTCCACGAAAGTTCAAACCTATCTTATATTGGATACTTACGAGTTTTCTTTAGCGTTGCCCTCTTGGAGCAGTTTGAAACTGCAATACTTAAAAACCTGATTTTCTGCTCTAACCAAAAAGTGTCTTGAATTGAAAATCAGATTCTCCGTGTCCCTCGATTACAAAGAAGTTGTTTGTCAAACTCAACCATATTAATGCCTCTCAAATTCTAAAAATAATTTGTTGAGCGAAGTGAGTGTTAGTCAGATAAATTCCGGTATTTTTTGGGTCCAAACCAAAGAAATTTCACTTCCCAAAAGCGGTCTAATTAAAGAGAAGGTAGAACCAATTTCATAATAAAAGTGCTCAATTCACAATCATCTCAAGATAACCAATCAGGAAACATATTTATTCTGAGTAATTTCGAGTGTTTAAGTATACGGTTAAATTTTTGGGGGCTTCGTTAATGAATTTTTCTAAATGGATTACACAAAAGTCCTAAGGGTGAATCAGTCGTTTATGATAGATCTCTGCTTAAACCAGATGGCCTGATTTGCTTTTCTTTAGTCATTATTTATAAGTTCCAAATAAGTTTCTCAATAATTTGCCGATATTTTATTTGATCACATTAATTCATTAAAATTCTATTCATATTCTCTATACTTTTCTCTCGGTCTTTGTGTTCCTTTGAACTTCCCGTTGTCTAGATGAAGCATACTGAATAGAGATATCCTAGTATTTGACAATGAGAATTTATCTTAATTAGGTGCATTTCACCTCCATCGGCAGCGGCTCCAGTATAAAGAACTTTCCCAGTCGTGAAATCTAGCAGTGTTGCTGTCTTATCCACCGACGCAGTGGCGATCATGTCTCCAATTGCACTCCATCGAACACAGCTGATGCTTCCTATAATATTTCCAACACGTTAAATTATTATTAGAAACTGAGAGAAAACTTCAAGGAAATAAAACTTCTTACCTGAGTGAATCTCATCAAAAGCTTTCACAATCCTCGATACTCTTTTGTCAAAAATATGGATTTTCTTTTCACTGCCTCCTAGCGCTAGAATATTTCCATTGCTTTTGCAAACATCGATCCATTGTATGTTGTCTATAATAATAAACGTATAAAAAACGATCTTGAATTACGGCTTAGATTAAACTCAAAGCGATCCTTAAGACAAAAAACTTTCTTTTCGGCATCTAAGATGTTGAGATAGCTGTCGCCATATTTCACAAATAATAAGTGCTCGCCAGTATTTGTAGTCCATCTGCATCGAGTCCATACATCTAAAATAGAGCAAACATTATAACAAGAAAATACAGTTTCGAGAATATTATAATCCAGGCAGAAAACCGCTGCTACAAAGAGAGAAGGAAAAAACGAGAATTTCCTTAGATTTTTATATTACCTAGTTTCTCCAAGTTCAGATGAAAGCTGTAATTGTTAGTGCTCACGTCTGATATCACGCATATCCCATAGGCGTTAATTACCGCTGCAACCTCTCCTGCTGGATTAAAATCCAAACTACAGATATAGCCTCCTAGGTTTGAAAGCTGTAAATAAAACAATACTGAGAAAATTTTATCAATTACCTTGATATGTGCTATGCTCCTTATGCCATTTCGATTTTCTTAATAGTCTTACATTGGAAGCGCTCGTTCCTCTATAATTACCAATATCAAACAAATGATATGCTATTTTTCCTTCAAGAGAAATCGCCCCAAGGATATTTCTTCTCGAATTATAAGGTACATCTGCGCGACCGGTAACTATAATTAGGAAAAACAGTTGTTAGAAATAAAAACGGCAGAAATCATTGTGTTATTTCAAGATTGGTGTACAATTCGACATGGGTTTACCTCCTCTAATTCCGCCGAACGAGTAAACTTTTTTCACAGGTTTTTGTGAAATATCATATATTTCCATGTTGGCACTTCTATTCCAGCAATGATTAAGTGAGACAAGTAAATTCGTGTTGGGAATTTCATTTAAGTGCGTATGCCAACCTAAATTAGATTAAAATTTGAAGATCTCAGTTTCAGTTACCTTCTTGGGTTTGGGCTCCTTGAAAGGTTGCGTGTTTGCTTTGTCTCAAGTCAACAATGCTGATGTTGTTACGAGGGCCTGAGCACCAGGCTAATAATTTTGGAGATAAGGAAGGTATCTCTTCTATCCAAGAGGAGATCAATTAAGAAGGAAGATTTGAAGATAATGAAAATTTTTTTCATACCAGCTTTTAGTGAGCGTCTTAGCAAATTATCGTTTGACAAGTCACTTTTGGTTTGCTTAGATTCTTCAAGAGCTTGAGGAGTAACTTCCTTTGGAGCTTTTGTGTCATCGTGGTGTTGCATTTCTGTTTTGATTTGTCAAGAATAAAATGGAATTTTAATTTTATTTGATTATTGAAGTCAAATTCAGTCTGTAGAATAATTCAAAGGAACTCATCTTAGCTATTCTCAGCAAGGTTATGACGCTTAAAATTGAAAACTCACTTCCTTGACTAGATATCTTCTTTTAGCAATCATTCTTATGAATCAAGCTTGAATATTAAGGAAAAGGGCTAATCATATATCGGAACTCTCTTTCAAATTTAACGAGTAAAATCCTCCTCCTAATGGACTAATGGAGCGGAGCATGTAGCGACATTGCCAATTCTTCGAATGAGATATAGAAGAATTCATTTAGAACACAAAAAAGGAAAAGCAAGTTGATGGTTTGATAAATATATCTACAGCAAATTTAAAACGTTTTTTAACTTTTGCTTAAATGAAAAGTGAAACGAACACAATAAGCGCTGTCTTGGGTCCAAAATAATGGGAAAATTTATATGAAATAGCAAAATCTACCTCCATGTGAAGTCTTACCTGTCTTTCCAGTGTAAAATGTTTTCTCAGCCTTGAAGTCAAGTGGTTTCGCAATAGTATCGCGAGAAGAACTTGCGAGCATGTCTCTCCTCTATAGATCCAAGTGCACAGTTAATTGTCACTATCACCGATAACTCACATTGTAAATAAACTCAAAAGTCCAACTTCGTATTTGTGTGGATTTGCATCTCAATCAAAATGGTTATTGTCTGAGTCAACTGAACAGTGACGAATAAAATTCAAAATAAATGAAAATACAGTGTGGCAAGCAACTATTCTCTGATTTTATTGAAAATAGCAATTTTACCTCGAGGTCTTAATTCAACATCGGGTCGGATACTTCGTTGAATTTAGCAAAGGTCAGTTTTGATAGATCGAATTCGGTTCATTTTTCGCTACTTTTGAATGCTCTCCCCACAATTTTTTGGTCCTCTACTACTGAAAATTTAAATTTAAAGAAAATGAAGCTCGAACCTTTACGTTCGAATTAGCAATAATTCCGAATATCTTTGGAAGGCATAATCATTAATAACGAGGAGCCCAAAAGATTAGGTTTACTATCAATTTAAATTTTAGAAGAAGAAAAAAAAATTTCCATGTTTTGACAAGTTACATGCTTAAACAGATATTGTTTCTTGAATTCTACCATGTTTCTCGCTTATATTTAATTCTTTACGTACTTTTTCAAAACTTTCGTTCAACAAATTAAAAAATCTGATTCGCAAATTCAACATATGGTAGAGAATGAGAACTTCTCTTAATTCGTCTTCTTCTTTATTATTATTTGAGTCGAGGTCTCGCCAATTTTGTTTATGTAAGTTCTGTAAGCTGGAGTTCTACTCTTGTAGTTATATTGACTCAGAACAAGAAATATGTTAAAATGTCTTTAACTTTCTTTAATTTATCAAGTTCTTATATTAAAATATTGCGATTTAGCGCAGGACACTTTATTGAACTTTTCCTTCTTTCTAGCAGCCGTGTTGGAAGCAATTATGGTCACTGTTATCGTAGTTGGCAGATGAGTGCTTTCTTGATAACTTCTACGGAATGTGGATGCCAAATTTTGAGTTTAAATCTCGCTTCCAATTTTTCCACTTTCAGCACTTTCTGAAACTTGAATCGACCGAGAGTATTAACATCGATAACGTTCGTTTCGAATTATTTTTCGAATTGGGATTTGGTAAAGTCCTTATGAGCTGGACTACTGGATTTTCAAGACTCCTTTCGATTGCTGGTTAACTTTGTCGATCAAATGCCTCGAAATCGTATTCTCTATATCATCCAGAACACCTTAACGCACTTGATGATATTGCTAGCACTGTGAATGGCTGGTGTCTCAGATATTTTCAATCTAAGCAACGAAAAAGTTAGAAATTCAATAGAAACATAAACCGGCAAACTCATTCTGAAATTTTCTAACGATTATGTCGAGCCTCTGGATCATGACCTGGAGCCAAACTGAGGAAAATTCGGAGCAAGTTATTCATCATCACTATGCATGAATTTTATTATCTTGAGCGGTAGATCAGTCTCTTTTCTGTTCAAAAAGCTCTTGAAAGAGCTCATCATTTTTACTAATATTTACGATGGTTTTCTCAATCATCAGCAAAATCAAGAGTTTTGAGGGTTGCAGCATCTAACGTCGACATTCCAAGGGAAAAAATTCTCAGATTTGTATTTATCATACCTAATAGCTCCTTTCTATTCCTTCTTCCCATTAACAGTGAGCACTATAGGAGAGAAATAGCTACTTATAGACTCCAGCTCACTGAAATCCTGCAAAAAGTCAATGCTTCCACTAATTAGAAGCTTGCTATCTTCAATTTTGTATTCATTGATCGAACTGATAAAAAAAAAACTCTAATCTCTCCATAGCTCCCTTCATTGGCCTCAATGTGAACTTCCACAGGCACTCGCTCCTTCGGGGATATCCTAAATTTCAGTTTTTGGAAAATAATCCCTTAAGGTACTGAAAAGTAGTAAATTTTCACAGCAGGTAGCCGAATACCGAATATTCTATCCACACCTGAGAGTCTGAGCTTCTCAATCCACTTTCTAGGGCACTCTAGTGTGTGAATAAGGAATGTTGAACAGTACAGTAGGAATAACAGACCTAATGACAGTTTCTCCGTGTATTTTTAATTATGCAAAGCGTTAATTTTCTGATCAGAACATCCATGATAAATAAATTAGTTGACGGCGTTACTCCACCCGTCAAATTCTGATATTGAGCTCGAAATATCTGCTATTTATTCGTCAGGATTCCAAATGTTAACAAAAAGATAAATCAATTCAAGCAGAAAATGAGTTTCCTGCCGAAAAGCATCAAAGACACATTTAACAATTTGACTCAAGAAACCGAAGATCACCTTGTGCGTTTCGCGAATTATGTGATCTATAAAGCCATTCATGCAAATAATGGTCGGACCTATACCATCTTACTCTTTAATCACAATTCGGAAATGTTCGAAATCAATCGAGATCTAGCTTTAGCCCATTATATGCAAGAGATGTTTTCTCTATGTGCCAGATTAGGAGAATATGATGGGATGAACCAATTAATGCCTTCTAATCTAGCTGACGAAAATGAGAAAAAGGCACCTGACCATTTAGATGCTCCTTTTCTCGATTTTAAGGACTTTGCTATCGAAGGAGACAAAGTCGCTTTAGTGATGAAGAACGCGCAATCCCTGAAGGAGTTAATGGCCAAGCAACAAGAAAGTCAAGTCAACGCGATCGACGTCGTGAAAATGATCCAAGATGTCTATTTCAGCGTCAAGTATATCAAAACAAGGTTTGGAGTCGAGAAAATTGATCTCCGACCTGAAACCATTTACTCCATTATGAAAATGGAAAATGGCATCCAGAAAGCAGAATACTTTCCAATGTACTGGCTTGCAGGAGCCCAATCAGCAAACATTCAACAAGACGAGAAAACTTCAACTAAGAAATATTATCCTCCTCAAATGATAGACGATGCATCATTACAGCAGGATGACGCTGTAACACTCTACATGTTGGGGTTACTCTCATTAGAAATCCTCGGGATCGAACAAGAAATCTGGCAAACGTTGCAGAATGTGATAGCTCAAAAGGTGTATGACTTTACTCTGAATGGAATAATACATACACTAACAGAGAAGCTCGAGCAGCAGCAAGCGCACTCAGTTAAGAAAGAGCAAGCCTCTACAGTAAATGAAATAGTAGGTATGATCTCAGCGACGCTACAGAGAGACCCTTTGGAAAGAATCCAAACTTTCACGAGGTTGCTGTCGAGTATGCGAGCTCGAAAAGACCAAATGCATCAAAGAGAAGGGGAGGAAGAAGAGAAGAAAAAAGTCGCACCTAAAAATCATCACGAGGAATTAAAAGTCACTGATGATTTTGTAATAAACGAAAGGGAATTAAGCGAAGAAGTTAAAAAAGTGGTTGAATGGGCTGAACCCTGGCAGGTAGAGGAGATAAGGCTCACAAACAAACCACTTACTTTTATGGATGAAATGGCAATCGGAAAAAATAGTACTTGGACCAATTTACTAGTTCTTGAATTAAATAATACTCAGTTAGGAGATAGAGGCACTGTACTCATTGGGAGTAATACAACGTGGAAAAAGCTCAAGAAGTTGGTATTATGTAATAACAATATTGGAGAAGAAGGCGGTGAGGCTATTGGCCGAGATACTACTTGGAGTGATCTAGAAAAGTTTTGGCTAGAGAACAATCAGCTAAAGTATAAAGGTGTTGCTGTGCTAGGAGGCAATATCACTTGGGAGAAACTCAAGATGCTTGCGCTGAGTAATAATAATATTGGAGATAGTGGTATTGCAGCAATCGCCCGAAACACAACTTGGCGCGGCCTTGAAGAGCTTTGGTTGAATAAAAATGAGATCGGAGATAAAGGCGCAGTAGCAATTGCCAGTAACACTACATGGGTCAACCTCAAGAGATTAATATTGACGGATAACATGATTGGTGATGAAGGTGAAGAAGCAATTGCTCGAAACGAAACTTTGTGCCAGCTTGAAGAGCTTTGGATAGCTAGGAATCAGATTGCAGATAAAGGTGCTGTAGCCATCTCAAGTAACCCAGTCTGGACGAACCTGACGTTATTAAATTTACAAAACAACAAGATTAATGGAAAGGGAGACGAGGCAATTGGGACGAACACCACCTGGATAAATATTGAGTTTCTTTATTTAGACGGTAACGAGATAGGAGATAAAGGCGCTTCAGAGATTGGAGGCAACACCGTTTGGAAGAATCTCAGGAAGATCGGGTTAGGTGTAAACAAGATAGGGGACGAGGGTAGCGCAGCTATCGGAAGAATCTCCACCTGGACTAATCTCGAAGCACTGTGGCTCTATGGCAATCAGATCGGAGATAAAGGAGCTTCAGTGATAGGAAGTAATACACTTGAAAGAATCTAACGGACATTCATTTGGAAAAAAATAAGATCGGCGACGCAGGCTGTGAAGCAATTGGACGAAATGTTACCTGGGTGAATCTAAAGGTTCTGTATTTAAGCGAAAATAAGAAGATAGGAAATAAAGGCGCAATCGCGATAGGGAGCAACACATCCTGGAGTAATCTCGAAGAGCTATATCTGGGCGACAATCAGATTGGTGATAAAGGAGCTTCAGCGATAGGCCGCAACACCACCTGGATGAAACTAAGGGTACTTGCTCTGAATATCAATCAGATTGGAAAAGCGGGTTGCGAAGCAATTTGCAAGAATTCCATGTGGGTAAATTTGGAAGAGCTTCATTTAATGAAAAATAAGATGGGAGACAAAGGAGCTGCGATGATAAGAAGCACGGGGGACCTGGAAAAAACTCAAAAGACTTACCCTAAATGAGAACGAAATAACAGATAAAGGTGCAGTGGAACTTGCAAAAAATACTACTTGGAAAGACTTAACTGAATTACGGCTTTTGTATAATCCTCAGATCACCGAAACCATGAAGAAGGTGCTTAAAAATCACCCTATCCTTGGACCTATAGTTAAGTGTTGAGATATCTTTTCATTGAGTAGGTACATATTTTATTGTGGTTGAACTTCTCTTCCTACAGGTCGAAATTCGATATTAGGCAAGAAGAATTGAATACACAAATGCAGTTAGTTGTGATGATGTTTCAAAAAAGTCATAAAATCGTTGCAAATTTGGTTTAAAAGCATGAGTATCTGAAATATATTGTTGTGAGATAAGTCAAGGAGTAAAGATTTGTAATACACAGTTTCTAAAAGTAATAAGCTTATCAAATAATCTTTGCCATTGGATAGATCTTTTGAGATCTCCTACGTCTGATGTTCTTGAAACTTATAAAAGCAATGCTCAGTTTCACACAGTAATAGAAATGTTAAAGAGAGTATTCTCGTTCTATATTTTAGATATTTATGCTTCTTTTTAGAGATCTTGTCAGAAAGAGCATTTTTCCAAGTATTGTCATTACGGAATTGATTCAAACATCTTTCGTTGAAAAGAATAATAAGAAAGGCTATATGCAGGATTGTATTTTTTGATTAAGTTATTTCAACAAATTATCTAGGAAAACTCAGTAAAAATTTTTTTTGGTAAAGATTTACAATATAAAAGTAAAATAAGCCAAATGATTGAGATTACACTCTGGCGTCTATTCGATGAAGATGCAGTTTCCTCTAATCTACCCATCGAAAAGGTTTAATATATTTTTGACTGACATTTTATTTTCTTCAATTTCAACAGCCGATATTATACGAAATGTCGAAAAATATCTCATAAAAAGGCTCTTAATTTTTCAAGATGGGGATGAAAATCTCTGGAAAATTTTCTAATAAGAGGCATTGGAGTTTTGGGAGAGAACGCGCCTAAATAGCTCCCAATTGGTTTCCCTGTTCATTTGCTACTTAGGGAAGCTACATCTGTTTGCTTTATTTGAGAACCAAATAAAATGAATCATCGTATAAAAGAAAGCTGTGATCTGAAATTACTGATAGAAAATATTGGTGACATCGATTTGTTGTTGAGAATCACTTGTAACGGCAATGATATTGTTGTATTCCCCTTTTTATGTCTGAGTACTATCATGCCTGTCAGAAACATAATGATTAGTTAGGGGAAATGAAGAATTCATACCAGAAAACTTAAATAAATCTCATAAAAATTTTCTCCAGTTCATCCTAAAACAGCTAAACCTGTGCTTAAATTAAACAAAGAGAATTCTAAAGACTATCTCATCTTCAGTAAATGAGAGTAATTAAGTCAACAATAGAAAAATAGGCTCTCCAATTTACCTTGTTTGACGGTTAGCCAAGTTCCTATTCCCATTCTGCCTCTCTGCATCTTCCCACCATAGAAAAAGTCTTTGCTTGCAAAATTGAGATATTAGTTGAGGTGTAGCAAGTTAATAAATAAAAACGGTTTATTCCTTGCCTGAAACAAGAAAAAATCAAAAAAATAAAATAGTAATGCAGGATTCAATCAATTTAGATGCTGAAGAGCCAAATCATCAGGTGAAATTTGGCTCACAAATACATTCCTCCTCCCAGTATTCAATACAAAGCAGCGGTAATTCGATTCTTACCTTCAAAACCAACCTATCATCCCTCCGAACTTCCTTACTTTGAATAGAACTCAAAACCTCACAGTTGGTCGCATGGTGCTCAAATTGGAGTAACAAAATTAGTGTGTTTGATCTCGAAAATAAAGAAAATTATGCCAATTTCGACGGAGTTGATCTCAGAACCACCTACGGTAATTATGTCCTTATTAAACTGTTTTTTTCAAAAATTTTTAAAGACCTTAGTGAAAGATGGACACATGTAATGGCAATTTCAAGCATGCGATTGCTGGTCTCTCTTCACCACGTTTACGGGAGGTCTGCTAATATGAAAATATTTAGCATTTCATCAAAAGGGCAAGTGAAGCCAGTTTACACTTTCGAGGAGGTACTTGGTGGTATTTAAATTGTAATTTACCAATGATAATTTCTTCTTTATTTAGTCACTGGGGTGGGGGATTTGGCATATAACTCAAGAAGGAACCTTCTTGGTGCAATATGTGCCGGAGGGAAAACAGCGTATCATCTGTTCTGCATCAGCACGAATCCTTCAAAAATGGTTGATTCTGTGCTAAGGCTTTGCAGAAAGTCTGAATGGTATCCGCAATACAGGGCTACTAGCAGTAGTTCACATTCTTTTGCTTTGAGTGTTACAATTGCAATATCAATAGAAAACGTTATTACTAGTTTTGATTTCGATCATGCTGGAGAAGTAATAGCCTCAATTGATACGATTGGAAAATGCTTGATCTCTGACGTAAATACCAACAGCTGCAAAGTACTCCTGGATCTGGATTCCAGTTTTGGTCAACGTACTTCTTTCATCAAGACTTGATTCATCACTCAAGCTATTCCCTTCCTTATCGCTTTCATCATTTCCTCATTCCAATTTTTTTCGCTTACTACTAAACGATTCATTTCCTGTAGATGGATTTAACCGATGCAGATGGAGTACCACTTTAGGAGAACCTTCCTTATTCGTCAAGTATGATTGGATGAAACTCAATATCTTGGATATAGAGAAGAAAGTCCTTATTCTGAAGAGTCCTATTGAACTTGAATACTTTGATGGAATGTCCTGTAATCCGTTCATTTTCTTAAAACCATGTGAAAATTTGGTACTTGATAGATCCCCATGGCTGCATATACTGGATTGATGTCTGCAAAGCTAACTCAAATTTACTTGTTTCGGGTGGAGACGAACCAAGAATCAAAATTTATGATCGACGTGAGTCTAAAATTGTTAAAACCTTCGATAAGATCCACACTGGTAACTCATGAAACCATCAATTACAATAGCAGATTTGTCATTATTTTCATCTAATTGACAACGACTTCTGGCTAATTAATTGAATATTTTTTCTTAGATTATATCACCTGTGTGCGCTGGAATCATAGTGGAAATATGTTAGTGAGTACATCTGGTGATATTTCCACAAAAGTATTTGAATTTGGAACAGGGAAGATAATTTATACAGGAGTCTCCCCTGACGGAAGTAATTATTTGAATTTTTCTTAGCTTTCTTTGCCATCGTTTTCTGCTCGAATATTAGATGTCGCGATGTCTGCTTGCTTCCTCTGAAGCAGATAAACTAAAGAATGACAAAGGCAAGACATACTGAAGTAAATCCTCAAGTAATTTATTATGGTTTAAGAAGAAGGACATAAATTGTGGGTTGATATTTTGTTCATTGTGAGATCCCAGTAAGTAAAGCTAAGTAGAAATAATCAAACTGACCACCACCTTTGTTTGAGGTTTTCGATTCGTTATTTTATATCGGAATACACTGCTGACCTCTACAACCTACGTATTATTTGTTTTAGATTGTGAAGACAAAATTATGAATTTGAAAAAACATCACACTTTTTTGGGTCTTCGTCACTTCAACGTTGAATTTTGCTAAAGCAAAAGCAGCTACTGCACCTCTCTTTGTTGCTCCAACACTGGAACTCTTTGAAAATTCAAAGGAACATTAGAGATCTTTTCTTGAAAATAACTGGACTATGCCTTGCTTAACAGACAGTAAAACCTATTTCTCTCGATATTAGCTCTATAAAACGATTTTATCCAGAATAATAGCCTTACGGGTTTGCTCAAGCTTGAGATACATCAATTCTATCGTTGAAACTGTAATAGCCCGCAGTGTTTGTCAAATTAGTTTTTGAGATTTCTGTCACGATTTAAATTTCTGAAGCCGTTTTAAGTCGAGGATTATTTTAATGAAAAGAGATTATGAAAACGAGGTGTCTGTACTCAAATCAGGGAGGGTTATGGAATTCCTTTTAATAACCCGCAAGCTCTCTGGTTGCAGAACAGACACGAGTGTTGTTCCAAGAATGAGAGAAAAGAATGTGACCATCTTGGTTGATGAGTTCCTCCGACGATACTTTACTATGAGCGACTAGCATGAGAAAAGAGGAAAATATTTCAATCTAGATAAAATTCGTCAATTCTCCGGCCTCTATGATGTTTTTATTGCCGAATAGCAAGGATCAGAGGTAGCGTCATCAATGCCACACATGAAGACTCAGGAGAAAACGAGAATAACCGTGTGCCAGATATGCTGGTTTATGTTTCTCAATTGCTGCATGACTTTTCTCTCACATACATTTTTTACATCGAACTCAAAATCCTCACACAACCTAATAAAGCAGAGTTACAAAAATATTTTTCATTATACTTTTATTCCCATAAATAAAAAAAACACATGAATTTCCAAAAATCCACAAAAGTCAACAAATTTCAGCAAACCTCCCAGACTGAGCGATCGAAAGCAGGAAAGCCTCAGCTAGCAAGAGAGTATATGGATACCCAGCCTCAAAACGACTGTTTTGGGCATACCCAAACTCAAATAATGCGAAAAAGTTCTCAATTTCAGGATAGCCACTCTTCTACTGAAAATCTACGCCTTGATTCTGTGACCAAAGCTCTGAGAGAGGAGAATACTAAGTCAGCACCGGATGAAGAAGAAGTTTCTATGCAAATGGCTGATCCATTCATAGGAAAAGCGGCTAAACTTCATAAAGACTTTTCGGAAAGCCTTACAAGTGATAAAGATTACACTTTAGGCGTTAATATCTCCGAGCTGCTTGCCAAATTCCAGCAATACCAAGAAAAAGTTTTAAATGATGCAGAGCTCGAACAAGAACTAAACCTGTTCGTGGAACCTTTAACAAGTTATCATGACAGCGCAACCGGTGAAAACCGACTGCTGGAACTGTCATATGAAACAAAAAGGCGCCTCTTGAATTGCGAAAACAGTTCCAAAATCTTACTTTTGACTGGCCAAGCTGGCTCAGGAAAAAGCTTCTTCTGTCAACATCTGCAAAGAGAAATACTCTCGAATTGGCACACAAATCCAGAGTCAAGCCATGAAAATTGGTTCCCTATCTACGTCGAGGTCTCAGGTCTCAAGAACCTAAAATCGGAAGCTATTTCTGAAACTCTTGCAAGAAAAATCTCACTCACGAAAGAAGAAATCTCTTATCTAAGGACCACAGACCAAACCAATCTCAAGTTACCTCGCTTGCTATTTATATTCGACGGATATGATGAAATTGAAGATATCCATTCTTTCCATTCGCTAGATAGCAAGGAAGAGCTCGTGAAACATAATTTCTTTGAGCTAAATAAAATTCATGAAGAGTCATGGAAGAACGCAAAGTTTATTATCACCTGCAGCGAAGAGAATCTTCAAAAAGTTCAAAGAAAGGAGCTTCTCTTTGGACCTCTCGATGGTGAATCAGATAAGAAATCAATTAAACCCAGATCATTGTGAAAAAGAACGATCAAACCCTTTCTTGATGAGCAGATAACCAGCTACTTGAAAAAGTACTGCTATTTCAAACAATTAGATCTACTTCCAGCTGATCCATCTCAAGAATCAAAGCCAACAGCTCCAGTATCTTCTTGGCATAAAGTTCAAAAGTTCGAAAAGATGATTGATAATTACCAACTCAGAGAAATAGCAAGGGTACCATGTATGCTCTACATAATTTGCCAAATTTTTCTCAAGATGATGTCTGAAGAATCTGATCAAAAGGCAAAAGTGGATTCAACTGAATGAAAGGCACTGAGCACCCGATTTCTCCTAGATTTCTTTGCCTCTGAGACTATCAAAACAAATTTGAAAAGGACCTCGGAGACCACGGACAACCCAGCAAATCAAGAAGAAAGTAAAAGTGATCTTAAAGAAGTTGACAGCAACAAAGTTGGCCCGTATATTGAAGCGATCAACCGGCAAGCCCAGAAGTTTGCTTTACGGTCAGGCGGATACTCAGTGAATGAGATAACAGCCCAATATGAAGTTATTGATGATTTTTTCAAATTGCATCCCTTGGCTAAGTGGGATGGCAACCGTTCTCGAATCAAATTCCAGTATCCATGGATACATGAATTTTATATCGCAAAAAGTATTGAAGAAGAGATTCGAGATAAGGTTCCTTCTTCTGCTAT
>ENA-UOTX01000781-UOTX01000781.1-compost-metagenome-genome-assembly--contig:-NODE-781-length-30256-cov-45.111435_pt1 | contig 30256 bp, 10 predicted proteins | sample MGYA00238143_ERZ746982 | MGnify/ENA primary metagenome ERZ746982 (study PRJEB28758, sample SAMN06268862) | compost metagenome | isolation source: single cell | place: USA: California, Emeryville, Joint... | reverse complement strand
GCAGTATAACCTGCTTCGATTTCGCATTTGTAAGTTCAGCGCAGGTGTTTATCGTCGATTGCCTTTTCGAAGAAGGAGCAACTCGAGAAAATATATTCTATTTTATTAATAGCACCGGTGGAGTGACTACTCACACGAATATAGGGCCTGAAGCCGATGTCAATACCACAGCGCATAGACATATTCAATTATTCAACTACACGACAGCTGCTGGAGCTAATATATCATGTCTTATTCGATACCAACGAAATCCGAAGAACGAATCGCTTGTACCTAGCGAGATGTTAGATTTCTTTGATATGAGTGATATTTCAAACTATTCTCTGATAGCGCAGTTTAATGTCAGCTCCCTTAAAGTAAGTGGATTTCAGCTTCAAGACGTTCAAGTCGGAGCTGCTGATGTTTTTATCGTTGGTAAGTCAGGCATCTACTCTCTGCCTTTTCAAAATATTGGGACGAACAACACTGAGAGAGTTTCTGATTTAGAGCAGATATCGCTCTCTTTCGCAAGTTATGAGGAGTCTACCGACAGTCTAAACGTTTTTGGAATGAGCAACAGTCAACCTCTGATGTTGGTAATCCAAAACAATTTAGTCGTGAAGCAAACTGTGCTCAACGCCACCATGAACTTTTCTCTCTGCACGGCCAAAAAATCTCAATATTATATTGCATTAGTCTGCGAAACGCTATTGCCCGCATCTTATGCGGTAGAAAATAAGGCAAATGCAAGCTTGAGGATGGATGAGCCAGATCCAGAGCCAGACCTAGGAAATCAGGTTAACTACTCTCTCATTGTGATCGACCTAAATTACCCGCAACAAATTTTCTATTCGTACAATTTTCCAAATGAAACAGCTTCTCTAGCTGGATTCGACAGCAGTGGGAGGAAACTCTACCTGGTTTTGCCTACCAGATACATTGCGTATGACTTCAACGATGCGGTGGTCGCTCTTAAGTCTATTCAGAATTCTGGTTCTCTCCAACTGCAGGTTTCTGGGGGCGTCCCTATTTATATTAGTTATGTAGTGATGCAGAACAGTCTCAGTGATTTGGCTGTCGGCAATAATCTCTCATACAACACATTTTCAAATTTCGAACGAGTCTCTATCGATGGAATATTTTACGGCGCAGGTGTTCAAGTTAATGGAACAGCTGTAGCCATGCCAAATATGTCAGTCGTGCTTCCTAATTTGATTCTGGGCAATACTGGTCCGCTCTTCCAGAATAAAATCGTGGCAAAGGTATCTTTGGATATGAACACGAGCCTTCGTAGTTATCGTGTTCTGGCTTACGATACGAATTTTAATTGGTCTGAGTACCGTTGTGGACTAACATACAACTCAGGCGCTCCAGCGACTTCATCCATCCAGTGTAGTCTCTCCAACAATTCGCTGGTGCTTCCGGAGAATACAATCTCTATCAATTCCAGTTGCAAGTCCTATGATGTGGTGCTATCTTCTACAGATTCACAGCAAAGCTTTAACTTTTTGGTAAATTATAAGCCAGTATTCCGTTATCAACCAGATAGCTCATGCAATAGCGTATTCAACCAGGATCCAGCATTATACGCAAATCCGTTTTGGTTTTGCGTTCAAAATTCACAAATTGTAGCCTTTTCTTTAGCAAATTTCCTGAGTGGTAATGCATCAGCTTCAGTAATCAATCTAACCTCTTTGAACTTGCCTCAAGGCACTTGCCAATTCCTGAGCGTTGTCAGCAACCCTACGTTAAATGGCATGCTCTTCGTTAAGTGCTCGATGCTCGTTCTTTTAGTGGATATCACTGAACTCTCGCTAAATAACACGATTCTTATCTCTCAAATCACAGTTAACTCTTCAATTTTCATTACCTACAATCTTATTGCCTCTCGGTCGCATCTTGTGATCATCTCCACTGCTCAGAACATTATCCAAGAGTGGAACATCGATCGGTTAACTTCATCGTACTTGCGCAGAGAATACTATTTGTATAACTACACTCTGTCAGACAATTTCGCTTATTCAGAACTCTCGAACCTTCTCTACATGAATGCAACGCAAGAGAACGGAAAACCTACGTTGCTAGTGTTTCGACCTGGCTATTCTGGAAACAGTCTCCTGCAATATATCATAGACTTGAGTGCTTTCCCTGGGTATCGGCTATTGGATGTTTCAAGCGTCGGTGGAGTAAACGGCTATGAGGGCGACTTGGTGAATTTGGTTTCTTCAGATGGTGTTATGCAGAATATGATTATTTATCCAAAGTTCTACGTTATGTTCCAGAACTACTATCAGAAGGCGTCATCAAAAGATTATTTCAAGTCCCTTTACGACAATTCAGCCAAAGCAACACTAAAAGCTACTTCTACAACTGGAACCACATCCAGTTCGTACGTAAATTTGAATTTAATGAAGAATATTCAGATTCTGGTGACCTACAATGGAATCAATCAAGTCTCTCTTCCTACCAATATCACCTACCTGTCTTCTCCCGCCAGATTTTTCTTTCAAGGAACTATAATTGATCTTGACTTTAAGCTTGATTCAACTCCTTCCTCCTTACCTTATACATCTACTCCTCCGGTCTCTCAGACAGCAAATATGTCCTTCTCTAGCATGCTGATTTCGAATTCTTTGCCTGTAGATATGGCTCTAATAAATCGTCCAGGAAAGGAGTCATTGTATATTCTATATAGCAATAACATCATATTGGAGTATGATACATGTTACGGAACCACCTTCCAAAAAGATAATTCGATGAATCTTCCGGTGGTTGGCTCTTGTTCGAGTCTCATTGTTGACCCTTCTCAGCGATTTGGAGTTTTCAATTGCTCACACTCTGCTGGATTTTCAGTGGTCATTGCTAACATGAGTAACATTAATCAAACCGTGATTGTCTCTAACACCAGCATCGTCAAATTTGCGTTCGATCCAAAAGGAATATACCTCGCATTATTGCTGGGTAGCAATTCTGACGACATTCTCCTGGAATTATTCAACGTTAGTTCTATCTTCTCCGACCAACATCCTCTGTTGCGAATCCCAGTGTATTCTGCTCAGGCAATTTTCAATTATCCAACTTTCAGTATTGTCGATTTCTTCCTTGATTGGGATCCACAGTCAGGTAACTTGCTGAATCTGTTTCTGCTGGATCGATACCAAGGGCCAATAATCTGCCAAATCAACTCCAATCCGTACCCACCCTCCTACCAATTTTTGACAAATGCTTTCCCACTCACTCGCTTGCTCCTCAACGATTATTTTATCCTAGGCCGGTTTTACTTTACTGCTTTGCACTACATCTATTCAACCGTTTCATCCTATCAGCTAATTCTTGTGAGTGAAAACTTCCATAGTTACGCGCTGACGTACTCCATTGGGCAAGGCAAAGTGGGTTTGGCATCAGTATCTCTCTGTTTCCTCCGCATGAACGGCCAGCAAGTCATAAAATCCGTGGCTAACTCAACTTTTTTCATAACTTTTGCCATAAACCCAGCTGGAGAAATCAGGGCCTTTGGATACAGCACTGTTCCAGAATCTTCAGACATAAGCGGGAAATATAACCAAGGCGTAGAATATAACTACAAAACCACCGAGTACTCAGTCTTAGTAGCAAATAATTCAGCAGTCCTAAGTTATATGATGACTGATGAGCAAATATTCAGTAAGAAAAATGTAAACTTGCCAATTCAAGCCACAGGAAACGGTACGGTGGCAAGGTTTTACCTTCTAAACCCTTACCAAAAAATGATTCAGTCTTTCAATTTCAAGCATAATATCACGCTGAATTGGAGCGAGGCAATTTTTGACTATAATAACCTTACAATTATTGCTTCCAATCAGGCATACGTCGCGAACTATACATTTGTGATCTCTAGTGACTTTTTCCATGCGCATCTCGCTTTGATTTGGACGATAGGTGTGACGGTGTTGTTGGTGATCGCGGTTGGTATCTTTATTTGGAAATGTCTAATGGCGAAGAAGAAAAAGAACCCGAATGAGCAGGATCCTGCCAGCTTGGATGAGCTGTACGTTGACGACTTTTTCCTGTAAATTATATTCTTTTAGGAACGATTTATTAACTACTGGTAAATCATTTTCTAGGCCTTAAGAAGGAAGAGCAAACTACACCCTTAATAGACGTCAAAGCTTTAAAACGCGAAGACTTGTTTCAGTCATGGCTAAGAAGCAATTAAATTCTTTTAATTATTAAGTGATGAGAACCTATATTGGATCCTATTTTTATCCTTGAAACAGACAGCAAATATGCTATTGCTTTTTGAAAATCGTTGCAGGGTAATTGATTATTCATCAGCTCGGGGTCAATAGACTACCTTTGTATATTTTCATATTTTAGTCGATTTGATTTGGCTAAGTGCCGATTTATGTCTTGGGTTATAAGGAACGAACTCAAACCTTCGTTTTGATAAACAGAGCAAAAGATTTTTTGATACGAAATAAAAACAGATGCAGATTATCCCTGAATTAAAATATAAATATGATAGTTCTCCTATCAAAAAAGCTTCAGCAATGGAAAACCCGTCGCACTCTTCTAACCACAACGAGATCCCTTTTTGCCTTCCAATTCAATTACAATGTAAAAAAAAAAACAAAAAAAACAACCCATTTTGCTACAGTTTAAACATCGGATTTTCGAGTCTTTATAACATTATAGTGAGATTCCCCGACATCCTTTGAATTTGTTTTAGTTTTGGACGAATAGATCAAATGATATATACCCAAGAGAGTTTGAACCGCTTCTGCCTTAAAGATTGCGTTTTTATATCCTTTAAATGATTCTTCCAAATCAGCCTCTTTTGAGCAGTCTGAATAGAAAGTGTAAGACAGTACATAAGACTTTCTCATTTTATCTCAGTCATTACCTTTTCACCTATAGCTTTATCACATCCATCAAATACCATCATGATTGTTTTGTCAAGGATTTCAGCCTAAAGATTTCCATGGAATTTAATAATAAATCCTGTGAAGGGAGCATTGAAACCTTTCTTTTATCTTCAAGCTCTTCATCGATGTACTTCTTGCGGATCTTTTCTTCCTTTACTTTATCATCTTCATCAACTTTATGCATGAACAAATACAGATCCTGCTCGTCAGAGAAAACTAAGCATGATTGGATCAATTACTCATTCCAATTATAAAGAACCTTACTTGATAAGAATTTATCCCTGTCAATGAAATACACTTCTGAGTCGCCATCCACAAGCACATTTTCTTCCCTGGGTGTACAATAAAGCATTTCTTTAAACCCAATTAGTTCTCCTGGTAGAATCTCCATAGCCACCTCAAAAGTTCTTAACCGTTTCCGATATCCCCATTCCCACATGTTTTTGGTTGCTGGCCAATTGTTTACGGTTTCTGTCGAAAGAGATGTTTCTCGATGAATCTTTCCTTTTGTCATTAGGTAAAGGTCTTTCGCTGCTGCTCCTTTCTTATAGATAACTTCATTTCGATAATACTTTTTATATTTGAGTGCAGTGGCTAGCTTATAGATCTTGAGATCTGTAAAATTCTTGAAAAATGGGATCGTTTGCAAAAAATCAAATAGCTCCCGAGCATCAGCCTCTCTATTCCCGCCTTTCTTACTAAATAGATCATAGAACTCTCTATTCGGTATAAACGCAAGACAGGCTCCACCAGGTGAGCTGATCATAAGATCTGCAGCTCGGACAGTTTGATTTTCTATGGCCTGTCTTCCGACGACATCGTTTACAGTAAACTCTCCTTTGAGTACCCCATCCTTCTCTACAATTATTGTTCCTTCTAGCACTATCCAAACCCCATCCGCGTAATCTCCTTCGTGACATAAGTATTGCTTATACTCATAATTTCTCGACGACATTGTTAGTCCTAAAGCCCACAGAACGTCGAGGTCGAACCCATTCAACAAATCAACCTCTTTCAAAAAATGCGCAATGAGCAAGTTTTCTTTTTTCTCTCTTTCCTTTGGTGGCTTCGATAGGATAGTGGGGACTTTATGCAACTCAAAATCTCGTGTTTTTTCCATCTCCTTCACGAATTGACCTCTCTTTTTGAAAGATTCGGGGATGTATGCGCAGTCTTTGACGGCAACTCTGGCATCTAATGGCGACTTGCGTGCCAAAACTCTTTGAGTTGAGGAGTCTTCTTTCCCTGCAACCTTCCAAAGCTGTGCTGTTGACAAAACTGCTTTGATATTTATTCCTGTAAGAGCTATCAATTCAAGGTCGACACCATGCGCATTCAAAATGCTCTTATCATCTCCTTTGGAGCCAAAAATTGAATCGCGCTGAGAGTCAAGAATCCGGTCTGTTGATGGTCTGATGTCTGCAACATCGGCTTGAAGGAGCGAAGGATCCTGAGTAGTGGCCGATCCTCGATGAGGAGAAGAGCTGGTCAGGTTTCGATTTGCACTGCTGACCTTTTCTCTAGTCAAACTTCGTCTTGACTGCGGGTCAAACCCTTCTTCGGTGCTCGTACGATAAGTACTCAGAGCGCTATTCGAACGCTGGAGCTTTTTGCGGCGAAGTATAGATTTCTCTCCACTCAGCTCTCTTTGTTTGAGCATTTCATCCAGTCTGTTCTTCAACTCGGCCTTGAGGACCGGATTCAGCTCTTTTTGAGGTGAATTTTGCCGGCTTCTTTCAGTTGTTGGCGTTTTAGTACGGAATAAAGGTTCTTCTCTATTGCTTTGAGGATTTGCTCGAGTCCTGTACCGACTTTCTGAAGTCTTCGCTCTCTGCTGAGCTGACATAATCACTCTGCTGTTGATTTCTCTGGTGGTAGGCCTTAAATTTAACCTCGCAGGCATTGTTCTCTCGGTTTCGCTTGTTTGCGTACGAAAAAGATATGAGTACTGGTCGATCGGAGGAACATAAAAAGTCAGACTTTTTGGTTTCGTGATAGTGTCAGCGGTATCTAGCCTTTTTGTTGAGTATGCGGAGTATGTTCGTTTCAGCATTTTTTCGAATTGACTGGAAGATTCAGATTCATGACTTCTCAGCCTACTTAGCACTTCTTCAGCATTCTAAGCAGTAGTGTAATGTGGAATGAAGTAAATATTCTTCTTACTAGTTGCTCAAAATTGGGCTCAGATGTATGTCGTTTCATGCAAATTAAAACTGTTAAGAACCGATCTTGACGCGAATAAAAAATATTTTACTACTAATTTGGAAGCTTTCAGAAAATTTTTCGCTATAAAACTCCCTTGAGTCAGCAATGAGCCTATCAAATTTGTTTTCAAATCAGCTTTTATTTATGAGCTATCCTAGACAGCAGGATGACACTTATGATTGTTTCTTGAGATTTTTAAATGCCTAACTTAAGGAATGGCTCACTTTCTATATATAATACTCTCTAGGTTCAAATTTCTATAGGGGTAACCTGCTTTGGGACAATATTATTCCAGACTTGCACTTCAACTGTTGGCTCTCCTCCATTTAGGCTCTCGCGGTTGTATGTCGCCTTTATCACTTGACTTTCTCCTGGAAGAAGTGTGAAGTAGTTATCGTCCCAGAGGATAGGAAGGACCATTTCATTGTCTGAACTTCTAACTATCTTCGCATACACCATGAAAGCGATTCTGTCTGATGGATTCGTGATCGTAACCTCTGTGACCAGTTCCTTGTCAGTTCCAAGAGGCAATCTTTCACTGTCCTTAGAAACACTCTCATTTGTAGTACTATTAACAACAAGATCCACAGGCTTTAACTGTTCTAAAAGTGAGAAATCAGAATATGAACTGCAGCCTGTTGTGTAAAAGGTGGAATTTGTCCAGTTAAGAATGTCAGGAGTAGTAGAGAGCCAATAAGTGTTCTTCGTCAAAATTTCGTCGGTGGTGCTGTTTTTCACAGTAAGGCGAAGGAAATAAGTTGACGTCAAACTTCCGAGAGAAGATGGCAGTTTGAATAGGTTCATTGTAGCATCTGAAGAGAGTATTGGAACTTGGACAGTTTGGTTGTATTTCAACACTGCATCAAAGTCATAAACATCAGCGCTCACAGATAAATTGTTGTGAGGCTGATAAAGCGAGTTAACAAGCCAAATAGATCCATCATTGTGGTTGTAGGATGCATGGATCGCTTCCATTGCCTTCTTAGATCCGTAATATGCGCCGCCAGGGTTATGGTAGTAGTCGTACAAGTGCCAAATCATTTGTGGGAATGCGTTGTTCAGCATCCATTGAATGACTCCTGTTGAAACGTACTTATTCAGACTGTAGCCTTCGAACATCGCTCTGTGTGACTCGTAGGTCGCAGCTTGAGACTTGTAGAGATATTCTTGCACTGAAGCTGAAGCACCATATCTTGTGTCCAGCGGAGGGTTGAACAACCTGAGATCCCTGAATTTTCCTTTCTCATTTCCACAGTGGAAGTCCCATTCAGGGTTCACAGGCCAAAGCTTGTCCTGAGGAACTGTGCGAGCGAAACTTTCGTAAGTCATTGGATTTTCTCCAGGTCCGCCTTCAGTTAAGAAACCATAGGCTCCTCCGAGTAGTGAAGTGTCATTTAGCCAATAAACTGGTGGCACCCATGAGTAAGGGCCAGACATTTTAACACCTGTAGGGCCAGTAATGTTCGAAGTTCGATCAGACGCAGAAGCGAGGACTGGATTTGGCCACTTTTCTTCTTCAAAGATAGCCAAATACGCTTTTTCGACTTTTTCAATAGGAAGTTCGTCGCTGCTGTAGAAGAAATCCACGTTCGAGGCATAGATCCTCAGTCTCTTTAATTCGGATCTTAAGCTCTCGTTTGCGACAAGGTACTGCTCAGGTCCCCAGTATGACCAATGTTGCCAAGCATCACAACAAGCCCAGCCAGACATCACGAGAATTCCGAGTTTATCTGCTAAGCTGAAAAATTCGTCATGTTCCATTTTGCCTTCCAATCTGATAGTGTTCAGATTCATATCCAACACATATCGCATTTCTACGAGTAATCTTGTCATATTTTTTCTCAGAAGGAGATCTGGAGACCATCCAGCTCCTCTTATAAGGATTGGTTTGCCGTTGATGAAATAGACCCGATGTCCTCGTTCATTTAATTTTGCTGTTACTTGACGGATACCCAATTCTTTTTCGACTCGATCAGAGATGGCGCTAGGGCTAGAGTAACCGTTGAAGAAGACAGTAAACACGAAGGTGAGGTTATGAAGATTTTGCTCTCCCATTTGCCAAGGCCACCATAACTTTGGTTGCTGAATGCTCAGCTGAGGGTAATTGCTGTATGGGAATGTGACTTGACGGGTTTCTAAAGGATTCAAGGCCACCATTTGCTTGAAGGGCACTCCATTGATATATCCTATAAGATATCCTTTGACAGGACTATTCTTGTAGTTAGTGAGTTCGACATGGACGTTCAAGTGAGCAACAGTGCAGTTGTTGTCAAAGTTTCCGCTTTCCTGAGAGTAATTATCAGCTTTGTTACTCCATTCGAGAGTAGTTTCAACGCCTGGATATCGGACCGAGACAGGACCGCTCAGAACAGTTAATTCGACGTCTCGCCAGAGACCCATGCTGTTATCTGGAGGAAAAGGAGCCCAATCGATGAAGGAAATTCCGAGATCAGTGCTATTGTATGGCGGAGTCCAGAGATCGTCTTGACGGCTGATCTCAACAGCAATAACATTAGGACCTTGAGTGTAAATGAAAGAAGTAACATCGAAATCGAAATAGCGGAAAGCACCTACTATTGTCTTCGAGTCGCCCAGCAAGTGACCATTGCACCACACGTTCGCTCTGTAGCTGATCCCTTTGAATGTCAGGATAACTCTTTGATCTTTAAATAAAGGTTTATCGAGACTAAATTCCGTTCTGTACCACCAGGTAACATCAAATTGCTCAAGAGAGATGTTTTTTAGGTTCATGCTGTAGTAGAGCTTATCATTGCTGTAGACATCGTTTTGTACCAGCCCATCGAGAACAGTGGCTGGCACGGTAATTGGCATCCAATTGCTGGCATTATATCCTGGAGTTGAGATGAAGCTACCAGTTGCGTTATTGGTATTGTTGGAACTAATGAGTTGCCACTTCGTCAACGTCATTGTCTGCGATCCGCAAGAGCAAGTGGCAAGGCATGCAAAAAATGCGATAAGGAAAAAGACCGCTTTTGTAGACATCTTTCTATCAAACAATTTATCGAGGTGATAAGTTCGAGATAAATTTTATAAGGTGACTCAAGTTGTCTTCTAATTCGAATTACATACATTGCCAATTTTTTTTTTCTCTTCTGCTTCTATTAGAGTGATAAATAATGACCCATTTTTCAGTCCTTCCACTACTGTAACCTTTAGCCCTGAATCCAAAGAAACCAGCAATTAAACAACTGAGGTATTATGATGAAATACTTAGCAATGATAAATTTCCTATATACACATAGAATAACTATATAGTTCTTTAACATTTGAGAGCTAGGCATCAGTTTTCGCACTTCACGCATAAATAGATGATTTAGGTATTGAAAAATTGTGCATGCTAGCTGAATATAAAGATTTGAATACTGTTTAGAGATATAAACGCATTCAATATATTACATCCAATTTCGTATATTTCTGGGAATTTTCGCATTTCTTATTTAGATAACAATATTGAGCTTCATTTCTTTCACCAGAATATTCTTAATGAATGAGTTTCCTCTAATCAACCTGATGGGGAGAATATTCAGTGTGCGCTTTGTTTGATTCAGCTGATGGCTCAGCCTCCTCACAAGCAACGTCCATCCGATCATCATTCCAATGAAGTATCCAACTATTGAGATTACCAAAATAGTCAAAAGCATTCTTTTCTCAGCGTTCAAATACTTCATTAAATCGGTGTTCATATCATCTGATAACAGCCTCAGCATGCGGCTGATAGCAACGAGAATACCTTCATTTTCTTCATATTGGGAACTATACCCAAACTCCATCATTGTCTGAATCCTGTTGCTTGTACTATTCAGCGCAAGTACTTTCTTCTCTAAGAAATCCGTTATATAGTTCATTGTATTCAACATCCCGTTCTTAGCAATCCCTCCAAGAGCGTCGGTACATGCACTTTCAGTGGTGTTATCTTCCTCCAAATAGTCACAGAAGTTATTTTTCAATGTGCCACTGATCTTGTCCATCGTGGGTTGACTGCAAATTGGATGACTGGTTGCTACCCCCAATTCAGTGTAAATCGTATCAAAAGTTTTGAGTAGGGCTCTGATTTTCTGCAGTTGTGCCATGAAATTCGTCAGACTCTTCTGAAAGTTTTCTTCATCAGAATCAGTGTTAAAAAAGACGTACTCAGCATCAGCGTACATTTCTACGAACTCAGTTCTTGTGACTTCCCAAGTGTTGTATTCTTGGATGCCCTCACTGAAATTTTTAGAATAAGTATTAATTTCAGTATAGGAGATCAGGAATGGTATGATCATAATTCCATAAAATAAAATAAAGGAGAAAAATTTAACCCAAAAGTAGGATTTCGGGCTCTGGTAATCCGTAAACAGCTTTTCTCTTCCCATTTTGTCTTTGAATCGATTTTCATCTCTAGATTTCTTTTTGCTCGCGTCGGAATTGTCGGCTAACCGGGCAGCTTCGAGTTGAAGGTCCTTCTTCGAGATTTTACAAAAGACAATCAAAATTTTGTGCTCTTTTTTGCTGATCGTTGAAACCACAAGCGCTAAGCAAATCAGCGTCAAAAAAGCACAAGAGCAGCCAATGCAAAATGCCAATAAACTTACAGAGCCTGTGCTGTTGTCATAGCGATCAAACTCTACTTGAATTTCTGTAACATACGTAAGCAGGTTGTCAACTATTGTTGCAATATTGTACTCAGCGAAACGCCTGGGTTGATAGTTAATGCTTGAAGTATTCACGCCTTTGTCAGCGTCGACTGCTCGAAGGTATCCATTGTTGATAGCAAGCTGAATAGCGCTAATTAGTGAGACGTTTTGAACTTCTAATGTTTCAGGAAACACTATCGATACAGGATATTTTGAGATATGGGTCGATAGTACCCTACTAGATGAGACGTCTTGGAGTAAGAGTGGAAGTTCGGTGATACTACCATTAAAATAGAACATCAAATAGTAAAGATTGCTGGGACCGAAGTCTGGAGAAATCAAATATTTATCAATCATTCCTCGAGTATAACCCTGTTTCCGAGCTCTTTGCAAATAAGTAGCTGTCTCGCTCGGATGAATATTCATAGCAGCCAGGCCTTCTAGATCAATGATCGCAGTGCTTGTTATGGCGTATTGGATGATGATCATTGTGAGGATTACGATTGTAGCTCCAATTCCGAAGAGGTAATGACTTCTAATCAGTCTCATCGAATTGGGCTCTTGAATGAATTGGCGGATCATTCTCGAGCTATTTTCGCTGCTGACTGACCTTGTGCTTGAACTGTTTCTACCCACGCTCCTATTTTCGCCTTGAAAAATTGGCTTTTCAACTCTTTCGGTATAAATTACTCCATTATTCAAGTGTTTCTGGTCATCGAGACCAAAGTTTACTGATCCTTCTATGGCATCATCACTTTTCATCCAGTCTTTATGATCAAATCCACTAGTATGAGCCGACAACTTTTCTTTCGCTTCAGAAGGTCTTCCACGACGATCTACTTCTCTGACATGTTCAGAGTTATTGAATGTATTTATTCTAATGCTCAGGGGTTGGGCTCTCTTTGAGGAGAGCAATTCTCCAAAAGCTTTTGTCTCGAATTTGAAATTTTCTGAGCCTTTATCCATATATTCAACAGGAATTGTCATCATGTCTGATTTGTCAAGGTCCAAAGTTATGTTTGTACCGTTCTGTTTTAACATAGGTGGAGAGATTGTGTACTTAAGTGGGGAACCTGCGTCTGGTTCACCTGGCATGAATGTATTTGAAATAACACCAAAATGAGTGTCTTTTTGAAGTTTTGGTATTATATCTTGGACAATTTGTACTTCTTTCAGTTGCGTAAGGTCTGTTATTTCGAGCTCCCAATGTCCCATATTTAAGGCTTGGCGGTAATTATATATGAGACTTATTCGATGGGCAGAAAGATGTTCATTGAGCATCATATTCAACAGATTCATCAGGCTAGAAGTCAGCATTTTGGGGTCTCTTCGCTCATTGAATTGCTGGATCACCTGCGAATAGACTTTCGAGGTTGTGAGATAGGTTTTACGCTGAAACAATTTATGAGTGACTAGCATAATGGATGATAGACTGTTATTATCTGTTTTCAGTTTCCCATGTATGATTGGAATCAAAGCAGGGATCAGTAGACACATGTTCATCCGATTTCCTTCTTTCTGATATTGTAATCCTTCAAAAAGATGTTCAAGTGTCTTCGTAAATGAAATGATGTATCCTCTTTCATCGAGTATAATGATACTTTTACTGTCTTCGGTCTGGAGAGAGGCGGCTGCGTAAACTTGAGAACCTTGGACTTCAATTTTCGAGTAGAGATGCAAAGGCACCAGCAAGTTGTCTCGGTTCAAACCGAAAATCAAGTTTTCAAATTTATGAGTCGTTAAGAAAGTCTCAGTTTTCTGAGTCATTTGAAGGAGCGCATGTTGGTGGGCTTCTCTCATATCTGGTAGGATAATACTATTCAGGGTTATGTTGCTTTCAAGCTCTTTGTTAATCCCAAACGTCTTATAAAAGTTTTGCGATGCTTTGAGTATTTGGCCATGATGTTGAAAGAGATCAACCATCATAAACATTGTCTTTTCGTCAAGATTATCTTCAGGCGAAAAAAGAGCCTTCTGACCAGTGTTCTTGTAGTACAGACGCATACTCCTTTTTTGGAATATGTTCGAAAGTCTGGTGTTTAAGACGGCAATAGAATGACCACTCTCCTCGCGAACAAGCTTCTGAAATTTCATGATCATCATGACGAGTTCAGTGTTTTCTGGGTTTAAAAGAGTCAATTTGTTGAATGTGTTCTCCAATCCTTCAATTTGCTCAACGAGTTTTCTTCCAAGATTATGAAGTTTCTGGAGATCAACAAATGCGCTTTCGTAGAGGTAAGAGAAGAAATTTGTGTATTCTACTCTTATTTTGCCTTCATCTGCTTTGGCTTTTTGGAAAAGCTCATCAAAAACTAGTGCGTTACTGATGTTGTAATTGTACAATTTTTTTTCTTCTTCGGTCATGGAATTGGTTGCAATTCTCTTGATCTCAGTGAAAAAATATTCATAAAAGGCTTTGAATTTCTGTTTCTTGTTCTGCTTCATCTCCGAAAATTTTGCAACTGTCATGCAAGCCTGGACAGGTCTGTCGAGACGAAATGCAAGATAGCTAATCACTCTCACAAGGAAACTGAGTTTTCCATAGAACCAGTTGGGAGTGGTGAGCATATAAGTTAGCCTGGCAACCATAAACTCTTCAACTTTTTTCGAGTCATGTAACTCGTAGTAATTTATGTTCAGTTCCTTATAGCACGATGATTCATTGCTTGACTTCAGAAGTAGCTTGGAGCAGGGACAGGATTTGGGATCTGAGCAAGCAGCAAAATGACACTGAAGATAGTGTGCAATTTCAGGATTAAGTGTCTTCTCATTCTTCATCTCAAGGAGTCTGTGTATGTTATACTTCTCTGCATTTACAGAGAGGGAGGGGAGAGCGCTGGAATCAGATGGCAGTTGAAGGGAGTAGATATATTTATAGATGTTATAAAAGATCCACATACAGAAAATGCCAGTCGAAAAATAGGCTACGTCCAGTATATTAATCACACGTACAGTATCGAGCATGCTCGATAAAAGATAGGCTTCAAATTGATGTCTGACCAAAAGAATGATCGAGTGGCTCAAATAGAAAGACGAGATCAACCCATAAAGCAGATGTGTCTTGTAGTAGTGATAGGTCATCCATTTCAGTCCCAAAACCACTTGAGAAATCCCAAAGCAGCATGAAATGACATCAATGACTAAAGGAGAAAGTCCATGTTCTCTGACTCTCCAGTCGACAATACTCAAAATCAGGATGAATAAAATTCGGAAATGTTCAAAAAGGGAGTCGTTGTAACATAGCTTGCTCTGGAGGATAGTTCCAAAAGGGAGATCCACTGGCATTACTAACTTTCGAGTGAAGAAATATGCCAGGAAGGCAAGGAGGTAGAAGATTCTAAACCAGCCAAAGGCTGTAGTTTCCGTCATCGTCGTCGTTCCTGTTGATGATGATATTGAATCGTTATCGTTTTGAAATGTTCCAAATGAGATTTGGTGAGCCAAATCTGCGTTTGGGATGTAGGAGTGAGTGAGAAAATCCAAAGCAGGGAGATAGAGCAGCAGGTCACAAAGACTGAGGAGTCCTTTGAACGTGCTGATATGAAACCGATATGACTCTGTCAATCTGTTTCTGAGGATGATGATGAGTAATCCCAAGCACCCTGTTATTAGAAAGAGAAGGATGGAGGTGATTTGGAAAAGACAGCTCATATTATTAAGAGTCTCCCAAGAGCTGAATCGAGTGAAGCCAAGGAAATGCAGCCATTGATTGAGCCATGAAGAATCATCGGACTGAATAGAGTCTTGATTCTGAAGAGAGTCTGAAACACCGAAGAACCCGTTCAAAGCAAAAATTTGGAGATTGCTCAGGATCACTAGAACATATGCAATGTAGCTATTGTCAAAAGGATTCTGCGCCGAGTTATAAATGAGAAAGAAATTAACATTAAAAGGGGTAAACATTTTTCTTTTTCTTTTTAAGTATTAATATTTTAAGTTACAATATCGAGGCACTTATATTGAAATTAATTGATGGGATTTTCTCATACTTCCTATTAGAACATGTTTTGGTTGGCAACTCTCTATCTTTATCACAAACTTATCTCTCAAGCGATATCCATGTTACTATTGGCCCCTTTGTTTGTTTGTTGCATCCGCTATTCTCTATCTTCACTAGATTCTCATCCTTTCAAATAAGACATAAGTTTTGATTATTTTCCTTCATAAACCCACCTTAAAACTCTTAATTTACCGATATTGGCAAAATTGAACCTGGGATCATTTTGATGGATTCTTAGAACTTCGGAATCATTTTAATTGGATAAATTATTTAATTTTGATGATGCAGATAACTTTATCAATGACAGAAATTTTATGAAAAATCTCTTGTATGAATCTAAGATAACTTAATGTTCTTTCAGAACCTTGAGTTAGTTCTCATTAGAAAGATGGTTTTATTCCTGACTCAATGAGCAATTTCAAACTAAGGAAAAAAGTATCTGACCTCAAATTATCTGTATGCGAAATCAAGCTTTTCAGAGAAAAGCATCGAACAGCGAGTATGAGTCGGCTCGAAAATCCATGTCGACTCCAGAAATGTAATCTTGAAAAAATTCCACTGGAGTTCCTTAAGAGATAACGAGGGTAATTAAAGGATTAAATCGTTAATTTATCCTCCTTCCAGATCAATTTCTTAGTTCTAGAGTTCCAAATAACTGCTTCCTGGAAGCTAAAATTAATATCGTATTGAAACAAACAAAAAATTAAATTAAAATAAATAAAAGCAACGAACCAGCAAGAGCAGTTTTCAATTTGGATGGGACCAGCGACAATCTGGTGGACACGCTAGAGGATTTTTTTAAGAGCCATTGAGAAATGAAAATTTTCCAGCTAAGTGGCAAAAAAAAGTCTAAAACGTGAGAATAATCGTCATAGAACGGATGCATTGTTGAGAGCAGGTTCAATGCGAATGAATTATTTCCCTGTCTCTCGTTCTCTTCAACTTTTCACACCTTAAGTTATCATAAGGAGAATTTAGTTAAGTTAAAACCTCAATTAGTCTAAAAATAGAAAGAAGCCTGTTGATGATTAATTTCGCATAACTCCAACTAGAGATGCCGTGTTTCTGTTTAAGGATACATCTTTTTTTTCACATATTGTTCGAAAACTCATTGAGTCGTTATCATATCAGACCGAATATTTCGATGTGTGGCGCTCGATAGGTTTGTGTTGAAAGGGGATGGCAGTTGAATCTTTATGGTGATTTCCGAGAGTGGTGCAAGTGAAGTTAGTGGTGCTTCCTTTGTAGAGTGCTTTTTTTATTAAACAAGAGACTCTAAATATGATTTCGGACTTTCAAAAGCCGTTCGAGAATCTCCAGTTGTGAGAGTTACAAGTAAGAAAATTTTATATTGCTAAGAGCATTCTATGATTGAGAGGCATACCCATGTTCCTTTTCTTCATACTGTTCACATGCCCACATATACCCTAATGACTGCTCGGAGAATAGACCTAGGATATGTTGTAGCTTTATGAATTTGAGTATTGAGAATCTAGGTAGGACTTGCAGTAATCAGAATTTGAATAATTGCATTCATGCTCTCTCTCACCATGAAATCCTATGCTAAGCGAGGCAGGAAACTGAAAAATCTCATTGATTTAAATCGCGTATTTGATGTTCCGCTAATAACCCTGCAATTTCAAAGCAAGATTTCTCCAAAATATTTAAAGAGATGTAAAATGCAATTGTGAGACTTAGAACTCAACTGAACCTTACAAGAGCGAGAGCTGGCTTCTGTGAAAATACGCAGTTGCTCAAAAGTAATAAATCATAGTTTACTAAGTATTGAGAAAAAGAAATTAGTTGTGATAGAAAGTAGTTTGTTGAACATTTAAGAAACAATAAGCTTGCGGAAATATATTGAACTTTGGTAAAATAGGAAAAATTGGATGAGTTACTTCGATCGAGTCCAAAATGTGAAATGATTCTCTGTGATTGCTGAAAATTCTCGGGATACTCATATCAACAAAAGATCGATTCCAATGATGAATATCATCATGTACTTTTGTCCATATTAAAATTAAGTAGGTTCAAATGCAGTATTACTATCATCCGTGAAAACTCTTTCAAATTTCAAAATTTTTTCTTTTTGGAGTTTTGTTATGGAAGAACTGAGAATCTTATTAAGGGTTCGATTGAAGGCTTTGCCAAAACCAAGTTTACGTTGATATTATTTGTTCTTCGTAATCATGGACTCACTCTTCCTTTAAAAGTTTTTTCGACTTCTCTTTTTGGAGACAGGAAGTGCTGCAAGATAAAATTTTTGTACATGGATATCAAGGAGTTTACTTCATCAATTTTTCGTAAAAAACAAAAAAAAAACCAGCAAACTACGGCCAATTCTTACTCAAATATGAGGAATCTAACAATATGAGTTTACCTCCCTCATTGAAAGAAGTAGCTTCTAATCAATTCTCATTAGTCGATCATTCGGAATATGGAGTAGTAAGCCTAGATCAATAAATGATTAAGAAAGTGCGATCAGACAATTTTTCCTCATATAGCCTTAGAACGAAGCATGAGAAATGCAATCAGGAAACAAGGCGATTGTTCACTGAGTCGACTCGATAAAGAATTTTTATCTTTTGGCACAGCCGATATCACAGAATGATCTAGAAGGCTCAAAATGAGAGTCAGCCTAATAATACACTTCTGGGTAGTGTCGAAAAAATTTTCATACAAATAGACTATTCACATGAGCAAGACTAAGAATTTTTTTACAACCATAATACATAACTACTTGGCAATATTTACTCTCATAATTTTAATCAATGTGTTTCTAATAAATGAATTACCTTGTAGCAACCGAGTTGGTAAGATATCAAGTATTTTCTTCGTTTGATCTAGATCCTGACTGAATTTTCGAACAAGCATTGTCCATCCAATCAACATCAATAGAGAGTATCCAATCACCGATGCCACTAAAATGATGAGCAGAGTATTTTTCGCATGAGACAAATAATCCAACATATCATCATTCATGTTAGTCGAATATAATCGAAGTGTTCGGCTTGTTGCAACTATCATATATGTAGTCTCATCAAAAGCACTGTCATATCCAATTGACTTCATAGTTGCCGCTCTTTCTGAAGAACTGTTGATCATTAATACGTTCTTTTCCAGGACATCAGCAACATAGCTTATCGTATTCAATAACCCAGTTTTCGGGATACTACCAAGAGCTTCGTCACAAGTACTCTCAGTGAGAATTTCGTCTCTCACAAAGGGACAAAAGTTTTGCGATAAAGAGTCCTTGATTTCAGAAAGGGTGTCTCTGCTGTAGATGAGATGATTTTTTGAGAAGGCCAAATCAGTGTATAACTCTTGAAAGTCTTTATAAGCAGTTCTGAATTCGTTCATTTCATTGTAGAAAAGGTTGAGACTTTCTTGGAAGCGTGTTTCATTTGAGTCAGCATTGAAATAGACAGCTGCCGCCTTAGCGTACATTCCGACGTAAGCCGTTCTTGTAAGTTCCCAGCTATTATATTCATGGAGACCTGCTTCCCAGTTTGTCGAATATATCCAAATTTCAATGAAGCAAACCAAAAACGGCACTAGCAAAATGCCGTATACTAAGAAGAAGACAGCAGTTCTACTCACGTAATTCTTCTTTGGGGGCAGATAGGTCGTAAACAGCCGCTCTGAATGGTGTTGACCTTGTTGATGATTATTATCATTATTTTTGATTTTTGGCTTCTCTTCAGTAATTTCAGCCAAGCGGAACGCTTCGGTCTTCAAGTCACGCTTAGAAATTTTACAGAAAAGTGCAAGAAGACTGTTTTGCTTATTTTTGATTTTCGAGTAAACGAGAGCGAGACAAATCAGCACGACAAATGTGCTAAGGCAACCAAAAACGAATGATATCTGATTCAGAGAGACTGTGACCCCAAGTTGATGTTCTGTCTCTAGGTGGACGTTCGTCATGTAGGTCAAGAGATTATCAACGATGTTTCTGGTATTTAATTCTCCGAAGATTCTCGGGTAATAATCTCCTGTGGTGTTTACTCTTTGTTGCGCCTCGATGGCTCTTGTATATCCGTAGCTGAGAGCAAGATTAACCGCGTTAATAATCGACATATTATAAACCTGCCTTGTTTCTACCTGTATCACTGGAACGGGATATTCTCGGATATGTGCTCCCAGGACTTGATTCGCAGAGGGATCTCGAAGCAGGTATGGAAGATCTTGCATGCTATTATTGTGGTAGTACATGAGGAAATACTCGTTTTGAGGGTAAGAGCTTGAATTAAGCAGCTGCTTATCAAGGAGACCGCGGATATAACTCTGAAACATAGACCTTTGTAAAAAGGTGGCAGATTGGGTTGGGTGAATATTCATAGTCGCAAGATGTTCAAGCTCGTTGATTGCTGAATCTGTCACGAGAAATTGAGTTATCATCATTACCAAGATGGCAATAGCAGCAATTATTCCAGCATAGTAATGGGTTTGAATTAGTCTCAGAGAGTTATTCTCTTTGATTACTTTTCGAATGACACCAGAAGTAGATGTAGTTGCGCTTCCAGCTGAACCTGAACTCGAACTGCGGCCAACACTGCGGTTTCCACGTTTTTTCTCAACCTCCTGTTTCATCCTTGGCAGGTGTATTTGTGAGAATTGAGATTGCTGCGAGTCATAAAAAGTTGAATTTCGCCTTTGGATCTGGATATTTCCTATCGGTGATTTCTCATAATCGAGTAACCCAGTGATAATATTGGAGTTTCCTTCAAGTAATAAACGGCCAGTGTGAAGCGTTCGCGGAGTGACTTCGTGTAATAAACGACCCGTTTGAAGCGTTCGCAGGTTTTCTTCAGGCTTTTCTTCTGGGATAGTGAACACTTTTGATTCATCGAGTCCATTTTCGATTTTCGACAGGTTTTGTGTTGCCCAAGACGGAACAGGAAGTAGTGTATGTGAGGGTGATCTCTCTGTTTCTTCTTGTCTTGCTGATAAGAAAGGAAGTTGAAATCCTGTTTCTGCTTTCAACAATGGGATTATTTCTTTCAAAGCGACTTCTTGCTGTGTTTGCTCGAGTTTCGTAACTTCAATTTCCCAGTATCCGACGCCAAAGCTCTGGAACTTTCGGTAGTTGCTCTTCAACTTCATACCATGAATAAGAACAGATTCATTAGAAAAAGTTTCCAAAAAATTTATTAGACTTGAAGTCAGGCTTCGAATATCTGCGGATTCGATGAACTGCTGCAGAATATTAAGATACTCTTTTGAAACTGCAAGAGAGGATTTCCTTTGGAGTAACCTGTGGGTCATTATCATCACAGTGGATGGACTACTTATAGTGGCGTGGCTCTGGAATGTGTCAGCTCTCAGAATTTGTTTTACTGGTTGCTCCTTTCCAAATATGACTGGAATCAAAGCAGGGATCAACAGACAGATGTTCATTCGTCTTCCTTCTCTGCTATATTGTACTCCTTCTAAAAGATGCTCAAGGTTCTTCGTAAATGAAATGATAGATCCTTTTTCGTCAACGACAATGTAACGCTTTTGATCTTCAGTCTGGAGAGAGGCAGCTGCGTAAACTTGAGAACCCTGGACTTCAATTTTCGAATAGAGATGCAAGGGCACCAGTAGGTTTTCTCGGCTCAAACCGAAAATCAAATCTTCAAATTTATGATTCGTTAAGAGAGTACTAGTTTTCTGAATCATTTGAAGAAGTGCATTTTGGTGGGCTTCTCTCATATGTGGTAGGATAATACTATTCAGGGTTATGTTGCTTTCAAGCTCTTTGTTGATCGCAAACGCCTTATAAAAGTTTTGCGACGCTTTGAGTATATGGCCATGATTTTGAAAGAGATCAACCATCATAAACATTGTCTTTTCGTCAAGATTATCTTCAGGCGAAAAAAGAGCCTTCTGACCAGTGGCCTTATGGTGCAGGAGTATGCTCCTTTTTTGAAAGATGGTTACAAGTCTGGTGTTTAAGGAGGCAATAGGATGACCACTCTCTTCACGAACATTCTTCCTGAATTCCATGATCATCATAATGAGCTCAGTGTTTTCCGGATTCATGTTAGACAATTTTTCAAACGTGTCTTCCAACTCTTCGATCTGCTCAACCAGCTTTCTCCCGATTTGCTGAATCTTCTGGAGGTCAACAAAGGCATTCTCATAAAGATAAGAGAAGAATTCCGTATATTCTGCTCTTATTTTTTCCTCTTTTGACCTTACTTGTTGTAAACTCTCATCAAATGCAATCCCGTCACATACATTATAGTTGTACAGAGCACTTTGTTCTTCGGTCATAGAATGGGTTGCAATACCTTTGATCTCATTCAAAAAATATTCGTAAAAAACTTCGAATTTCTTTGCTTTGCTCTTCATAATCGTCGAGAATCTTGCAACCATCATGCAAGCTTGCACAGGCTTATCGAGTTGAAATACAAGGTAGCTGATCACTCTCACGAGAAAACCGAGTTTTCCATAGAACCGTGAGTTGGGAGTGGTGAGAAGATAGGTTAGTCTGGCAGCCATAAATTCTTCAACTGCTCTCGTGTCATGCAAATCATTATAATTCCATTTTAATCCCTTTATTATAAACGATAATTCAGTTTCCGGTTCGAGAAGCAGCTTGGCACAAGGGCAGGATTCTGAATCCGAGCAAACGGAAAAATGAGCTTGCAAGTAATTCACAATTTCGGCATCAAGTCTCTTCTCGTTTTTCATATCAAGGAGCTTGTGTATGAAGTACTTCTCTGTAATCACAGGCAGAGACAGAGGAGAGTTGGAGTCGGATGATACATGAAGGGAGTATAACTTCTCATATATGTTATAATACACCCACATGCAGAAAATGCCAGTCGAAAAATAGGCTACGTCTAGTATTTTAGTCACGCTCATAGTATCGAGCATGCTTGATAAAAGGTTGGCTTCAAGTTGATGCCTGACCAAAAGAATGACTGAATGGCTCAAATAGAAAGATGAGATCAACCCATAAAGCAGATGTGTCTTGTAGTAGTGATAAGTCATCCATTTCAGTCCCAAGAAAACTTGAGATATCCCAAAGCAACATGAAATAATGTCGATGACTAAGGGAGAAAGTCCATGTTCTCTGACTCTCCAGTCGACAATACTCAAAATCAGGATGAATATAATTCGGAAATGCTCAAAAAGGGGGTCGTTATAACATAGCTTGCTCTGGAGGACAGTTCCAAAAGGGAGATCCACTGACAACACTACCTTCCGAGTAAAGAAATATGCCAGGAAGGCAAGGAGATAGATAATACGAAACCATCCAAAGGTTGTTGTTATTGTTGTTGGTATCTCCGTCATCGTCGTCACTGCTGATGATGATATTGAATCGCTATCGGTTTCAAATGTTCCAAATGGAACTTGGTGAGCCAAATCTGCGTTTGGGATGTAGGAGTGAGTGAGAAAATCCAAAGCAGGGAGATAGAGTAACATGTCACAAAAAGTGAAAAGTCCCTTGAAAATGCTGATGGCAAGTCTATATGACTCTGTCAATCTATTTCTGAGGATGATGATGAGAATTCCCAGGCATCCTGTTATCAGAAAGAGAAGAAAGGAGATCATTTGAAACACGCAATTTGTGTTATTAAGAATTTCCCAAGAGCTGAATCGAGTGAAATCAAGGAAATGCAGCCATTGATTGAGCCATGAAGAAGCATCGGAGAGAATAGGATCCTTATTTTGTAGAGTGTCTGGAGCACTGAAGAATCCATTTAAAGTAAAGATTTGGAGGCTGCTGAGAATCACTAGAGCATAGGCAATGTAGCCACAATCCAGAGGATTTGGTGATGAGTTGTATATGCTAAAGAATTGGGCTCTGAGAGAGAAAGGCATTATTACTGGTTCTCCAGGTTTTTTACGCTTTTTTAAAAAATTTATTGATCGTTTATCGGTATTGACGAATCTTCGATAGTTGAAGATAACTGGAAAGGAGTTTATGCATTTTATTATATTTTATGTTCAGCTCGACATTTGATTAATAAAACCAATTTCTCTACATTTACAATTCCTTTTTCGGTTATTGAGAGAAACATGTTATGATTCGATCCGTAAACAGCATAAAAGATGAGCAATAATTTCTACGAACTTTTTCCCTAAATAATGTTTTTTATGAAATTTCATAGAGGGTTATTCAAGCAGGTTCAATCTTGAGTCGCTCTAGGAAGATATCCATTTCCATATTCAGATTCAAGTGCTTTTGATTTCTTCAAATAGCTCGGGCTTCAAATTGTTTCGGCACCTGAGGCAAAGCAAAAAGGAAAAGCAGTACTGAAAAAAAAAATAATTTAATAAGTTTCGTTGAGACTGTCAGAACTTTTAATTCATTTCAATAAATAATAAACGCCGAAAAATTTGAATTTGAAATCATTCTACGAATTTTTCTTGATGCTTTCGATCGTTGAATTGGAATTAATTGAGGTTCTTGCAAGAATAAATAAATCAAAACTTGAACAGACGCTGCCTTTAATTTTGGGAAAACTTTGGTAAAGATATTCTCATAAGAAGAAAATAAGCTATCAACTCAGCTGGAGGACTTTAACATCCATGATCGAATGTATCTATTTGACTCAAGATTTGTAGTCTCGATATTTAACAAGAGGCAGTTGTCCTTATTGCCTTTGATCGCTTTTGACTAGATGAAGAACGCTATGTGGAACTTAGACCTTTGAGATTGATTTCGAAATGACTTGATCTTCATGCGGAAAAATAATTAAAAGCGATCTAATTGACTGGGTTGAGGCGACGACTTTTTAATGAAAAAAAGTTTATGCAGTTCTACGCAGCGCCTCTCTTAGTGTCCTCCTTTTTATGAATGAGAGAAGAAGGCCTATTTCATATTTCTGTCAGTTCTCCAGTTCCAAGAAACCATTGCTGCCTTAAACTACATAAGCACTGGCCAAAAATTGTCACGGAATTATTAGATAGTTCCAAAATATCCGACTTGGAACTAATTAAATCGATCTATTATGCGGAAATAATTTGGTACATAGCTGAGGATATTGTCCGCTCGCAGAACACCGAAAAGGTGGAAAATATAATCCTTCTGGTAGTCAATAAGTGAGGCAAGCTCTTGAAGTCGTTCAAGAGGCTGAATCTGGCATTCGTCAGTAGATCATCTTCATATCATATTTTTATACTATGCTTCTTGGACGCCTCAAAGGCGAAGAAATAGTAGTTCCTACATGCAAATTTCTGTGTTTGAAGAGGATGAATAATTTAGTAATCTCTGAAGGTTTTTATGAAACTTGGTCTTAGTTAAAATTTAAAATGGAATGGTGTTTAATTTAATGTAATTCTCTAAAATTTGCAAAATAAGTTGACTCTCCTAAGACTATGTGCTCCACTTGCATTTCACTAACTTGTGAGATTCATTCGCTCCGAAATGAGCCTATATGCACGTGTAGTGTTTCTCGTTGTATAAAACTAGCTATCTTTACACATTTCTATGGCATGGTTTCTCAGAGTTCACAATAATCAAGTCGCCATTACGTGATTATCTCCGATTCTCAAAATACATCCATGGAATCTTAGACCACGAATGAAAAGTTCTGATCTTCCTCGTGATATATATATATGCATATCTATTTTTCTCATAATCAACGTATGGTATTTCAAAATGTATAAAGTTTTGGTGGGAATTAGCTAGTTCAATCTCTCAAGCTTAGCCCTTCTGGAAAAAGATCACAAGAGCATTTTAGGCTTTTTTATCCCTCATACAGAAAAAAAAACACACAGCAGCATGAGCATATTCCTCAAGATTAAGCAATTTCTTTATCATTTGACGAATTGCAAAACAGTGGTTGGTCTCAATATGAACGGAATTAGCGCAAAAGAAACACCTTAAAACAGTATAGGAATATCTACATGATGAGGAATGAAAAATACCTGAGGACGAAATTTCAATCATTCACATGATTATTTGTCACTATGGTCGTCGTTCCTCATTGCTCATTGATTATGATACCAATAAGCGTTATGTAAACTGGATAATTGGGATGTTTTTGAATATTATTCAAATGATCTTTCACAAAGCACTAAATACTCAGGTCAGCTCTATGATTTCAACCACCAACTTCTTATGAAAAGGCAATCGCTTCAATAGATATTTCCAGAATGTGGTTTTGCTAGTTTCTTGATTAGAAATGCTGTTTTGGAAGAATCTTATTTCCAGTTGTGTAGTTTGTCTTTCAAGTTAAGCAACAGCTAAGGCGAAACTATGAATTCGGTGATATATCTAACAGAGGGAGGATGAAGAGGACCTTTTCATTAACTGGTTTGCTTTGTGAAGTACCTGCTGTCTTCTTTAGACGCTCTAAAACTTTTTCGAGTGTGTATTGCATTCCTATGGAATTAAATTTCGACATTTTGGCAGCATTACAAAATTGGGGACGGGTTCGAGAGAAGGTCACTTAGCAAATTGCAATGTGCCTGAATCTCAATTAAGCAGATTCAAAGAATTACGAATCACAATTGAAAGGCTTCATTATGAATAAATTTCTCAGAGTATCTTTAAAAAAATAAAATGTATTTTTCAACAAATTTTCATACTCACGCATAATATTTTTACAACACTGAATGAAAAAATGCATGAAACTTCATCTATTTGTCATATTTACTTTCATAATTTTTACAAGTATGTTCCTAACAAATGAATTTCCTTGAAGCAATCGAGTTGGAAGGATATCGAGGATTTTCTTCGTTTGATCGAGGTCATGACTGAGTTTATAGACAAAGACTGTCCACCCAATCATCATCAACAAGAAGTAGCCGATCACACATATCGCCACAAGTATCGAAAGTGAATTCCTTTCGAAGTCCAAATAATCCAATAAATCATCATTCATTTTCATGCACAAATCTCGAAGTGTTTGACTTAGTGCAATCACAAACTTATTGCCTTCTGCATAACGGATACTGCTCCCTATTGATTTCATAGTTGTAGCTCTATCTGAAGAACTGTTTAGCGCTGCGATATTTTTTTCCATATTATCAACCAATACGTTCAGGGCACTTATCAACCCATCTTTTGCAATTCCTCCAAATCCTTCGTAGCATGTAGCATTAAGGAGAATATCTTGCTCTGTATAAGAGCAAATTTTCTCTGATAAAGCATTCATGAGATTAGCTGATGTGTTTTGACTGTAAACCGCATGATTTGTTGTAAACGCTAACTGCGTGAATGATTGCTGAAAGTCTATGAGGAGAGGCTTGAAAATATTGTAAGTGGCTGTGTATCTTTCGAGGCCTTTTTGGAAGCTTTCTTCATTCGAATCAGAGTTAAGATATACGTACTCTGCGTCAGCAAATACTGAACTAAATTGATTTCTGGTTCTCTCCAACATATTATATTCAGCAAGGCTGGTTCTCCAATTCGATGAGTACCTTGAAAGCTCAAAGTAGCAAATCAAAAACGGCGTGACCAGAACAGAAAATAGAAATGTGAAGGCTATAGTCCTCACTACAAGGTGACGTCTGGGAAGGACGTAACTACTGAAAAGTCTATCACGAGACCTTGTATCTTGGAATCGACTTTGGTCTTTGGTTTTAGCCTTTAATTTTCCCTTCACTTGAGCTTCGTCCGATAAGCGAATCGTCTCAATCTGAATATCTTTTTTGGAAATTTTACAGAAGAGGACAAGAATATTATTCTGCTTATTTTTGATCTTTGTATAAACCAGACCCAAGCAGATTAGAGCCAGAAAAGTGCAAACGCAACCGATACAAAGCGTAATGAGGTTCAGTGTGACGGTAATCTTGTTCTGGCTATCTATTCCTGTTTGAATCTCTGTCGCATAAATCAACAGATAATCAACAATATTGTTAGTGTTTTGTTCTCCAAAAATCTGTGGGAAGTAGTTCTCATTTGCGAAGTTCACTCCTCTTCCGGCATCAATGGCTCTGGTATAACCATAACTGAGTGCAAGATTAAGAGCACTAATAAGAGACATATTTTGAACCTCGTTGGTGTTTGATACTATCACTGGGATCGGATTCTTTTCCATATAAGAGATAAGGATCCCTTTTGAAGAGGTATCCTGGTATAAGTCAGGAATGGCTAGCATGCTACTATTGAAGTAAAACATGAGCCAATAAAAATTTTCAGATTCCAAGCTAGAAGGAAGCATCTGTTTATGAATCATTTTCCGAGTATAAGACAGCTTTATTGATCTCTTTAAATAAGTGGCGATTAGTGTTGGATGAATGTTCATGTTTGCTAGCTGTTGGAGGACCTGAATCGCTGAATCTGTCACCAAAAAGTGAATAATTACCATTAGGATAATAATAAGCGCAGCTACAAGCCCAGAGTAATAATGACTTTTAATAAGTCTCATTGAATTATTTTCTTTAATCACTTGACGAATGACTCTTGAAGAATTTGCGGTTTCAGCTGAATGCCTTCCGGAACTCATACTCTCTTGCTTTTCGACGAAAATTTTCTTTCTCTTCTTCTGCATTCTCTTCTCAGGAAAATGGAGTTCCCTTTTATCGGAGTGATTTAAGGAATGTTGATAAGATCTTTCAGTAGTAGGGTCATCATCATCGTCACTTATTTTCAGGGCTTCTTCTTCTTTAATAGGCTGAAGGATTTTCGCTTCTGGAAGGTTTTTCTTGAGAATTGAGATTTCATCGTAATTTTCTGCACGTAAGTATGGTGATTCGATTGCTGTAAGCTCATTGGTGGTTGTCAGACTCTTGAATGAACCGTCATTTTCGCCTGTAGCTCTCGGGAAAAATTGTTTTGGATAAGTTCCATTCGAGAAAAACATCTCTCTTTCACTTGGTTTTATGAGTGGTGAGAGTGTATGAAGTCCTAGCTGTTCTGAAATTAATGGGATTACTCCTTTAAGAGTGGTTGGCTTTTTTATTGGGGTAAGTTTTGATATCTCAATTTCCCAATGTCCCGACTGTAAACTCAAACGCTGAAATTTCCGGAAAGTGTATTTGAGACTAACTTTATAGACCTCAACAGACTCTTCACTCATCATTCTCAGCAGATTTATTAAATCGGCTGACAACAGCTGATCGTTTGCGTTTTCTTTGATTTGTTGAAACATGCTTCGATATTCCTTCGAATTTGTAAGATGAGACTTGCTCTGAAGGACTTTGTGTGTCATCAACATGAAAGTTGTTAATGTTTTTGTCTTGGCCTCTAACTTTACAGTCTGCTGCTTTTTCTGACTCAAAGACTGCAGTTCTTCGTCATCATTCTGAGAGTGTTTCGATATCTCTTGATTTCCAAATATGGCTGGGATCAAGGAAGGAATCAGGAGAGAGATGTTTACACGCTTTTCATCGGTTTGATATTGTTTTCCTTCGAAAAAATCTTCCAGTCCTTTGGTAAATGAGACTAGATACCCTCGTTCATCTATAACAATATAATTTCTTTTCTGTTCTTCGAGTTGCAGTGAGGCAGCCGCATATATTTGAGAATCCTGGATCTCAATTTTAACATACAGATAAAACGGTACTAGCAGTCTCTCGCGATTCAATCCAAGCATCAAATCACCAAATGTATGGTTTGTTGTGAATGTATCCGCTTTACTACGCAATTGAAGCAGCATGTGTTGATGAGGCGCTCTCATATGAGGGAGCATGAAATTGTTGATATTCATGTCACCCTCAAGCTCTTGGTTGGTTCCAAAATTTTTGTAGAAATTATTTGAAGCGCGAAGTAAAGCCCCAGGATTGTCGAACAAGTCAACTATCATGAACATAGTTTTTTCATTATAGAGGTCTTCATGAGTAGAGAAACCCTTAGGCCCATTCTTCTTGTGCATGCTTTTTTTCTGGAAAATGTTGAGAAGTTTGGCATTTAGCCCTGCAAAAGCAGAACTGCTCTCTCCTCGGACGTCTCTCCTAAATTTGATTATCAGCAGAATGAGTTCAGCGCTCTCTGGATTCAGCTGAGAGAGTTTTTCGAACGTGTCTTCCAACTCTTCAATCTGTTCAACTAGCTGCTTTCCTATTTTGTGAAGTTTCTGGAGATCAACAAGAGCACTTTCGTGAAGATACGAGAAGAATTTTGTATATTCGACTCTTATTTGTTCTTCTTTTCTCTTCACCTTTTGTAAGTTCTCATTGAAAGCAATCCCATCACAGATATTATAATTGTATAGCGTGGTTTCCTCTTCGGTCATATAATAGGTTGTGATAGTTTTCATTTCTCTAAAAAAATATTCGTAAAAGACTTGGAATTTCTTTGTCTTGCTCTTCATAATCGATGAAAATCTTGCAACCATCATGCAGGCTTGGACAGGTTTATTGAGTTGAAATGTAAGGTAACTGATCACTCTCACAAGAAAACCGAGTTTTCCATAGAAACGTGAGTTGGGAGTAATGAGGAAATATGTTAGTCTTGCCACCATCAAGTCTTCAACCAATGTGGAGTTATTTAACTCAATTAGATTCAATTTGAATTCCTTTGTCAAAGTATGTGATCCAGCGCTTTGCTCTAGAAATAACTTGGAGCAAGGGCAGGAATTGGAGTCTGAGCAAACAGCAAAATGACACTGGAGGTAGTGCAAAATTTCACTCTCAATTCTCTTCTCTTG
>ENA-UOTX01000780-UOTX01000780.1-compost-metagenome-genome-assembly--contig:-NODE-780-length-30305-cov-7.624388_pt1 | contig 30305 bp, 19 predicted proteins | sample MGYA00238143_ERZ746982 | MGnify/ENA primary metagenome ERZ746982 (study PRJEB28758, sample SAMN06268862) | compost metagenome | isolation source: single cell | place: USA: California, Emeryville, Joint... | reverse complement strand
CTTTGGAGAAGGATTACGAAGAAGTCGGTGTCGAAACCGCTGAAGGTGAAGGTGAAGAAGAAGGATACAACTAATCGTACTAAATATTTCTCTGTCCTAAGAAATAGCTGTATTACCTCATCGAATTGCATAGAAATAATAGCATAAGAAAGCAAATCCTCTTGATAAAATTTTGAGTTAAGACTTAACTCCAACTGAAATAACAATATCGTCGTTCACTCTTAGGTTTAGAGAAAAACAGGAAGATAATGATACACTAATTGATAAGTACTATCTGAGTTTATTATCCAATATAGCTTAAGGATGACGTCTCCTTTAGCATCATTCGATTGTCTCACGCACTATTATCGCTATGGAAAAAGGTTGGGGATAAATGTAATCTGTCGGAGCGATTCTGACAGATCAAGCTAAGACGAACGCCTTCAAAGAAACTAATGCCGCTGTTGAAGAGTTGAAAAATACAGGCGTAAGTAAATCGGTATATTATGGATTGGGTTTTATATTTTCAAAATGAAAAATAAGTTTATTAGTATCTATAACTCACGACTAATAGTTGATTGAACTACCAAGTCATACCTATGAGCCCTGGTATCATTCCTATACACATATTTGTAAAAAGGCAAATATACAAATAGCTTGTATGTTTTCTTACGGTTCACATTTCAATGCTTCGCTCATTTAAATATCTCACCTCACATGATTTATATTATTGCTGAGCTTGGAGACGTTTCTTTCAGTTCAAGCGATACAGAAAATTGTGTCAGCGAGGCTGCAGTCTTGCGAGGTGTCTTTGAATCAACAGCAATTGTTTTCACTGGTCTAGTTTCATATGGAATCTGCTGCGAACTGTTATCAGGTTTTTCGTCAAAATTCCCTTCTTCATTATTGAGGAGCTCACCGATTTCTTTACACTTGTGTTCAGACCCAGAGCACAGAAGTGAGTGTTGACGAACCTCTGGATCTTTAAATTCAACACTGGTGATGACAAGTTTCTTATCTTTGATGTCCACAGCCTGACTAGATTGATCTGATTTGAATACAACATCGCTGTCGCGTAGAATTGCCTTGTCGGCAGAGAATGGACGATCTCCCTGGTCTTTTCCAATCAGCTTTAGTTCCGAGAGCGAATAGTGGGAGAAATTGCTTACTCGGTACTCGTTGGCAGTTTTAGAAATATCCATTTCGAATTTAACTTCTATATCGCCTTCGGGTTGGAAAATTTTTCGCTGAAGGTAGAGATCGCTGATGTTGACCTCTATTGGCGGCTGCAGCTGCCTTCTTTCTAAAGCTTTGAAATCGATGGAAGCGAGCCATGGGTGACTCATTATCTCTTGGATGCCGTTTGCTCCGAGCCTTTGAGGGGGTCGTTTGTCGAGAAGACCATCAACGAAGCTGATAAAATCAACTGAGGCATATCCTGGATAATTCGGTTTGTCGTTCATAACGTGATCATAAAACTCGTTTTTATCCCCTTCCAGCTGGAAAGGAGGCACTCCGTATATAAATTCGTAGGCGAGAGCGCCGACACTATACAAATCTGCCATATAATTATATCCAAGGCCCACCATGATCTCAGGTGCCATGTAACTAACCGATAAGATGATTAAAACACGTTTAAATGGTCACTAATAAATTACTCTGGAGTTCCTGAAAAGCTGAAATGCATTTCCTTTCTTGATTTAAACTCCTTCGATAGCCCAAAATCCGCGAAGCAAACATGACCATCGATGTCAAGGAGTATATTCTCCGGTTTGATATCGCGGTATATTATGTTATTAGCATGCAAATATTGAATCCCTAGCAAAATTTCCGCAATGTAAAATTTGGCAGTTTCCTCATCCAACACCACTCTTTCCTTCAGTTTTTGCAGTAAGTCGCCACTAGGCACGTAATCCATCACGAAATAAAAACTCTTTTGCTGTAGAGAGCGAAAAGAGATAAGTCGCACAATTAAACCATTATATTACCGTTTGGAAAGCAAAATGCATCCGGACCATAAAACTAGACTTCAATTTCATCATATTCGTTTTTTCTCGAAGTGCACATTTCCGATGCTTGTAAAATTCTAACCGGCCGTCACCTTTTGCTATTTGCTTAAGCGCGTAAAATTGCCCATTTATTTTCATCCTAACTATATAAACACAAATATTAGCCACGACAGTAACCCATCAAAATTACCCAAATAGACTGTCGAAAACCCTCCCTTGCCGAGTACGGAAATAAAATCAAAATCCTTCAAAGTCGGCTTAGATTCCTTATGTCCAGTTCGTTGCGCAAAGTAAGGCCTAAGCACAGTGCCATTTTTAATTAAAGACAGTGGCAGGTGAGGCATAGTAAGGAAATAATCGACATTGATATCTTCGTTCTTAGTTGCAAACGTAACTACATTCGAAAACTCTTGCGTAAATTTTGTCGGTTTAACTTTCTTCTGCAGCTGCAGCAAAGATGCTTCAATGAGCCAGCCGATGCTTTTTGCTGAGACTTGAGCTACTGGGATTTTGATTTCGATTTTAATCTTTTCATGTTCGATGGTAACTTGCCAGTGTTTTTGAGATTGCAAAGATGCATTCCGCCGGTGCTTTGGTTTCGGTTCGGAAGATTGGGATATAGCAATGGAGTTTGCTTTAGATTGTTTGGAGAAACAGGAGATGGTTCTTTTCAATGATTTCATCGCGATATGTGGATGAATCCCGGCTAATCCTAAATTGTGATTTATCAAGTACCAAATCGATTTAGAGTAAATTAGGTTCGTTAGAAATCAAAAAATTTGAATTTATCGGGATTCAGTTCTTAAAACGCTAAAGTTTTTAATTTTGGGCAGTAACCTGTTGTCTGCGCAAGGAGTCGAGGAATTAAATCAGAACACTGCCGGCACTCAGCTAGAGAATGCAGATGAGATCTCACTTTGTGCTATTCTGTGTGTCTAACGGCTTAAGACCCTGAAATGAAAATTTTCTTTTTCAATGTTGGTTTTTCTGTACTGAACTCTAGCGTTGCGATGCTACTCATTATAGCCTCCAAAAATTTAACAAAATTGGTTTAGCAAAGGAGGAATTTTTTGCAAAATTCATCAGTTTCAAATCATTTTTACCGCATCAGTTGGTTTCGTGTCTTGTTGTTGAGATAACCGATTCATCAGCTCACAACTAAAATATCAAAGTCTATTCAATTTTGTTGAATTGTGAATTTGTTGGTCTTGATAACGTCCTTTCCTTTCATTTCAGGATGGCATTACTGGTATCACAAATTGGATTAATGCGTAAACATTGTTCCAATATTTAATTTCATCTCCAGATATATTTCAGCGATACAGCTTTTGATTAGAGAGTCATATCTTTTCAACGAATTATCACTCGCTATTTTTATAGAACTGAGGGGATTCTTAATGCTTAATGATATAGTAATTCATTACTTATATAATTATTCATAATAATATGCATATTAAATGGCATCATTATGATGTTGTGCCCATGCATGCATATCACTGAATGACACAGCGTAATCGGCGGTGATACTCCAAGCCCAGGAGCCAGCAGAGCCATTGTTGAAGAATTTATTAAACTCGTCTGTTCCTGATTGCTTGAACTCTCCAACAATGATCTGCTTGTCGATTTCAAGGTCCTTAAATTTTTGCTCTTTTGGATTCATGTTAACCTTTCCCAAATCAGGATGAGATGGACTGCCCTTCATCCAAGAATAGTAATGAGTTTGGTAGAAGCTGAGATTCAAGTCTGGAAGACCTTTTGAATTCGCATAAAAAGGAGTCCAGATTCTATACCATTTTAAGCTTGCAGATCCTGAAAGATAAATCAAAGACCAGAAAGCTGTAACTTCATACCGAGGGTAACAAATTGCTTGGTATGTGCATAGACTGCATCAGAAACTTCTTTTGCAAAGTTATAGAATTGTTTTATAGTCACAGTATTGGCTTCTTTATGGGGAGAACCCTCTGGGAGGTTAGAGATTATCCACTCAGGCTCATTCATGATTTCCCAAGAGAGTATAGTCTCTTCTTTTCCATATCTATCAAAAGGGTTTGAAAGGAGCTTTATGATAGAAAGCCTACTTTTTCAAAACAGGCTTGACAACGTTTTTCATGAGTTTGTCAAGGTCAGACGTAAACCAAGATTTTCTTCCGTATATTTGCACACCACTGACTTTCTCTGCCTTGTAGAGTGCTTTAAAGTCAAATAAGACCTAATATAATGTTAATTAGATATGAAGTTCTTATCGTTAAAAGAAGTAATGATTACAAAGTTAATGAAGATCTTGTGATTTTTCGCAATTTTAATAGCCGCATCGATATCATCAAAAACCTTTCCATCAAGTCCGGTTGGTTCTCCATTGTTGTTCGTTGTAATTCCAGCTCTTCCGTCACAGAATAAAAACCATCGAACGGTATTTCCGGAAGCCTGCTTAAGCTTATTAATCAATGGATTGATTTTGCCTTCTTTAGTGGAAACGCCAGAGTGGCCCCAACCGTTCTTGCCGAAGTCAGTTCCATAGTTATGCCAAGGAAGGTTGGCTCCAAAGAGATGCCTACATTTTTATTAGAAACCTTTCATGAAGAAAGAACCTGTACTTGAATTTGCCTTTTATTGGAATGCCATTCCACGGAGAAGCAAGGGGCAGCACACAGAACAACAAAAAAAGGAGTCCGAGTTTCAGAGACCGATTCATTATTTAATAATTCTCAATTATTATAAATTTCTGCTTGGATGAGCTCTGACTCAAGTGTTTATTAAATTCTAATATAAAACTCTCAAGTCGTCTCCGATAATTAATTAATGAGTCTTGAAATAATCAATAACTGGCATTTATCGAGATTATCTAAGGATCCCGTCGGAGATCATAAAATGCTTCGTAGAGAATCTGAAAAGGACATAAGAGAATATTCTTACATGTGATTTAATGCTCGTGACCCGAGCCTTAAGTATAGAAGAACGTCATTTAATTTTACTGGATTCACGAACATCTTTAGGTGTTCATTGAATGTTCAAGGGTACTCTATCTTGTTATATTCTTATTCAACACAAGCATTTCGTATATACGGCGGGATATGTCCAATGAGAACTATCTATTCGAACTATTTCAATATTAATTTCCTCAGAATCTTTAAAGTTAAGAGAACCACGATGCTGTGTTGCCATTTAAACGCAACGTATGATTTCACAATGAAAAAAATCATGAGAAGAGTTAATTGGCATCTTCAATGCTTTTTAAAGTTTTGAGAAATTGCCCAAGTCAGGCCAACTTAAAGTCGCAAGTTTATATATTAATTCCAAGTTCCAGTAAATGATTGAGCCAGTGTAGGATAGCTTTCGGATATTTTTTATTATAATTTCAATATTTTAACTCAATTTAAGTCTCAGAAAACCTCTGTAGAAAGCAAATATTCGTTTATTACTTTGTAAAAAAAAAATAGGTGAAGGCTGCTAAGGACCTCTTCCATCTAGTCATAAGACATTTTTGACAAAAGTGAGTTTTGTCGAAGCGAAATGAACAAATAGAGAACTTAAATATTGAAATGAAGAATAAAGATATCATAGCTGAGATAGAATCTAAATAAAAAAGAAGTCGGAATAAGATAGTAGGAAAGGTTGTTAATGTGCTTTGAGATTTTTATTTCGTTGAGGATTTTTTTTTTTATTTAGGGTGGTCTGTTTAACTTAACTTCCCCTTCAAATCACTTATTCGTGGTAAAATAAGAAGATGCAGCCCGTAATTTTAGCTGAAGATGAACTATAGCTTGATAGCGCGACCATTCAAAGAAAAAATTTGAGTAGATTTAACCTTTCGGAGCTTCGCGGGATGGAATAAGCAAGTTGCAAACTATTTTGTTTAAGAGTGATAGTTGAACTCACTCATGGTACTCAGGAAGATGAAAGCACCCTTTTCTTTTTTTGTTAAAAAAAAAGAGATTGCGTTTTTTCATTGGATGCATTATTGATCGATAAACCTCAGATTATTTATTGAAACCGCATTAAAGACATTTCTATATTTTCTAGAAATTCAGAGTTGTTCATAGATTACTACATGCTGGAAGTAGCTCTTGAAGAACTGCTAGATTCTGTTCAAATTCAATATCCTATGCCATCTTGGCTATCTCGAATTCTTTTTAATTATAGTAGTGAGAATGGATAAATATTAATGGTAATCACTCGGAGGTGATACCGAGTTCGCGGTGCAATCGTCAAAGTCAGTATTTCAATCAATATCTCTGAATTTTAAGTACAACCATTGCATCAATAACAACAGTTCACTCTAATCAACAGAGTTTTGCAATTTTGATTCTACAACAGTTGAATGCCTCTCATCAATAGAAAATGAGAGCAGCGTTTCTCTAAGAGAGACCTCCAGTTTCTTTTTCAAAAATTTGGAGAGAAAGAGAAAAAAAACCGAGTAGACATTAAGATCGTTGAACTGCGAGTATTTTGATATGTTTAAATCTGATTAGACATTTATTTCGTGGATATAAATTCCTTAGCTTCCAAGAATGATGCGAACAAACGAAAACTGGTCTCCATCCTCATGGAGAAGCTGCCCGATAACTCAACAACCAATCTACCCCAACAAAGAGGAACTGGAAGCTGCTCTAGACAAGATTCGAGAGCTGCCTCCTCTTATCTCTCGAGAAGAAATAGAAGAATTACAAGAGAACCTGAAGCTTGTTCATGAAGGCAAAGCCTTTGTGGTTCAATGCGGCGATTGCGCTGAAGCATTTGATGATTGCAATGCTGACGCCATCCAACGAAAAGTCACTCAGTATGAAATATTAGCTAAAATCGTAGAAGAGATCCTCGGTGTCCCTGTCGTGGTCCTTGGTAGAATCGCCGGGCAGTACGCGAAGCCCAGAAGTGATGACTTCGAGTATTTGGCTAATGGTGGTAATATTATCAGGTCGTTACACAAGATATCTCATATATTCTGATAGAAAAAGTGCCAGTTTTCAGAGGAGAGATCGTTAATTCAATCGACCCAACAAAACGAAGTCCTGATCCTGAGCGGTTAGTCGAGGCCTACTTTCGTTCTGCTGCAACAATGAATCAACTGCGACAAATATCTGATCTTAGTAGCACCAGCAAAGCAATCCTTGAAGACTTGATAGAGGCGGGAATCAAAGAGAACGAAGCAACCAGCGAAAACTTCATGAAATTTGAGTCCACGATCGCCAGAGCAAAGTTCGAGAATTTCTACACTTCTCACGAAGCCCTTCTATTAAACTACGAAGAATGCCTAACTCGCATATTCGAAGACGGCCGCTGCTATACCCTCAGTGCTCCGTTTCTGTGGATTGGCGAGAGAACTAGAAATACTAAAGATGCTCATTTCAATTTCGCAAGTGGAATCGGCAATCCAATAGGTATTAAAATTTCTGACAAAATAACCCCAGAAGAGCTAGTTACAGTCATTCGCACTCTCAACCCAAATAACGTGCCTGGAAAGCTGACTCTAATCACACGGTTCGGAGCTTCAAAGGTCGAAAAGGCCCTACCTCCTCTTGTTGAAGCTGTAAAAACAAATAAACTAAATGTGCTGTGGTTCTCAGACGTCGTTCATGGAAATACGATCAAGATTGATGGTATTAAGACGAGAATATATGAGGACTTGAAGAAAGAGCTATTGACCGTTGCTTCGATTCTTAAAGAGCAAGGGGCAAGGCTGAATGGGGTTCATCTCGAGGTCACGCCTGAGAACGTGACGGAATGCATTGGCGGCTACTGCAAGAAAATAGAGAAGGAAGACCTTCCTAAAAACTATACGAGTTTGTGCGATCCACGCCTCAACATGGTTCAAAGCGTAGAATTGCTAATGGAAGTCGCTCCTTTCTTGTGATATTAAGAAGGGATTTAAGGATTAAATGTTTATGATTTATGTAAGAAATCGGGTAGAGTGCCTTAATGCAGGGAGATAGGTACTACCAGTGATTTAAAAAACATTTTACTTTTCTCTTTGATGAAAGCTTATTTCTGGTTAAGCGAGTATGTCATAGAGAAACATTACTGAATAAACAGAAATAAATCATTTCGAAGCATTATTCGAAACATTGATTGAGCTGTTTACGTTTTTGATTAATTCGATAGACTCAAGGTTGAAGGATATGTGAGGTTTTGAAAAAAATATTCGATAGCAGGCTTGATTTTCAAGGGGTAGCTCTTAGATAAGACTTATTAATGATAGAAGCTGCAAATAGGTCTCACATTTGCAACTTCAATTCTCAAATTTCTTTACATTCTTATTCGATCGATAACCCTAAGAAGTATAACTAGCTGGACAAGCTTTAGCTCCCACCTTCTACTGATTTTACTCCATCTCGCGGTGAAATAGCATTTTAGAAGCTTATATTTCTAAATCAAATGACTTAAGCTCTCTATCAGCTCGATTAGAAGCTACTCTGAGCACCAATAGCAGACAGAGGTAGCAAACAGTTTTCACAGGAGCCTTCAATTGCAAAAACATGAAGAAAGAACCTTGAAAAGAACATATATAGTTTCGTCCCTTAGAGGAAAAGTTTCTGTTAAAATAACATGTCACCCTACTTGAGGCGATTTTAAATAATATCAATTCTTCTTGACTCAGATTTTTAAAAAAAAACAAACAAACCAACTATAATTCAAATTGCATTAATATTTTGCTTCTAACAGAACCTCTAAGGTTTAAAAAAGCAACCATAATTCAAATCTATGGAAGAACAGCGTGATTTACAAGCTGGAGGTGACGACCGCGAACAAAGACTTTCCAAAAAATTAGACATCCCGCTTATAGAAAACCAAGGCGGAGACCTTTTTGACTGGGATCATAAAATCCCTCTCAAATGCCAGTTCCAGTATTCAAACGTGATGGGAATCAACGGCGAGTGGAAAGATCGCCAATTCTCTTGCGAAGAGTTTTGGCTCCCAGGACCTCCAGAGGCAGCTCTTGTCGACGCTCAACTGAAGCAAAGAATCCAATTCCTCTCTACAGTTAACTCTCTTTCTCTTACCTACCCTTATGCTCTCCGATATCATTTGGTTCTACGCGACGAAGTCAATGTTGAAGAAGGGCCACACACCGTGCTTTGCTTTTTACTGGACCCAGTTCATGACACTCTCGAGAATGAAATCGTGGAAGGGAGGCTATTTAGCTTTCAAGAAATGGTGAATCTCATGGCTGACATCTCCAAGCTCCTCATAGCCTTCAAAGAGCAAAAAATCCATCATTTGGAGATTACCCCAAGCTCAATTGTAATGTTGAAAAAGAAACAGCCAGATGAACCCACTATATATTCTTTGGCCCACTGGGGTCTTGAGGGATTTATCAAAACTGGCTTCATCCCTGAGACTATTAACGATTACAAGGCGCCAGACGTAAATGCGGAACATCCCGAAGAAAATCTTGAGAAGATAGATCTCTATTCGCTGGTGCTCTGCGCGCTAGAGGCTTTTGGAGTGCCGTTTGCGGCGTTGAGTCTAATTCGGACGGATTTTGTGCAAAAAGAACCGTTTATCCTCAAAAAGCCGAGTGATGGCAACCAACCGGAGTTGATCCAATACATAGCGCATATGTTCCTGAATTGTCTGCTTCCGGAAGCTCAAAATAGATATTCTTTTGACCAACTGCTCAGTGCATTCGATGAAATTTGGGACCTTCTTCCGACACTTGATCTCAAGCCGCAAAAGTTACAGCACGCTATGACGCAACATGAGACTGCGCTTCCAGGCTATAAAGGTTATAAAAAGAGAGAGGCAATGCCAAGTCCACTCGACAAAAAGCAAATCGGGGAAGCAATTCATGCTTATCAGCAGAGCAATAAAGATTCACCAATAGCAAAGCAACAGCCTGAAGAGCAGGATGACCACCCCGAAAATCCAGAAACCTTAAAAAATTTAAACGAACCTCCACATCCAGAACGTCATGAACATGAAAATGAGCACGAAAATGAGCACGAAAACGGACACGAGCAAGGAGATGAGCATGATTACGAGCACGAACATGAACACCCTCAAGAAAACGCGCCACTAAGCCCGAAACGTCTCAAAGCTACAGCAGAAGAAAAAAAGATTGGAGATGAGCCGATTAATGTGGATGACCAAGAAAACAGTTCTGTAGCTCCAAGGAAAAAAGACTCACTCAGAAAAGAGCCAGAAGCGACTAAATATACGGATATCCAACTGAATATTGAAGATGAAGGAGAGCGTCGTATACCCATCACAAACGAGGAGGCAGAAAAGCTCCCTCCAAAAGGGAAAGGTGAATCTCCAAGCGATGTCAAAGGAAGTCCTGCCAAGTACCAAGAGAAGGAGTCCCCTTCAAAACAACCCTCAAAGAGCAAGTACGAAGAGGAAAAAATTTCTACGACAAGCCAGAAAAACAAGAAAGCTTCAGTCCCTCAGGATACTGATAGAAACATGCTCATCGAAACCACTCAGAAGCCTCAAGGAAACGTGATAGACCTCTCGCAAGATCCTGAATCAAATCAAAAAGGGAAAGAAAATGGACCTGAGGATAAAAAATCAGAGAAGGCAGGGGAAAAGAGAGGCGAAGATGAACCTGAAAAGACTACTCTTCAGAAAATATTAGCGTCGGTGTATTGCTTCGTATTAGTTTATTTCATCGTCAGTGTCACTCTCACATCAATCATCATACGAGGTGGCTTTACGGAAGCTGTGAAGAATAAAGCAGCATGGGTAGTTCCAGGCCTCCACGGACTTGGTTATCTCTATCAAAAAGGCCCAATCACAGATATATCAGTGGTAGCAGCCACAGCAACTTGCCCCGATGGCACTGAATCAACAATAGGCACATGGCCAGGCGTTCAAAGATTCTGCTATAATCCCACCTCAAACCCTGGATCTTTCTCGCTAGGAATTTGCCCAATTGATGAATGTATGCTAGATTGCCGCCAATATCAACCAGGCTTTTTCCAGAATATCACTTCTTGGAGATACGGCAAATTCTGTATTACACGAGCCCAATATAATGTCACCTCCTCATCGAGCTGCGCGAATGGCTACAACCTTTGCGGGAATAACCTATGTGTTAGTACCACAAAATGCCCTATTTCCAGTATCGCGGTCGAGAGTGTTGACAGATCAACCTCAGCGAGTTGGACTTCCACTCCGCTCACTAGCGGACGCTATTTGAATTACATCAGAGCCCCCAGAGAGAAGACTTTGGCTGATTTAAATCTCACGATCGGAGGAACGACGCTCTGTGTTGCTGACGATTATCTGCCAGAGACCGATTCAACAAGATATCCTGGTTTGAGAGTCAAAGAGACCGATTGTGGGGCCTATGGAGTTGCTAACAACACTGATATCATTGATTCTGACCCATATCCTCAATCGACGCTATTCCAAAATCAACCATGGTGGGAAACCGTGAATGTATTGCCTGAGCTATCTAATTATCTCAACGAAAACGTTCAATTGGCTGGCGTTTATTATTATACCTTCTCCGCAAACTGCTCCAACTTCGATCCTCAAGCGTTCTTTGGAATAGAGGAGCACATACAAAGCTTTTATGAGACGTCCAGGGACGCGTCTTGGGCTGTGGTCTTTTTCATACTCGTTTTCGACGCTGTGATCGTGGCGTTTTTCATACGAGATAGAGTTCATGAGAGTAGATTGACTCTGTATGCAGAACCTGGGCCTGACGAGGAAGATCGAGCAAAGAAAATAGGAGTGTTCGTAACTCTCTTCATTTCGCTCATTACGTTGGTTGTGATCATCGGGATGGGTGTGTTGGATAGCAAAAGAGGTCCGATTCATGAATATAATGACCGCATCCAGGAAGCTGGGAACTGCTTCGCGGAGACTCAGCCCCAAACGATCGTCAAGGACTTGGCTGACCTCGTCTCGATTCGAGTAGATGGTACGCGAGGAGCATTCATATATATGCTTGCGTCGTGTCTGTTTACTTTCGTTGTGATTGTGACAATCCAAGTGATTAAAAAATGCTACCAAGGCTTTAAACTCCTGGCTCAGGACATGAAGGATGTGATACACGAAGGCGATCCTCTCTATAATCCTCAGAGCACTGAAAAACCTCAAACTGTCACTCAAAAAAATGTACAGGCTTAAGGTAGAGTGGATGTAGGTTTCGAAAGTGATTTTTCATTTTTTTTCACTGAGGAGCATATCTCGAGCTTAAGTATTATATGTGCTTAGAATACGATTCAAGGTTATGTTGCCTAAGCTCAATTATATTGTCGATCGGATTCATTTTCGTCTTGAAAAGCTTAAATTTTCGTATTTTATGACCATAGCGGAAAAATTAAAACATTATAATTTAGTATAATTCCCTCAGGGAAGGATAGCTCAGATTTGTGTTATTTTTGAGCTGTTATTTATGATTTCAATGCAATAAGGCTTGAGATGCTGTAGTTTATATGCAACAAGGTTATAATTTAATAAAAAAAAAAATGATATTCAGTATGATAGTGTCAAGTTTGAAAATAGAAAATTTTCGATTTTTTTCGAACGAAATCTCTTATTAAAACTCTAAATAGAAACGTATTAACATGTAGAATAATAACAGCTAAATAGAAAATTACAGAAATTCCTTTTAAATCATACCATTGAAGTTGTTTTTATAGAAGATAATTCGTAAAACCCTCTTCCATAACCTCCATTAGAGTGAATAGCAACTATGTGTTTTCAGAGCCATAGTGGCTCTTTTGACTCTTTTTCAATTTTTAAATTTTCATATAAATAGAGGAAAAAATTTTAAATAAAATTTTGAGCTGCCCCTTATTTGTCCAATGACCGCAAAGAGGCTTCTCTAATATCGTAATTTGTCCAACATAGTTCCGTATATCGAATTTACAAGTATCCTTTAACGCTTAATTTCCTAGATTATGACAATAACCTTATTCTTTTACTCTTTCTGTCATACTATTCATTGGATTCGAGCTCTCGTGCTTGCCTCTTATCCTTCTATTCAGCTTTTCTGAAGTCAGAACAGCCTTAAAGCCTTTTTTCCTATGCATTATTTCAGAATTCGAACTACATTTTTTTGATTTTTAGTCAGAAAAACACACACGCTTTAGAATTATTTAAAAAAGCTCGCAGATCTCCAAAATTCATCTAAGAAAAAGACACAACACAACAAGATGGCTAACAACCCACAATCCCTAAACAACCCAACCACCCTTAACCAGCCTCAAATGGGTAAATACATTCACTTTCCTTCATTTCTAACCAACGCCTAGGATTCGATCTACTTGCGAATCTCAACGCAGAAAATATTTTCTCTCAAGGCTCTGATTTTTACAAAACTCTCAGCATGGCAACCACGACCACCGAACAGACCTCAAAACAATTGGCAATAGACAACGAAAAAACTCAAGAACTACAAAATATGCTCAGTTTGGTTGGGTTTCAAATTGGTGGTGAGGATAAATCTGATCAAAAGAAGACTGAACCTCAACTCGAAATTGCTGTTCGGTGCAAAGAGGGTATCTTCCTCACGACCTACGATGTTCAGACGCCGATTGCTGAGACTGGAACATTTATAACTCAAGACGGGAATGTTAACATGCATTATAGTCCCGACGGAAAATACTTCTTGGTAATTACCGGCCCTTTTCGCTTACTTATCGGCGTTTCTCAGGCTGCTAATACAGAAAAAGTGATAATTCGAAACTTATTTAACGGTAAAATCCAAGTACTGGATAACGCTTTCCCCATCGCGCTTGGCTTTTCAACTACCGGTGTTTACTTCTTTTTTATCAATAAAATAGATAAAGATAAAACAAATGTCCATATATATGCGTCAGAGACTCTCGAAAAGGTAAATCCTTTGTTCTCCTTGCTCTGATATAATGACTTTCGATGATAATAAATAGGTTTTTACTTTCGAGAGTACAAAATATAAAAAAGAAACCTGGCCCTGCGTGCAGTTCAACGGCGACGATACGTTATGTGTATATCAAACCGGGCCTAACATACTCCAAATCAAGAAACCAAAGGAGAAATTTGATCACTACGCGACATTAGAACTCGCTTACCTGTGCGACCACTTTGCCCTCTCTAATGTGAAATCTGACCCATTTTTGGTCACGATGTGCTTAGAGGTAATGCCGTGGATAGCTAATGGATTTGTTCTAACATTTTTCTCGAAATAAGAAATTTATTGGGTTCAATAAGACAATATCAAAGCTCGAAATTTGGTCAACCGAAGACCTGAACACACCAATCATCACGACAATCCTTGAGAAGGCACAGGAAGCGAAGATGATGTTCTCTCCAGGAGGAACTCACCTTTTGGTATGGGTTCAAACGACTCATGATGAGACTGGAAAGTCGTATTACGGACAGGCTAACCTTTATTATTTCGATGTAATCATGCGAGTAAACGCCTTTGTACTGAATCCCATTATTGTAGATGAGAACAAAAGCGATCAAGATAGTCCCGACTTACGAAGGACCACTACACGACGTGGCTTGGAATCCTAATGGGTAAGTAGTCGGATGAGAAGCGAGTTCTTAATCTTCTCGTTGAAAAAATAGAATGGAGTTCGTGGTGATATCTGGGTTCATGCCAGCAGGTTCAGTGCTGTTCGACAACTATTGCACACCGAAATTCGAATTCGGAAAGCATCATAAGAACTCGATAAGATGGAGTCCGCTGTCCAGATTCCTCTGTCTGGCTGGATTCGGGAACCTGGCCGGAGATATCGAAATCTGGGATGTATATGCCCTGAAAAAAGTCGGACAGTGCAAGGTATTCGTGTTTCTATTGGTAACCGTTGAATGACCTCAATTGCCTAGGCGAATGGAGCCGTTTTTTGTGGATGGTCTCCTGATGGCAGAAAACTTATGACAGCAGTACTTTTCCATCGACTGAGAGTTGACAATGGAATAAAGGTAAGCACTCTATTCAATATTCCACTGAAAATTTAAATAATAAATAGGTGTTCAAATACAATGGAAAGCTGCTTAATAACATAGACTATAGCAAAACAGAACTATATGAAGTGGCCTGGCGACCATGTACCTTTCTAAGATAGTCACCAATGGTTAATCTCACCCTCTATAGGCAAGTACATATACGAAGACAGACCAGCTTCTCCAGAACCTGTGAAAGAGAAGCAAGAGACTACCGAAGGCGATGCGATTAAGCCGAAGAAATTGTTCCAGCCGAAAGGAAGTAGCTCATTCATTGATTTTCTGATACTTAAGGCTGTTTAGGTATGCTCTCTGAGATGCTTAAAGCTGGGAACACGCGAGTCAGCGGTCCAAGAGTACTCGAGCCAGACGAAGATTTTGGTCGGGCGAAAGCACTTGAAGAGAGAGAAAAGGAAAAAGAGAAGAATCCTGGGTATGAGAGCGATAAACCCATCGAGGAGAATAAAGAAACAGTGCATTTTGCTCGACGCAAGATGAGCGAGAGCATCACCGACAGTAAGGCCGAGCTCAGCGGCTCCGAGCAGCCAGTTTCTGGCGACAGGCCACCAGGCACCACCAAGAAAGGTTCAAAAAATCCAAAGAAGCCGAAGGATAATTACGCTGGGCCTCGCAGAGCGGCTAAAAATCCAAATCCAGGCCAAGACGAGAGCCCCGACAAGCTGCCTGACTCAACTCAGCAAAACCCAGCCCAACAAACTAACCCAACCCAAACCGAAGGAGAAAACCCTGATCAGGCGTTTCTTAAGCTCGTCATGCAACTTAACGCACCTAAATAGTTATTGAAAACTTCATTTACATTGCTTTGCATACTTGAGTACAGACAAATCTCACAGATCTGAACTTTGACATTAACTTTGAAATAACATACTTACTTGTTAGATCGATATACTGAAAACTTAACAGCAAAATTATGCAAGCACAAATCAATCGTCCAAGTCCATGAGTCGTTTAGATATAGCATGAATAACCGAATAATATTCACATACAAATTTGATATAAATTGCTAAAATGAAAGAAATAGAGAATAGCTTTGATACTCATTTGCATAGAGAGATACAGGATTTCTTACAATCCAATGCATGTCATCTCATATAACCAACATCAAAAAAAAAAAGAAAGATTACTTTTAAAAAATTATCACTACAACCCTTGTTTACACCGAAATTGAAGAAGTTTTAACCATTAATTTAAAAAAGATTTTATTATTTCAATCCCAATTAATAAATCAATTAGTCAGTCATCATGGCAGGCTATGAATCATGCAATTAATCAAGCCTTTCATGATGGTGATCTCACATCTTTAGTTTATTACGGATGTTACAGATTTTCCATGTCATGCAGGTTAACTCCCATTAGAAAGCTTCCCTGTTTCGCAGCAATTTCACTTCCATATGCATTTGCAATTTCTTGCAGTTTTTGCTTGCCATAGCCCGACGGCATCGATGGCATCCCCTCATTCTGCATCCCTCTTATCGAAGAAGGCGGTCTATACCCACTATCGATCGAATGATTCTTCACGAGGTGCCGATTCGCATGAGTGAACCTTGATAACTTTGGCTTAGGGAGATCGTCGACGCCGGGAATAGCAAACTCTTCTCCCACCGTCTCCTTCAGATTATTGGCCAACGCATGCAATGCGATGAGATGGCCTTTGCTGTCTCTTTTACTTTCTCGACTACTATTTCTTCCACGTGATAAACTCCTGGACGCCATTTTCTCACGAGAGCTTAAGTTCAATCTCAAATTGATAAGCGGATTCAAGTGTCCTCGAACTCTCTCTGGGGTATTATTGGAATTCCGGCTATCGAAACTATCATTAAGGTCTTTATATTTCCTCATCGGAATCAAAAGCTGGTCTGGTGAGTATTCCGGCTTTAGAGTGTTTTCTTGATGTGTATAATTAGTAGAATCGCAAGTCATATTCACGAGCTTGTTATCGAAGCTAGTGTCCCCATGGTTTTTATCTCGGAGCTCTTTCTCCTGAAGCAAATGCTCCAGTCTCTTTCGGTCTTCTTCGTCTTTCAGCCGGCGAAGTTCACGTCGTTTCTTGAGCCTTAGGATCTCGCTTTCCACGTTGTATCCTTCCAAATTCCCATTCCCGCAATTATTCCTTGCACCCGGGTGAAAGATTGATTTTTCTATGTGCTTCTCGCGAGATGTATCTCGGAGAGGAGGGAGGCTTGAACGATCTCTGTCTATCGACTCGTATTTTTTCTTTGCACGCAATTCGTCATCTGACTCGAATCTAATGAGATCCTCAGAGCTGTCGTCTTTTCGTTTCGTATAGCTTCCCCCAAATGTATGGATCCCCTTGTAACTATCTATAATCCGGGTTCTCAGAGGAGAGTAGTAGTTTGCCCTTGGTAGCTTCCCAGGGAGAGTTTTCAGGTTCTTTGGGAAAATAATCGTGCTTAGGAGTACATTTTTCTCAGGTTCACATTGGTCTATTTTATGCTTTTCGTTGATTTTCTTCAGATTTGTTAGTATTTGGAGTATCTTATCTTAAGAAATCTGTCAGGGCGACTTAATAATTTTCATTTTTACCGCAATTCGGTCGAAGGTGCGGAGAAACTTGCAAAAGCGAACGAATGACGTTGCTGAGCTCCTGAGAGTAGCAGGAAGGAAGCTTTGGATATTGCCCTGGGAAATATCATCAGAGGGAGCGAGACAATTTCTTTCATACCTTTAATAATTTTGTTATATAAAGTGTCGATGTCTGTGGAGTAAAAAGGAGTTTTCAATGCTGCCATCTCGTAGAGAACACAGCCTAGAGACCATATATCAGATTTAGTGTCGTAGGGCTGGTCTTTCCAGACTTCAGGACTAATCAAATCCAATCCTTTCAGTTTACGATTCCCAACGAAAAAAAAGTTTACCTTGCGTAATATGGTGTTCCTGTTTGCGTATGGAGGAGCCCTTTGTTAGCCACTTTCGAGACGTTCATATCACCAATTTTGACTGTACCATCTTTCATGAGGAAAATATTCGCAGACTAATTAATTAATTCATTTTTTTAGCAAATCTGATAGCTGAACCGTTACCTTCAGATCACGATGACAAATTTGGAGGTCATGAAGAGCCTTGAGTCCAGTTACAAGCTAACACAAACTGCGTAAACTACAATCCATGAGCAAAACGGATATCTACCTGGATAAATTTCTCCCAGATCTCCGCCTCATCCATCCGGCTCTCTTTTTTGGACAGTTCTGCGAGCCGCGAAATCAAGTCTCCATCATCAGCGTATTCCATCACGATACTATGTGATAAAATCTAAATTTCCTCGAAGATGATAAAAACCTACCAAAGCGAGCTCGAAGCCTCATCAACAAACGCCTCTTTGTAGCCTATCAGATACGGATTCTGAATCGATGCTAGTATTCTGACCTCGTCCAACGCATACTGCTTCTCTTTATCTGATATTTTTGTGAGATTAACTTTTTTCAGAGCATATTCCTGGTTGTCTGTCAGACGTCTCACTCTATAGACGCTGCTATACGAGCCTGAGCCTGTTCGAAAATACGGGATGAGTAACTAGCTGAGAATAGTGCCTACCAAGCTTGTTTAAGATTTGGAAATCTTTAAGTGACATTTATTTTTTTAAAAAAAGCAAGACTCCACTGAAATTTAATTCACTACACTTTGAGCACTGGTTCAATTGTATTTTAATGATTTTAATATTTTTCTTTTTTGTAATAAAAAAATTTCCAATAACGCATTATTAAGTTCCTATATGCCAAAAACTCTTAATTTCTCTTCTCTCAGCTTTCTCGAAGTTTCAAAACTTTCTAAAGTTGGTTCCCGAATGGATTTCGCAGGTACACTGCGACTGCGTTGGGTCTCAGTGTGTGACGGACTAGTGAACCGAGCTTTAAATGATAAGAGGTGTGAAAGGAGGTGAGTAGTAAGGGATTTACTTGGTCTTTCATTAATTTCATAGTGTTCTTCGGTATGATGTGCAAGGCTTTTTCTTCGGTTTAATAAGGCGCGATCTGTGGTTAATAAAATTAATTCACGAACAATTAAAAGTTCTGCAACCTTCCTGGGGTCTGCTGTATATAAAGTCTGCTAGAGAAGGCTTGTGAAATGGATCATATGCGTTGTAAGAGGGGTGGACAAGCGGCTGGGACTTGAAGTCTTGCTGATGAGCTTAATTTGTTGAATTTAGGTTTAAAATGAAAAAAAAATGTGTTCGTTTACTGTAAGGATTAGGAGGGTATTGCCTCTGCTGCCAAGGAGGGATCTCGTTCCACTGATCGTTTGGCTGAGTTTGCATTTTGTTAGGGTAATAGGCTCTGTCGTTCAAAGTTTCAGGGTAATTTGGATATAATTGGTTCTGATGGTATCCATAAGGAGCACCTTTTGGAGGATAGTTTAGATCAAACTCCTCACGTGGGTTGAGAGTAGGACTCTGGAATTGAGGGACTGATTGGTACTGTGAAAGTCTATGTTGTGGTGTCTTTTGCTGAGAAAACGATGTTGGTGAGCTCCAAGGACGGAAGTCCTCTCTATGTTCTTGAGTACTATAGCCGGCTTCGCCTTGTCTATAACCGAAGTCAAAATATTTCGGATATGGAGCCTAAATTGAAAGGTTTAAACGTAGGTACGAACCGATTTTTACTTCTCCAAATCGTTTTTTGGTATCATCCGGTTTCTCAACAAAAGGTGAGCCAAATCTGTTCACATTGGGTGAGATATCTGGATAATAATTATCTCCTCCGAAAAATGATTTTTTTTGGTTCGTTTGATAAGGACCCCACTGTCCTGGATAGTTTCCAGTAGATTTCGATTGACTTGATGGCTGATATAGCTGATCGAATGGCGGTGGCTTGCTGAAATCAGTTTTTATGAAATTGGTCGGCTGAAATCGATTTAAAATTTGAAAACTCAAATTATTAGATGTTACCTGAGTTGGCTGCTGATATTGTTGTTGATGTAGTGAGCTTTCATCCTTTCCAAACGGAAATATTCCTGTATATCCCTGCTCTAGGGTAAAATGTTGCAAATAAATATGAGATTTGATAATAATAGAGTTACTCTGGAGGGTTTCTTTAGGTCCAGGAGAAAGATAATAATTATTATTGGGCAAGGTAGCGTTGTTGAAATTGCTTCTTTCGTTGAGGTTTATCCTCCAATTTTCAGCGCTTTCCCACTGGATGCCTTGCTGTTGTTGCTGCTGTGCACGAAAATTCGTGATATCGTCAAAGGGTCCTCTGAATTGTCCCCCAAAGTCATTTTGGAAGCGATTTAAGTTCAAATTTCCTCCAGAATAATATTGAGGTCCACTGTTTTGAAACTCGGGTGGGAATCTGTTGGGTCCCTCTAATCTTTCAGCATAATACTGATGCTGCTTGAAGACTTCATATTCTTTATCCGACGGATTTTGAGGTATTCTACTGCAGATTCATTCATTCTTTAATGGAATAGCCGGAATATGATACTTCGCATTTTGAGAAAAGGAGAATTCTTGGTTGCTATAAGGATCATTGTAGGTTTTTGGAGGAAGAGGCTGTTGTTGTTGCGATGGCTCATTCTTTTTAAAATGCTTGAGTTGAATCCTAGTCGTAGCGATTAGTTAAATCACTCGAATGAAATCTGAGAAAGAATACTCTTGCTCGTAGTTTTTTAAGACTTCTTTCAAGGATTGTAGAGAGTCTTTGTCACTCCCAAGGCGCATGAGATCGTCAGCGCACTTTTTCACCATATCTTCTGATACTATCAGTTGTTGAAAGAGGAGTTGGATGGAGAAGTGTGTTGGGTTTACCTTTTTGGGTGGTCGGGTAGACGGAAAAGAACTCAGTACGAGATGGCTCGGTGTTCATTTTTCAGTTCTATTTTCAATTAACGTTAATTCTTTTTAAATAAATTGCGTTGAAATATGTTTAAACTCTAGAAACATCCTGATACTCCTTGGGATTATGAAGAGAACAGAGAATAGGACTCTTGTTTTATGTACAATGTTCGTAGAAACCCATATTAACATTTGTTCAGAGAACTCAAGACACAAGCAATTTAGTCCCTAGTTTGTTTTTTTTCAACAAAAATACCAAGCACCTTCTAATAAACCCTTAGGCTAAAGATTCGTTTTGCGTTTCCTCTTTGGCCAGTTAGATTGAGATTTATAAAGAGTTGCTTAGATAAATAAAATTGTGAAGAGAAGGAGCTACTATAGTTTATGAAAAAAAATTAAAAGGAATTTCTTTTCATTAATATATATATTAGTAAGAAAAGTAAGAAAAGATTTTACTGCTCCTTAAACATGTTCAATCAAAGCCCCAAGAGTAAAACTAATCTTTCATAGGGCTAGTAGTAACTGCAAATCAGCAACTTTAAGCGATGACGTGCTTAGGTTCTTTGGCCTCTGTTAATTTGCTGTAGACGAGCTCATCAGAAAGTCTTGAGTTAGCTTCCTCCAAAAACGTCATTATCTTCGAGAGTTTCTTCGCGTAGCTATCTAACTTCCCTTCCCAGGAAGGTTTACTGAACCCTACAAGAACTTTATTCAAAGAAAAATAGAACAACCATACCAATATGTGCTAATAACGCCACCAATTTTATAAATCCTTTGTAATCTATGATTGGTTTACCGCCCATCTGCAGCCTGCGGAAAATCTACAAATAATAAATCAGTATCCTTTCAAAACTGCTCAAAGGTGTAAATTTACCTCAGTTCCCTCTTTGAGGGATATAATGCAAGGGATTAGCGAAAAATCTTGTCCAAACTTCTTGAAGCTTTTCAAGGAAATGAACGAATTTTGAGAGTACTGCAGGTCGATAATCTCATAGAGCATAAAAAGCTATTGGAGGCAAAGTGATTGCTTTAATAGCTGAATTGTTAAATGATATTTACATGCCGAAGTAACGCATCATGCTGTTCAAATAACGCGAGAACCTCGTGATCAGAAGCCTCATCTCCTGCGAAAATACCTATTTTAGTAAAAGTCGGTTTGTACGGCGTTCTTTTCAACACTCTCGACACTTTGCTGATCAGGACCTCATCTATAAACTTTTGAAAGCTAGTATATCGATCATTGCGCTCAACAGCAACGACGCCATTGTTTGGAAGCTTGCTGATCTTGTAGAGAATGTCAATAAACGCGCTGAAATCCGTTAAATTTTTGCGACAACGCCGAGAATAAAACATCAAGACCTCCTCTTTACTGCAGTACATGTCCAAAATTTCAAAGTCCTTTAATAGTTTGAGCAACTTAAGGAAACTGAGTTTGTTGGAGTTTGTCCCGCTGTCCTCAGAGTACTGCTTCATTATAAAAAACAATGCGTCTAAAATTTCAAGGCGGTTATGATCACTCCCTGTTATATAAATAATTTACTTGCAAATCTACGTCCAATTTTCGCTTCCATTATCGCATACGCTTGTTGATCATGCTTATCGGCTTTCACTATCATTTCATCAGCCTCATCGATATCTTTCCATATATTTTAGTATTTAAGCCATGCGAGTTATCTTTTTACTTTCATTTAGTTGCATATGTTGAATTTCCGTCAGGATAGAATAATAAAACGACGCTTTTGACGGCGGTGATTGACTTCTCGTCTGAATAGTATCAGTATCAGTCGCTTTCTTCGATCTGTCCGTTCTTCCATCTCTACTGCGAGAAGTTTGTCTCGCAGACTCTGAACATTTCATTCAAACCACGAAGCAAAGATATGAGTTACTCTGCGGAATGTATGCTGACCCATAGCTACTTGATATCGCTCGAACATGAGCATATTTGTGAATATATTTCGGAGGAAGACCTTTCGATTTGGATCGACTCGTCAGAGCTTCTTGACCTTCAGTCTCGAAGAATCCACCTTTACCATGCAACTAATCAGGAAAAGTCGATAAAAATGTCTACCTTCTTTGCTGCGCGCAGTATCTGCTCTGAATTCCTCTTCTGGGACTTGGAAGTTCTGCAGCCAAGTTGGGTCTTTTCTCTGAGGGGTATCCTCACCAGGAATTTGGAAGTTTTGAATTGCGGCAGATCCCCCACGCTTAAACTCTTTCCTCTTTGAATTATCTCTCGGTGTTTTTCCGTCTTCAGCTGGGAGTTGGAAGCTCTGACCTCGCTTGAGCTCTCTGCTTGCTTTGTTTGTTTTTGGTGTGTTTTTGTCATCTTCAGTGGGGACTTGGAATTGCTGCAATGCAGATAAGCCTTGAAGCGCTAAAATATCAGGTGTGACCTTGATGCTTTTTTTCATTGTACCTGTTAATGAGGATTAAGATTTCAAATGGGAAGGAGAATACCTCTTTGAGATCTTTTTGAGGCTTCTTGATCTTCAATTTGGCTGATAGATCCTCCCGGCGAGGTATCTGCGTTGACTGGAGTTCCATCACGATTTATTGGGGAAATGTCTTGGATATTTCTTGAGTCTTTTTTCGTGGCTTTCGTGTCTGCAGTGCCCATTTGCAAAGGAAGATCATCGTTTTTGGAGACTAAGTCGATAAGCTTTGTATTCAGTGAGATGGGATTGGGTTTTGTTGCTGTCGGAGTCTCAGGCTCTGGGAGGTGGCTGTCATTAATAAGAATTTTTTTCCTCTGGGCTGATTCATAGGATACCATCTTAGATACTTGCGGTCTTAGTGATTTAAAAGTAGCCATTTTCGATGTCTGTGGGTGTACTCTCTTGAAACTTTATTATCAAATCGATCGTTAATTTACGAAGGAGTGTTTATGAAAGGATCAAGCTTGGTTAAATTTTATTCGGGCTATTTAATGAGATTTTCATGCATTTTAACACTGGTCGAAATTAATCTGTTGCATTTATCTTCGAGGAAGCACCTTTGTTAATTCAGCTTAGAAACACCCATAATTGTTAAACGCACTTTTTACAGAATTAGCCAAGGGAATTTGCCAAATAATGCCTGCTTGCCCTTTCATGTCTATGAGCATACCAAAAGGAGTGAAATATTGGGTTCAAATGTATCGTTTATTCAGGCAAAGCGGTATCCTAGTGAAAGAAATTAAAATTTACGAGAGAGAGAGTGTTGCTTATCTCATCTCATTCAAATCCTTTATTAACAATTTTCAAAAGTTATATTGACCAAATCCATCTGAGAATAATTTTATACATTGTCTTCATACAAGACACAATTCTCTCACCTAACGTTATGAAGAAGCTATTCTGTTCAGCCTCAGCTGCGATAAGTTTCAATAAAAAAAAAACATGTATACAAATACTGTAATTCCTTACAGCAAATAGCATAAATAGAAAATTTCAAAGGACACGACAAGCTTATATTATAGATTTTGTTTCACTTCGTCTCCTTACTAACCTAAAAAGAATAACTATGTTCACCTTTCATTTCCAGCAGCAGTGGCTGCTCGGACGACCTGGCCTTTTTGGGCCTTTCGTAATAAAAATACCCAACCAAGGCCAGTGGACCAACCGTAAAGCCCACAGACACAAAAAACAACCATACTGGCAGTCTGAAAACCGAAACAAGAAAGCTCATGCCAGCTCCCAGCGACAGGATTAGTCCTCCAATAGCTCCGTAGTATTTCGTTACTTTTTTCAGATACTGCGTTGCTCCTTCTCCCGTGAAACCTAGGACTAAATTCTGTAATTGAACCACCGCAGGATGCCATCCCATGACCACCAGCTCGATCGTTGCGACAGTGATAACATTTGTTACAACACCATAGCGATCGAAAATCTCAAAATAATAAAATCCTCCTCGAGTCGAAAGGATCAGTCCCAAGATAAAGCACGCGAGGACCACCAAGATACGTATATGCAAGGGCTTCAAATAAATATTTTTGAATTTGATGTTAGCCTCAATAAAATAAGCTGTTATCGATTCCAATAGGATGAACTCCGATTGGAAACCGATCAAAAACAGCATTAAATACAGCAAAAATGTCCAAAGCCCCGCTTGCGGCATTCTCAATAGAGCTTGAGGGTACGCAATAAACACAAGATCGAACCCTCTGAGCGGAATGTCTTCTAGCTTTGTATCTGCTGTCTTTGCGACATAACCCATAAACCCAAAGACGATTATCGAAGAGAATACACCTGTAAACAAATTGAGCATACAAATCCAGAAGGAGCTTCTCCCGATATCCTCGTGCCGTTTGCGGTAACTGGAGAGCTGTATCACAGCCGAAAGACCAATAGAAACCTGAAAAATTGCTTGGGCAGCTGCCTCGAACCACAGTATCGGGTCAAATAAAGCTAAATAATCAATAGAAACAAGGAAGCCTAAGCCTTCCCACCAGCCGTCAAGAAAACAGCCTCTCACAAAGAAAATTCCGAGGAGGATGAAAGGGGCAATTGAGGTAGCATAGGAGATTTTGCCGGAAAAATTCAATCCGAAGGATATCGTCACGAAACATAGGAACAGAGTGAGCGCGTTTACCCAAAATACGCTCGGATTGATGCCTCCAGGCTCTCGGAGGTCCGAACTGATCTGAAGTACATCTTTATAAAAATGTGTTTGGTGTAGGCCTTCCGTAGTGTTAAGCGCGGTCATATTATCGTCTCTCCACGGCAAGGGAAACGAAAAACAGTCCATCATAAAAATCATTGAGTAAGTTATCAAATATACATAGGTCGATGCAACAATAATTGTCATTACGCACTGAGCGTATCCGATTCCTTTCAGCCGCTTATCCAAAGAGGCGAAACTGATGATGGCATTGCTTCGGTATATTTGTCCAAGTGCTGATTCCCAATAGAAGAGAGGGTAGGCGAAAATGATATAGCATATGAAGTAAGGAATAAAAAATGCACCTCCTCCGTGAGCAAAAATCGCGTAAGGCAACCGCCAAAAGCCTCCAAATCCGATCGCAAAGCCCAGAGTTCCAATCCAGAAGTCCAGAGAGTTGCTCCATTCTTGTTTGAGGACGTAATTAACTCCGATCATTTGTTTATTACAAACAGTTTAAAGAACATATAATTTACGTAAGATTCTAAAAAACTTGAATTAATTTATCATATCGCTAGTTTTGATGCACTTTAAACACCTATTCGTTGAGGAATTGCGTTGAAAGTCATTGCTAGAGTGGAAATGCATTCCATTTCAATCACGTTAAAGCTATTATTTTCAGTTTCGAAGGGTTTTACAGGAAAATAGCTTTGTTCCCTTTTCAGGAAGCGCTGAAATAGACAACTCATCAGGAAACTATAAGAACACACAATGAGATGATGGTATCAACTATTCCTTTTTCAGCAGAGCTTGAAGAGTGATTCAATGAAATTTATTTTACAATGTGGAGGGATTGATGGAGAAATTCGAGAAGCAGGTAAGTCTGTATTGCATAACAGTGAAGTAAGGATTGAGTTATGGGATTGAACTCACTCCTATTTATTCTTTTTAATTTTTTTTTTCTCAAGATGGTTGCTTGTTCTTAGTAATTAATTAAATTCCTCGTTTTGGATTCCCGTTTTTTTTTTTTATCTTATCGTCCAATTAGTTCTCTGAGAAATATCTAAATCACCTAAAAAATTCAAAAGCCTTTGTTAATCACCGAGGTTTGCTCTTGAGCATTGCAATTGAAGAAAAATCACGTGGGAAGTCGAAAATTAATCTTGAAAGTCATTGATGAATAGATACCACCAATCCTAAATCGTCGGATAATTTATCCCTCTCAAACGTTTGTCGCAGCGGAGAATAAGTCCACAGAGCGTTTTCATAGAGAGTTGTGAGCTAAAACAAAGCTTTAATTTAATCATTAGGCGTGTTACAAATATTCTTGAAGAATCTCGAAAAGTCACCCTTGAGATCTGTTGGAAAGAGAACTCATTTGATAGTAAATAAATAAGCTACAAAGCCACTCGCGATGTTAAAGAAAAACAGATGAGAAAAAAAATTACATTAAACTCCCATGAATTGTAAGCAAAGATAGGAAATTTGTTGATGCAATAGTCATGAATAGAGAGGTCACTTACAGTATTAAAATTATCAAAACTAGCTTTGGAACTAAATCGAGAGTCAATAATCTTAGCGGTCTTCGATAGTCCTTACTGACCTTCTTTTTCATCGTGTCAGCTATCAAAATCGACTTTCTAAACTAATAGCATAGCATAATTGAAATTAATTCGTCCAAGGCACATGATTGTCTTATCCTAATTGCCAACTACATGCGTTTTCTCACTTATCAGGAGCAAGCACTTGCTGCCACTACTCTTATTTTTTTTCAAAAATTTGTTCCTTCGAAAATTCTATCTTTAAATTCACTCGAATTAATTACTGTCCTGGCTCTTCGCATTAGCGATCGCTACAAAAACCCCAATCAAAATTCATCAACCACTGAGGCGAAAACATAAGGCATCGAAACTCCATTTCATACACCCTCTAAATAAACTTTTCAGGCTCTCAATAATTCATACACAATGAAATCTTTTTTCTACGCGAGTCTATTCCTGTTTAGGCACCACCTTAACTAAACTAATTTGCTCTTATAGAGAGAGAGGCCAGCAACTAATGTTATAGCGTTCTAATAGGAGCTATTTTTGAGCTTGCTCACTTGTTTTTAGTTTGTATTAGGCGTAATTCCTTAGAAAGCCATAAAAAATGGAATGACTTATTTCTTAGATCACGCAAATTTGCAATCAAACTTGATAATTCCAAGGCTAACATCCAAGAGAGAGTGCTACTGAAGCCACTGAACATAAATCATTCATACTGAACATTTCATTTTTCGAAATTAAACGAGTGATTCATTATTTTATTAATTGCGTCCTCTTCTTATGAGGTTCTCAAAATTATATTATACAAAACATAATTAATTTATTGCAGCAATGGGATTTCTCAAAGATACAGGCGCGACCCTTAAATACCCAGAATACAAAGGCTTTGCTAATGATTTGAAGAAGGACGGAATTATCCAATTCTTAAATCTCTATAAAAAATTCAAAGACTCTGAAACATCGAGCCAGCTCTGGGGCGATGAGCTCGAGTATCACATCGTAAACATCGACCCTGACACAGGCAATGTCCGCTTGAGGTTAGTGAGCGGAGATACCATCGGAAGGATCAAAAGTGACATTTTTGACGCACAATTCGAATATGGTGGCTGGATGATCGAAGGCGTTCCAAAACAGCCCTTTGACATCGTCTGTGATCCGTCTCCAGTGCTCAATAACATCCGCGAAAGACGCGAGGAAATCCAAAAAAACCTCGGACCTAACGATTTTGTTCTGCCTACTGCAGTCTTCTGTCTCCTTGGTGTCGGAGACTACTTTATCCCAAGCGAGGCAGAAAAAAGCGAGACCGCTTTTGGTAAAATCAATGGCGCGGTTACAATGAACGGCGAGAGTAAATCGAATGAAGTTGTTGAAAATGGAGCGACAAATTCTATTAAAGAAGAAGAGGAAATTAAAAAAGAAGTTTTATCTGAAGAAAAAGCGGTCAAAAGGAAGATTAGGACCCCTGAGGAAAAAATAGCAAACAATGTGTACTCGGCTTCAAGGTTTGTTGACGACGAGATCATTACGGGACATCCTCGGTTCCCGACGCTGACTTATAATCTCCGGACGCGTCGAGAGGAAAAGATGTGCATTAAGGTCCCGATATACAAAGATGTGAATACTTCTCTTGAAGTAACAGAAGACGAGCCTTATCCTGGGTTTATATATATGGATGCGATGGCTTTTGGAATGGGGAACTGCTGTCTTCAGCAGACTTTTGCAACAAGAAATATCAGTCATGCTAGATACCTAACAGACCAGCTAGCGGTGATCGCTCCGATTATGGTAATTAGATGCTTTTGGGAAAAATTTAATAAGTTTGAATAATTAGCTTGCGCTTTCGGCAGCGTCGCCGATATTTAAAGGAAAACTCGCAGAGACTGACACGCGATGGCAGGTTCTTTCGCAATCTGTGGATGACAGGAATCCCAAAGAGCGTGATGTATATAAATAGCTCAAGTTCAGGCAGTTTTTATAATTTTTTTGATTAGCCGACCTCTGAATCTTATATTGCAAGTTCTCGCTATTCCGCACTTTCGTTTTACATCTCGAATGATCCTGTTTGCAAGCGAGAATACAATGATGTGAAGCACAGAACAAATACGGAGCTCGCCAAGTTTACAAAAGACACAGCTGAAGCGATGGGAGTGGAAATGGATGATCGATTGGTTAACCATATAGGGTTTCTTACTATCAGAGACCCAATGGTGATTTTTAAGGACAAAATCAAGGTAGATAACGAAACGAATACTAACCATTTCGAAGTAAATACTCTATTCAAAATAACTCTCTTTACGTTTATTTCCAATAGGGTTTCCAGAGCATCAACTGGAATTCAGTGCGATTCAAGCCCCCACCATCATTTGAATCTGAAATCGGATGGTATATTCTAATTGCTTTCGCTGATTATTAAAGAAGTTTCTTTTATTATCATTATTAGGCGTGTTGAGCTGAGAACGTCGGAGCTTCAAATAAAGGATCAAGAAAACGCAGCCTTAGATCTCTTTGCGTTATTGATCGTGAGAATGATACAGCGATATAAACTCAATTTCTATATCCCCATGTCTAAGGTAATAACATTTATCAGCTCACGTGAGGTTCCTAATGTTTACAATAGGTGCATGAAAATTTTGAAAGGGCATTTCTAGCTAATGCTGTAGTCAATCAAAAGTTTTGGTTCAGGAAGGATAACAACTATGGTTGGGATTTACTGTTTCTTTATTGTCCTAATTCCGTTGGAAAATCTAGAGAGTCCGGATGAATACATTGAACTATCGATTTTAGAGTTCTTACAAGGTAAAGACGGTGTTTACAAAGGGATGATTGAGTGGATGCAAGAGTTCTTTAACCACTACTGCCACTGCAAAGCAAATTACTTTTCAACCATCAAAGAGAAGTATCTCATTCCTCTGATACTTAAGCGTGCGTCAGGAGAACTGCCAACTAACGCGCAATGGATTCGGAAATTCGTGCTCAATCATAAAGCCTACAAGAAAGACTCAATCGTTACTCAAGTAAAAACATTATTCCAAGTCGATTAGTTTCTTACTTACTTACCAATTTTCATATAATATAGGAAATTGCAAATGATTTAGTGAAAGCTATAATCAAAATCGCTCATGAAAATAAGGACTATAGTGACTTCGCTCAGAAATGATGATAGAGATCTACGATGCATCGATCAATTCAATCGAATGTCGAATGTTACTTGTTAGATAGAATTTAACAGCTCATTGTAAATATTTATTAGTCAAGACAGCAGTTACTTGAGGCTGCTTTGCATAAGATATATTGCTTGTAATATCATGTAGTTATGGTTATTTCAATTTGTGATTCCAATACCATGTTCTTAAATAGACAATTCAGTGATAATGTGTGAATCTGTATATATTTTGCTAAGAAACTCCTTGTTGGTCTATTTTACATCAAACCTTTCCCTTCATTGGGTGCGGAAAATCATACTTTAAATTAACCCCTTTAGGAATCACTTTTATTTCCATACCG
>ENA-UOTX01000779-UOTX01000779.1-compost-metagenome-genome-assembly--contig:-NODE-779-length-30316-cov-6.962300_pt1 | contig 30316 bp, 22 predicted proteins | sample MGYA00238143_ERZ746982 | MGnify/ENA primary metagenome ERZ746982 (study PRJEB28758, sample SAMN06268862) | compost metagenome | isolation source: single cell | place: USA: California, Emeryville, Joint... | reverse complement strand
ATTCTCTGCGAATTCTTGACAGAGATCTACATTTCCAAGGAGACTATTCAATGGGTTTCGAATCTCATGTGAAAATCGGAGGATAAAATTTTCTTTTTCTTGAAGAGCGTCTTGAAGCTCTTTGTTTGTTTGAAAGAGCTTCTGATTCGCATCTTCTAATTCTTTGTTAAGTGAAAGTAGCTTTTGTTCATAATTGTTACGAGCAGTAATATTTTTTTCTTTTTCGATCACAACTGACCGCGACATGCCATAGCATATTATAAACACTAGCAAGAGTTGATAGCTGTGCAGTCGATCATCAAAGAACATTTTAAAATACGTGATATCGACTTCATCATAGCCCTCCAGTAGGAGCCAGTACTGGGCATAAAAATACAAGCTTATCCATCCAAAACAGTTACTTGCCACCATATATGGAATTTCCTTCGGACTAATAGACGTAGTGGTGGTCCAAAAGCATAGAAAACTGGCACAGAGAGCGAACAAAGTATATTTTGGAAGCATCCAAGCAAGTACTACAGGAAACCCTCCGAGAACCAGTGCCCTTAAGTAATTTCGATCCTTCAACCCAAAATAATCCAAGGTGACCACTGCTGCTATCAAGAACAGGATTGCCATCATAACTGTATAGAGTTTATCAGAGTAGAACTCAAATAACCACCAACAAATTGTGTGTGGTATGGTGAATACCGCGATTCTTATGAGCCTAAATCTGAGTTCTTTGAAATTAGTAGCGGTATTGCTAACTTGAGTGTCTTGGCTTTGCATAAACTTCTTTTCCGGAATTTATTAATTGATCGCGCTCCGAAAGATTCTGATGCTCTTAAGAATTTTATATACTCAATAGAGGATTATTAATGAATGTTAATTTTGGCTTTTAATTTAGAAAATGAATAAATTCCTTGGCAAGAAAACCCATAACTTAATTTGAGTATCTCTGAACATAAAATTTAAATGACAACAGAGGTTCATGGTAAACCTTGATCTCCATTGATCGCATAGTGTAAGCGAGATAGACTTTAAGAATTTGTTGGAGATGCTACGCTTAGTTCCTTGACTCTGTGTTGTGATTATTTTGTTGTTTTATCTGTTCTCTTCAGTGATCTCTTCATAATCATTTTCTTATGATTGAATAAGCTATGGGGACAATTTGTTTGCTGGTAGTCCGGCAAACACATGGGACCCGGAGAATCTTCCGAATAAACTATTTTCATTGAAAAAGTCGATTTCGAGGCCGATTCGTATTCCAAATCGGGTAGATGTGTTTACTTTTGCTTTCAATTACACTCACCAGGAGAACCTTTCTCAAATGTAGTTGCTTTAAAGCTCTTTCGAGGAGTTGACCTAAACTGATGCTGATCACTGCCTGAAACGAAATGAATATCCAATATGAAAAATAAATTCCGTGTTTTTCTAGAGTCACCTTGCAAATGTTGTCATAATTGAAGCTTTCAGAGGATCTAGCTCAGTACGTTTGCATTAATTTTTCAGTTGCTAAGAAAGTGTTCTCGCTTTTATGTCTTAAGAGACTCCGGATTTAAAACTTCCAGAATTAATTTAGAATTGTTGGATGAAAAGTGGCAATACTCTAATTTATTAACCTGCGTTTCATTTTTCACTTCATCGATAAGATGTAACTCTTCTGAAAAGTGAGCCGCGATGGTAAATAGATACCAGAAGAAGTGCCTTCTTATTCCTAATAAGCATTGTTAGAAAATGTTAAGGGTTAAAAAAGAGAAAATTCATGAACTTGGATGAGAATCCATTGGAGTAGAGCAATAGAAGGAGCTTCGAAAATCGAAGGGCAGTATTTTTTGAAGGAGTTTTTGTCTTTACTTCAGTTCCGTCCTTGCCTCAGAAAAAATTTAATGGAAATTTTTCATGAAGTTTTATATATAGATATATACTTTCAATGAGAATTCATATTCATTAAGACACAATTTGATAAAGATCAATATTTTATAAACCTTAAAAAGAATTCAAGAGTAATACAAGTTAGTTTGAATTGTTTCTGCTACTGCGTATTTAGGTATTTAGGTAGCAATCGTGAATACAAAATAGAAAAAATAGAAAGCTGGTTTAAGGAAACAATAAATTATTGCATTTCTAGGCTAGGCACGTCATCAAAACCACCCAGCAGCAATGACTTTATCCTCTCGAAAGTGAGTGGTTTCTCCAACACATCTTTCATCCCCGCTTCAAAACATTTCTTTTTATACTCAAACTCAACATGACCAGTGAGTCCATACACTATAAGTTTCTGTCCTCTCAAAGATTTCTTGCGCCTTGCAAGGATCTCTTCAGTAACCTTGATCCCGTCCATAATTGGCATTTCACAATCTGTCAGAACAAGGGAAATTTCCTGCCAGTACCTGTCATAGATCTCCAGGGCTTCCTTCCCGTTTAAAGCTTCGAGAGGTTTAAACCCACATTTGGTCACCATTTTAGAAACAACTGAGAGATTGTAGGGGTCATCATCGATTAAGAGCACTAATCGATCGATGCTTGTGCCACTGGAGCTCCTTAGGTCAGGATCCGATTGGAGTGACCATTTTCTTTGCCTCTTTCTTCGAGACTTAGAACGCACTTCATTTAGAGTTCTTTTGATAATATCTTGAGAGGTTGGCTTTGATAAGAAACCGTCTGCTTTGTATACGCCTAGAGGATCTAAGAGTTCTTGCTGCATTTTGGATTCTGAGTAGGCAGTCAAAAATATTATAGATGTGGGCCTCCATCCATTTTCTGATTCATATTGTCTTATCTTCTTGGTCGCGTCCTTTCCATCCATGACCGGCATGTCAATATCCATCAGTATTAGGTCAAAATATCCTTCACCTTTTTGAATGTAGAGGTCAAGTGCCTCTTTGCCGTTGTTGGTAACTGCAATCTCATCAACATTGCATTTTTGAAGGAATTTGCAGTTAATTTCTTGATTATAGAGGATGTCTTCGACAACCATCGCCCTTTTTATTGAACTTGGTTCGGGGTCTATGATGATTTGTGATTGAATCTCAGACTCAACCTCTTCACCAGATCTACATTTGAGCATGATAACAAGGACCGTGCCATGATTCGGCACAGAAAAAACTTCGATTTTCCCACTCATCAGTTCGATGATCTCCTTTGTGATCCAGAGGCCGAGCCCCGTTCCTATTTGACGTTTTGAAGACTCTTCATGGACTTGACTAAATTTAGCAAATATTGCTTCGAGATCTTTCTTTTTGATACCACAGCCCGTATCAACAACTTCAAGGCGGAGATACCCATCTTTAGGACCTACTGAAAGATTGGAAGACTGAGAAGAATGCAATTTCAAGACTGATCCTCCACCATTCTTTCCAAACCTTTTCTTGGTAGGTGACAACGTCTCATAATTTTTCAGAGGAACTTCATTGAATTCTTCTTGATTGAGTTCTTCTGCTAAAGTCGGACCACTCTCCTCAGGTTTCTCGAATGAATCTGCATGCCTTGGTTTCATATCTTCAACTCTTATCTCAGTACCTTCCTGGTATTCTACAAATATCTTGACATATCCATGCTCTGTAAACTTTGAAGCATTAGATATGGCATTTATCAGTATTTGCATTAATCTGTGAGTATTAAACTCTAAATTTTCTGGGACATTCACATCGAGAGATAAACATCCATAGAGCTTCTTCTTTCGAATAATCTCTGAGCAGACTACCCAAGCTCTTTCCATAAACTCTCTTATATTTTGAGAATGTGGTGAGATATCCAGTCTGCCTGCTGAAACTTTGGCAGTGTCAAGAATATTGTTGAGTAGCTGAAGAAGGATCTCTCCACTCACTTTCGCTTCCCTTAGCATCTGCTTCGACTCTCCATTCTCTGCAAACTCCTGACAGAGATCTACATTTCCAAGGAGACTATTCAATGGGTTTCGAATCTCATGTGAAAATCTGAGAATGAAGTTTTCTTTCTCCTGAAGAGCCACTTGTAGTTCTTTGTTTGTTTGAAAGAGCTTTTGGTTAGCATCTTCTAATTCTTTATTTAGAGTGAGTAATTTTTCTTCATAATTCAAGCGGGCATTAAGTTGGTCTTGTCTTGATATCACCATCATTCTCGTAACAATAGAGCCAATCCCCAACACCAACATTAGTTGATAAAAATGCAAGGAATTATCAAAGAATATTTTGATATGCCTTGGGTCACCATCATCATCTCCGTAATATATCGCGTTCAAGTACCAAAAGGTGTAGTACAAGTAGCAGCCTATCCATCCAAACACATTGCTCATGATGAACACTGAAATTTCTTCTAAGCTGATTGACATAGCGACTCCTGAAAAGATGGTGAAGTTGACACAGATCGCGAATAAAGAATATTTTGGAAGAATGCAAGCGAGAATGGCAGGAAAGGCCCCCAGAACTATGAATTTGCAGAACCCTGTACGTTTTGACGTGAGGAAATCCAGCATGAAGAAGAAAGCAAACACGCAAAGCGTTACAATAATAAACACATAGAGTTTAGTAGAATAGAAATCGAAAAGCCACCAGAAAATCGTATGAGGGATCGCAAAGGAGAAATTTGTAAGGAGCGTGTTCTTTAAACCTTTTGTATGAGCAGCAAAATGGAGATTTTTTGTGTTCTGCATGATATTGTTTCTATTTATTTTGGAATTTATATTCTAATTGTTCTTAAACGATCCTATCGCCAAGATCTGCTTATTTAAATAAAATTCCCTTCGAAGAACTACAGATCATAAATTCAGTTATTCTAAATTAATCAAAATAACGCAATTGTGATTATTTTATTTCGATTTGAGTGATCTCAGAATGCTTCGAAAATTCTTCAGATTTCACATTGAAAACGTTTTATTCTGCGTCTCATTTTTGTTGGTTTTGCTTTCGTTTTTGCTGATTGACCCTCGAAAATGTGAGAGCAACAGGAATTTCACTCTATAAACACCTGAAATTTATGTTTCTATAGCATCACCCATTGCTCTCTGCGTATCTCTTATTGAAATTTTAGAACTGCGAAATTTAATCAAAAATTCCATGTTCAGGATTCGATAGAATCATGAATAAACGTGCATAGACTCCAGTTATAAGTGTTCTTAATTAGAAATAAATACTCTAGCCCATCCAAAATTCACACTTAGGCCAGTTTATTTGAGATAAAGAAGGATTTTAATCAGTTTGAAATTTCAAGCTTGATGCAGGATATGTTTTCAATTTCGAAAACAAATTTCATTATTGTTCAGCTGAAATTATAGAACTTCTAATATGTATCTGCATCTACGCTGAGCGTATTGTAAAGGAATCCTTGATCTACTCAGTATTTTCTTGTTATCATAGCATTCTCTGCTTTCATCTGCTTATATTCGAATTTGGTGCCGCCCCGAGTAATTCTCCAGTCGAGGAAGAAGCAGAAAAGCATGGCTTGAGATAACAATTTGCCTCGCATTTACACCCAAAATGTTTTCAGAAATTACTAATTTAAGCAAACTGAAAACCTACATCATTCTCAGCAAATTTTATTCTCTTGAAAACTTCAAGCTACAAGTTAGTGTCGAATCACCTAGTAGGATGCGAACTCTCAATACTCTGGCTTCGAGATTTAGTGCATTAAAAGAGGGTAAATAATCAAAATAAAGGTGTCTTGGTGTAAATATTCGCTGGCATGATCCAACAAAATTATATGAGTGGCGTTGAACTACTGAGGAAGGGCTCAATTAATTTTGTAGGCAAGTTGAAATTATCCTTTTATGAAATAAGTGTGCAAAGAGCTTTGGTGAGAAATTTTCATTAATACAAACAAATAATACAACTAAGTCGCAGAGCATCATTTTTTTAGGCACAAATATCTTAATTAACTATCAAATTGGATATGTAAAAGCAATGCCTTCAGCCTCTCAAAAGTAATAGGTTTTACCAGCACATCTTTCATCCCAGCCTCGAAACATTGCTTTTTATAGTCAGCTTCCACACGGCCAGTGACACCATAAATCACGAGCTTCTGTTTTCTTAGAAACTTCTTGTGTCTCGCAAGGATTTCTTGCGCCACTTGAATCCCGCCCATGACTGGCATTTCACAGTCAGTTAGAACCAACGAAATGTTCTGCCAGTGTGATTCATATAGTTCTAAGGCATCTCTCCCGTTTAAAGCTTCAAGTGGCTTAAATCCACAATTGACGAGCATTTTGGACACAATCGAAAGGTTATAAGGGTCATCATCTATCAATAAAACTAATTGATCATTCTTGGAGTCATTCGAAATTCTGAGTTCAGGATTCGATTGAATAGACCATAATCTTTGTTTTTTTCTCAATGATTTCAAACGGTGTTCATCTAGGGTTCTTCTAATGATGTCTTGAGAGGTTGGCTTTGATAAGAAACCATCTGCTTTATATACACCTTGAGGATCTAACAGTTCCTTTTGCATTTTAGATTCTGAATAGGCAGTCAAAAATATTATGGTTGTGGGTTTCCATCCATTCTCCATTTCATATTGACGTATCCTTTTCGTGGCAACTTTTCCATCCATGACTGGCATGTCGATATCCATCAATATCAGGTCAAAATATCCTTCACCTTTTTGAATGTAGAGATCAAGCGCCTCTTTGCCATTGTTGGTGACTGCAATTTCTCCAACATTGCATTTTTGAAGGAACTTGTAATTAATTTCTTGGTTATAGAGAATGTCTTCCACAACCATTGCTCGTTTTATATGTATAGGCTCTGGATCTATGACTATTGGAGAATGCTCAAGAGAAAGAGATGGATGTCCGGATTTGCATTTGAGCATGATAACAAGTACAGTACCATGATTAGGGACAGAGAACACTTCGATTTTTCCACTCATCAGCTCTACGATCTCCTTAGTAATCCAGAGGCCAAGTCCTGTTCCTATTTGCCGCTTCGAAGATTCTTCGCTGACTTGGCTGAACTTAGCGAATATTGCATCAAGGTCTTTCTTTTTGATACCACAGCCTGTGTCAATGATCTCCAGACGCAAGTATCCATCTTTGGGATCCGTGGAAAGATCGGAAAATTGACCAGAGCGAATTTTCATGAATGAGCCCTTGCCGCTCTTCCCGAACCTTTTCTTAGTTGGTGATAGGGTCTCATAATTTCTAAGAGGATTCTCGCTGAACTCTTCTTGATTTAGTTCCTCTGCCAAAGTCAGTCCACTCTCTTCTGGCTTTTCAAATGAATCTGCATGTCTTGGCTTCATGTCTTCACTCTTAATCTCAGCGCCTTCCTCATATTCTACAAATATCTTGACATACCCATGCTCAGTGAACTTGGCAGCATTTGAAATCAAATTTATGAGTATTTGCATCAGTCGGTGAGTATCAAACTCTATATTCTCCGGCACATTCATGTCAAGTGATAAGCATCCATAGAGCTTCTTCTTTCGGATAATCTCTGAGCAAACAATCCAAGCTCTTTCCAAGAATCCTCTTATATCTTGGTATTGCAGAGATATATCAAGACCGCCGGCTGAAACCTTGGCGGTGTCTAATATATTGTTGAGGAGTTGAAGAAGTATCTCTCCACTCACCTTCGCTTCCCTCAGCATCTGTCTTGACTCTTCATTCTCTGCAAACTCTTGACATAGATCAACGTTCCCGAGAAGACTATTCAATGGGTTTCGAATTTCATGTGAAAATCTAAGGATGAAATTCTCTTTTTCTTGAAGAGCGTCTTGAAGCTCTTTGTTTGTTTGAAAGAGCTTCTGGTTCGTTCCCTCAAGCTCGTTGTTTAGTGATAATAATTTTTCTTCATAGCTCAAGCGGGCTTTGAGTTGATCTTGTCTTTCTCTCACCAGCAATCTTGCCACGAAAGAGCATGTCGCCAACAACAGCAGTAATTGATACAAATGCAGAGAATCACCAAAGAAAATCTTGATATATTTAGGATCACCGTCATCTTCCCCATGATACTCGACGTCCAAATACCAATGCTCGTAATAGCAAAAGCAGCCTATCCAACCTAAGATATTGCTCACGCTTAACACTGATATTTCCAGCAGGCTCACAGACAGAGCAACTCCAGCAAAGCAAATAAAATTGCAACAGATAGCGAAAAAAGAATATTTTGGGAGAGCCCAAGCGAGGACAGCGGGGAAGGATCCAAGAGCGACACATTTGATGAGTTCTGCATTTTTTGGACCAATAGCATCCAGAATGTAAACAATAGCCAGAACCACGAAAGTTGCCATCATGAAAGCATAGAGTTTGGTAGAATAGAAATCGAATAACCACCAGCATATGGTATGAGGGATCGCAAACGAAAAATTTGTAAGGAGAGTTGTCTTGAGGTCCTTTTTATTGGTAGGAGGGTGGAGAGGTTTTGCTCTTTGCATTGGTATAATTCTTGGTATTTTTTTTAAATATTGTCTTTGATTGTCGTAAGAGTGTAGTTTCACTAAAATCTGTGCATTTTTAAATGAAAAAGCCTTCAAGAATAATTCCCAGAATTTCTAAATATTAATACCCATTGTTTAATTACCCGTTTTAACTCGGAATTTATCCTTCGAAAATCCTTCAAATTTCAGATCGATAGTATTTCTTTGTTATAAATTTTCTCTAATCAAGTTTCAGTTAACGGTTTGTTTGTTTTTCTGAGACACTTTTGGATACACCTTAGTTTTCTAACGGCCATTCCAAGGGTCTAGAGTTGCTAAGTAGCGTATAGCATGCAGAAACTTCGCTATTTTATTACATTCGAGTGATAACATTGAGATAAATTTTTTTGGATGGTAAATTATAGCAATCAGTACTCTCTGAATTGGCGCGTGCTGAAAATACTATACTTATATCACAGCTGTCCGCTATTTTTTGTTCAGAGATTATGAAATATGTAAATGTGAACTGACAGGTTTTAATACAATTGGCAAATTAAAAACTTCGAACAGAAAATTTAGGTTCCAATTCTATTCATATATTGTTCTTTTTTGAAAGAAAATTATTTTAAATTTTGTTCGAAAATTTTCGATTCCACTGCCGGAACACAGTCAGTAAATGTATTGTGACGCTCAACCGCCTTGTATTAAAGCTGAAGTTGTACCTTTTACGCTAGATACTTCCTGATCCTTAGTTTCATTGGAGTATCTGAAAATACCCAAAGCGGCGCTCTTTGTATCAATAGCTATTTCTTCTCTATGCATTGTTCGGAAGCGCTCGGCAAACATACGCCTAATTTCAGTGTGCTGTCGCTCACAGTTGCAATTGCAATTCATCTCTGATATTGATCTTGGAGTAAGGTGATAAAAAATAGAAAATTATGGAAAGAGCCTACACCCGCTTGAATTCTCTACTATGCTTTAATTCTCAATGTTGAACAAACTCTGCAAGAGGTTATGAGTTTATGCTCCCTCAGATTCTAACAAACAGCAGTAAACCATTATGTAAATAAGGTTGTGGGTAGAATAACCAAAGTGTTGAGAGAACTAGTCTAGTTTTTTCACATCAAAATGCAGGCATTTGTAACTTTTCCCTTAGTATGTCGCTGCCGACCAAAGCTCGTTATTTTCTTGTAAATTCTGTGAGGTATATTTCCTTTTTCAATTTACACCGGGTCTCTTTATAGAAAAATAGACAATTTGACTATATAATACAATGAAAAGCAATTTACTATTTAACTTGTGTCAATTATACTTTCAATCCTTCAGCATTAACTCTTAAGAGCAATTCCCTCACCTCATCAATTGTTATTGGTTTCTCTAACACACCTTTCATCCCAGCATCCAAACATCTCTTTTGATATTCCGCTTCCACATGCCCAGTAAGCCCATATACTTCGGGTTTGCGACCTCGAAGAGACCTCTTCTGCTTAGCAAGAATCTCTTGAGTTACTTTTATCCCATCCATAATTGGCATTTCACAATCTGTCAGAACGAGGGAAATTTCCCCCCAGTACCTATCATATAGCTCCAGAGCTTCCCTTCCATTTAAGGCTTCGAGAGGCTTAAACCCACATTTGGTCACCATTTTGGAAACAATTGAGAGATTGTAGGGGTCATCATCGATTAAGAGCACTTTTTGCTCAGGAAAATTGGAATTTATATTTGAATGGCTAAGATTCAATACATTGTGTCTCATTTGTTGAATTTTTGAGCGTTGTTCATCAAGAGTCCTTTTAATAATGTCTTGTGAAGTAGGCTTCGATAAGAAACCATTCGCTTTATAAACACCGTGAGGGTCAAGCAATTCTTTTTGCAATTTTGACTCTGAAAAAGCAGTCAAAAAGACGATTGAGGTGGGTTTCAACTGATTCTCTGCTTCATGTTGCCGTATTCTCTTTGTGGCTTCCTTTCCATCCATGACTGGCATATCAATGTCCATCAAGATTAGGTCAAAATGTCCTTCACCTTTTTGAATATAGAGGTCAAGTGCCTCCTTGCCGTTATTGGTGACTGCAATTTCTTCCACACCACACTTTTGAAGAAATTTACAATTAATTTCTTGGTTATAGAGGATGTCTTCTACAACCATTACTCGCTTGATCATTGACAGAGTTAGGTCTATTGGTGTTTGGGGTAATGAAGAAGGTTGTGTTGGCTGGTCGGATTTGCATTTGAACATGATAACAAGTACAGTGCCATGATTAGGAACAGAAAAGACTTCGATTTTTCCTTTCATCAGTTCGACGATCTCCTTAGTGATCCAGAGGCCAAGTCCCGTTCCTATCTGCCGCTTTGAAGACTCTTCATGGACTTGGCTGAATTTTCCAAATATCGCTTCTAAGTCTCTCTTTTTGATACCACAGCCTGTATCAATAACTTCAAGGCGGAGATATCCATCTTTAGGACCATCAATTAAAGAATTTACCTTTTTAGAAAGCGTTCTTGGATGGTAGGTTGCTAATGTAACATCTGCCACTAGCAATGTTTTTCTTTCGTTGAGATCTTGATCAAATTTTATGTATGATCCTTCTCTATTCGAAGTAAACTTTTTCTTCAGTGGTGAAAGCGTTTCGTAATTTCTCAAAGGCTTTTCATTAAACTCCTCTTCATTCAATTCGTCTGCCAATGTGGGACCACTCTCCTCTGGCTTATCGAACGAATCTGCATGCCTTGGTTTCATGTCTTCGACTCTTATCTCAGTGCCTTCCTCATACTCAACAAACACCTTCACATGCCCATGTTCTGTGAATTTCGAAGCATTAGAAACAGTATTAATCAGTATTTGCATCAATCGATGAGTATCAAACTCTATAAAATTTGGAACATTGGCATCGAGAGATAAACATCCATAGAGCTTCTTCTTTCGGATAATCTCTGAACAGACAATCCAAGCCCTTTCCAAGAATTCTCGAATATTCTGATAATGAAGTGAGATATCAAGTCTGCCTGCTGAAACTTTGGCGGTGTCTAAGATGTTGTTGAGTAACTGGAGAAGAATCTCTCCGCTGACTTTCGCTTCCCTTAGCATCTGCTTCGACTCTCCATTCTCTGCAAACTCTTGACATAGATCAACGTTTCCAAGGAGACTATTCAATGGGTTTCGAATCTCATGTGAAAATCTGAGAATGAAGTTTTCTTTCTCCTGCAGAGCATCTTTTAGTTCTTTGTTTGTTTGAAAGAGTTTATGATTGGCAGCCTCTAATTCTTTATTAAGAGAGCGCAATGTTTGCTCATTGTTTAAATGAACAAGAATTTGCTCCTGTTTGGCTTTCACAAAAAATTGGGACAGAACATAGCAGATAATTATACCAAGCAGCAGTTGATATAAATGCAATGGATTATCAAAGAAGATTTTGATATGCTTTGGATGGCTGTCATCCTCATCCTCGAATCCGTCGATAGTGTTCCAGTATTGATAATAGATATAGCAACCTGCCCATCCAAAAACGTTGCTTAGCAGGTAAATATAGACCTCTTGTAATCCACTAGCTAGAGCATTTGTCCAAAACGAAAGGAAATTGGCGCATATCGCAAAGAATGAATATTTTGGGAGAAGCCAAGCAAGCATCGTTGGAAAAGCTCCAAGTGCTATAACTTTAACATAATTTGGGCGATTCGGTCTAAGATGATCCAAAGAATAGGCAAGAGCGAGAACGAAACTGGTTCCCATCATAAAAGCGTAGAGCTTGCCAGAGTAAAATTCAAAGAACCACCAAAAAGCCGTGTGGAGGATCACAAAAGAAAAAATCGTTATTAAATTCGTTTTGAGATCATCACTTTTGAAGTTGACTATTTGGGAAGTCATTGTTTCTTGCATCTGCTTTGGTTCGTATTTCATAAATCAGTAACTTCTTATGTTTGAAATATTTATTGCTTTTATCTAAGTCCTTACGCTAATTAAAGATTAACGGATTTTAGAATTTTTTTCCTGCCGCACTTATTAATTTATAAGATTCATTCATAATTAATCGATGCACCTACTTTAATAAATTCTGAAAAGTTTTCGGACTCTTAAAATTTTTGCTTCTTTTTTGTTATTCAGTGCGAAACCTATTTAATAAAGTTTGATTTGTTGCACTTATTTGCGATTTTAGGAATGAAAAAATTGGTAACAGTAGAGAGAGATGATTCAAGGCCTTAGCTAGTTGCCGTGATACTCCCTTGTCGCTAACAGAATTTGAAATGTCTTCTTTTGCTTCACGAATTGGTTTTTGTTTGTAAAAGTATTCATCTCAAACAATTTATATGGGTTTGGAGCTGAAAAAGTGCATAGTAGACAATGCTATCATCATAACATGTACATATACAAGTGGTTTGCTTATGAACACGCTCCATAAATGGTTTCTTCTTTGCCTTAAGAATCTCCATATTGTAGCCATGCACTTTTTATAGGTATTGCGGAGCCAGTGAGTCATCAACAGTGATAATAATAATGTCCAATAAAATTTTATTTGAGGTATATGCACGCAATCTAGCTTTATATACAGGTTGTGTGAGTAGAGAGCTCGTTCATTTTCTTTTAAATTTTCTCAATACTTTTTCCTGCTTGCCATGAAGCGACCCATCGTATGGTAATGATGACAGCAGCAGTGTATCAGGTGTAAAGATGAGTTGCTTAAACGACGAATTAGTCAATGCTGTTTTGGAGTTGTCATCCATTCTTCAGAGTGACTTGTAAATGTACAAAATCCCTCTTTTGTTGGCTTCTTGTCGGAAGTAAACGCTCCATTTTGACTAACCATTAATTAATGCTCAAAAGTCTACTTTAGCTAATGGAAAGCAACGAAAGGAAGTAATGTTAAATCTCAGAATTTACAGAGGGAAAAACCTCAAGCATTAAACGTACTTTTTATGTTTTGGCTGGAGCAGGCAGAATTGTTCTTGAATTATCAAAATTTATTATTATTTAATTACATGCCTGTTTTTTCCTTCAAATTTATGAAGAATAAGTGCTGTGAAAAATGAACCCAATGGAATCAATAATTCAAAGCCAATCGTATTTCTACAACTGAACCTTTGAATTCGGGCGGATCTTTCTTGTATTACCTATCCATTAGACTCAAAATCTCCTAATGGAAGCAGAAGAGACATCTACTTTTGACAAAAAACGGCTCTTTGATTTAAACGATTTAGCCCTTCAGATTTATAGTTGCCAAATTTGCTACGCATTCATCAGCACTATCAGAAACCTTGTCAATGCAAGGAATGTGATCAAATATTCTGTTTTAGCAAGACTTTCAGAACTCAACCATTAAATCGAAAAGTGTTAGAGATCATAGACTTGCTCAAAATTCGGTGCGTATTTCATGGCAAAGACTGCGATTATCAAGGAACCATTGCCAATGTCGGACCACTCTCCTCTGGCTTATCGAATGAATCTGCATGCCTTGGCTTCATGTCTTCGACTCTTATCTCAGTGCCTTCCTCATACTCAACCAACACCTTCACATGCCCATGTTCAGTGAACTTCGAAGCGTTAGAAATGGTATTAATCAGTATTTGCATCAATTGATGAGTATCAAACTCTACTTTCACTGGAACGTTAGCATCGAGTGATAAACATCCATAAAGCTGCTACTTTCGAATAACCTCTGAACAGACAATCCAAGCTCTTTCCATAAACTCTCTTATATGTTGAGAATGTGGTGAGATATCCAGTCTGCCTGCTGAAACTTTGGCAGTGTCAAGAATATTGTTGAGTAGCTGAAGAAGGATCCCACCACTCACCTTCGTTTCCCTTAGCATCTGTCTTGACTCTTCATTCTCTGTAAACTCCTGACAGAGATCTACATTTCCAAGGAGACTATTCAATGGGTTTTGAATCTCATGTGAAAATCGAAGAATAATATTTTCTTTCTCTTGAAGAGCGTCTTGTAGCTCTTTGTTTGTTTGAAAGAGCTTCTGATTCGCATTTTCTAATTCTTGTTAAGTGAAAGCAGCTTTTGTTCATTATCCTAATGAGCGATAATTTGGTTTAGCTTCGCAGTTACGGTCATTTTTGCCACCCCATAGCATATCACCATGCCAAGCAACAATTGATAAAAGTGTAGGGGGTTTCCGAAGAAAACTTGAATATGCTAAGAATCATCATCATGATCCCCATTAAACGGGAGCCAACGCTGGTAATAAGCATAGCACCTCACCCATGCTAAAGCATTACTCATCACGAGGTATATAACCTCATGAGGACCCACAGATAAGGCGGTACTCCAAAAAGAGATAAAACTTAAGAGAATGGCAAACAAAGAGTATTTCGGAAGGAGTAACGCAATAATAGGAGGGAAACCTCCAAGGACTAGAACTTTAGCACAGTCAAACTTGCCTGGGACAAAATGAATTAACAAGTAGACGAAAAATAACAATGTGAATAATCCCAACATAAAAATTTATAGCCTTGTTGAATAGAATTCGAAAAGCCACCAGCATAAAGTATGTGGTATCGTACCACACACATTTTTGGTTAGTTTTGATTTCAACTCTTTCTTTTTCCTGTCGATGTGGCAGGTATTTGGATTCGGCTGCTCATGTTTGGATTCATCTCGATTTTTTAATTATAAATTATTTCTTTGAATTAAAGGGAGAAAAGTTCTATTAAATTCTTGAAACGCAATTACCCGTAAATCAAAGAAGCGGATCGTATCGCTACGTAGTCTTCTCATTTTTATGATATCCGTAATTAGCAAACGCATTTTTTTCACCGAAGAGTTGAGGGGGAAGAGCTTTTCAGATGGAAGCAATGCGAAATCGTCCAGAAATCTAGAAAAGACCAATCACTTTCTTAACAATCCCTTATAGTTTAGTTATTGAATAATTTTAGGATTATTTATGGAAGCTACTACTTTATCACATTTAAATTAGCTTCCATTTTACTTTCTTTTCAGCCATAGTCTACGCCAACTTTGCGAATAACTTTAAATACTAATATTTCTTGTTTTCTTCCAGTGTCCCCACTAGTCCATACAAAATGATTTCAGATTTTAATTTTGAACTTTAGAGATGAAAATTTCAGCGTATTTGCTATACTAAGTACATTGGAAGAAATCTTCGTTTGCGGGCTTGGGAGGGTCGAATTTCAACTCTAGGACGAGAGATAACGTTGCTTACATAGGGAAAACTTGGATGGCAGAGGCAACAACTGGAAACACTGAACAATTTCCCTCTACTAATTAAAAATTCTGATTTGCAAGAGAATCCAAATATTTATCCGTTAACGAATTCTCTGTGAAAAATAGTAGAATTCTTCATCAGTTCTTCCTTTTCTCGAAATAGCATCAATTTGACACCTTCTGAAAGAAACGCTATCACATTGTTGGCTTAATTTTCATCATAGTATCATTTTACTTGCTCAATATGTGCCAATCTTCGTCAGAAATTACTAACCACCATTAATATTTATGAAAACTAGCTATCCTCCGCCATCACTATTGATTAAGATGTATCTCATTCATAATCAGACTTCTTTTGCTTCTACCAGGTTTAGATGTGATCTATTCATGTCAAATTAATTTTTTGAAGTTTTTATCATAATGCCTAACGTAAATATCTCCGATTCTCTACACCATGCAGATTTAACTCAATAGAGGACCTCTCATTGCCATGCTCTGTGAAAGTAGCTAAATTTGAGCCTTCTCATGTTGGTATTTGTTGAAAAATAAGCGAATTTTGCAAACATATATATCAAGTGGGTACAAAAACTGTTAAGTCGCCTATTCCGTTCCACAAGAACCGCTTTACACGGATCCTTATATACAATTTGGATTAGTTGAGGCTCGCTTCCTCCAATATCAAGCAAGGCAAGATATTTAATTTAATTGAGTTATCCGTTTTAGTAAAGTCATATTTCATGATGTCGAGTCAGCACGGAAAGATCGGTAAAATTCTCTTGCAAGTGTCCTACGGAGTATCATTAGCTTTTCAATAGGATGCTGGCCTGCCTCTACATCTCATTGGATTCAAAACATACTCGATTATTGTTTGATTTATGACGAAATAAAAATAGTAAGACTCCCAAAAGAATCATACATCCCATTCGAGACTACTTCATTTAACACTATCATACATTTTTGCTCTTTTCAGAAAACTTTCTGACTCCTACAACATTATTATTCTGCAAGCTGCGCTATTTATATAAGAAGCGTTCATCAAATTACGAAGGATTTCAAAAATAAATACAATAATTATCAGACGGTAGGCAAGCGAAAGGTATGAACGAATACTTCGACTTCAGAAAAAAGAAACACGACGGAGGAGGTACCGCACATCATCATTCCTGCATGATCTCTAAATTATCTCGTCTTTGTTTATTTAAGAAGGTGAAGCAGAACTCGAGGTCGCGCTTCATGATCCTGATGCCGATAAGCAAGGTAATCACAATCACTTATACACCAAGCCATAACTAACCACTTCTTGATACAGGCGAGAACAAAGGAGGTTGAACACTCTAAACTTCCTGAGTTATATGAATTTATCTGAGCAGGTGATGCAGGTCAAGGCGCAAAAGTCGAGGAAAACAAAGCAGATAAAGGAAAAGGAGGAGAGAGAGGGACGGCTAGAGACAGTAAGGGTAGGCCCTCGTCGAAAAAGAAGACAGCTCGAACGAGTAAAACGAGGCTTTTTGACTTTATCGTGCTAATGGTTCTCGATGCGATCATTAATAGAGGAAGCAAGGGCTAAAATACGTATGACCGAGCAAGAGCGCCGAGAATACGAGCTCCTGAGACGTTGGCAGGTGAAAATAATGAATATAAAGGTGCAAAACACACAAAACGAACCTTTGAATTGCTTCTTGCACTTTATCGTCGGCGGTGATTTCCGAGAAGAACAAGTCAAATCGACAACAGGAAAAACTGAAATGAAGGTCCTTGGAGAGCATGGACCTAATTTCAAGACTGAGTGCCTTAAAAATATAGAAAAAGATGAATGGAGGTCTGTGACCGCGAAATTTGAAAGCGAATACAGAGGTTCTTATCTCATGCTGGAAGACGAGAACTTGACGATTGAGGTATTTTCGGTTTTTCGCTGCAACTTTTCAACGAATCGACTTAGGTTTGGGAAAACAAAAACTGGACAATAAATGAGTTCATTGGAAGCTTCGAAGTACCTCTTGGGAATTTGGCTGACGGAAACCTCAACAGAATTGATGAAGTAGCCAAGATATCGAAGGATGGGCAACTTAAAGGTAACAACCGCAGAAGTGCAAGCAAAAACTCATGTCTTTGTAGGTTTTATGAGAATATCATACACAGTGTTTTTCCAGGAAATCTGGGATTGGAATATCACTTTCACCGACTGGAAATGCTTGGATCTCAAGGATCCGAACGGAGAAGACATCCACCCGAGACTTGATCTCCAAATGCTGAGGTTTCGCTACAGCCACGTTGATTTGTTCACTTAACTTCTCCATCAGTTCAGGGTCGCCGAGTCTTTCGACGGAATCGTACAAATTTTATGATGAGAATCCGCACTGGGAGAACATCAAAGGCAGCATGTATTTCAGAGGGACGATCGATGAGCTAGAAAATCAGCAACTTAAAATCGATATCCTCAATACGAAGGGCGCTTTCAATCATCGATTTGCTACTCGTGTTGTGAATATGAAGTAAACGATAAATTACAATGAAAAATAACAATATTCATTCATTTTTTCCTTCTAAAGAGGTATCGTCGACTTCGGTAAGATAAAGACCTTCATTAACATGGGTCCTGCGAAGACGTTGAAGAAGAATGGAGAAGATGAGGAGAAAAAACTTGAGGAAAAGACATCGACAGTCGGGGGCGGTCAGAATGCTATGCAATTTTTAGGTATCAAGCCCGATCAGGATGACAGCGTGCTCGAAAACAACGCGATTATTGTTCAGATTGAAGGGAGAATTAACTGCGGTGTCATTCCAAAATATCGTCAGAGAGGTGAAGTCGCGGAACTCCGCTCAGATAAGCACTATGTGCTGATTAATCTACTGAAAGTCGAGAAGATCCAAGCTCCTGAACACGTCGCTACTGTCAATACTTTCGTTACGATTGAATGGGGTGGTCAAACGAAGAGAACCGCCACGATTTATGACTCTTACCAACCGGTTTACAACCAACTCTTTGCTTTCAAGATCCCTGTGAAGAAAGGGCTTGAGAAGGACAAAAAAGCTTTGATAAAGTTCCTGAAATCTGAGCTTGAGCCAAATAACTACGTTGTCTTCGATCTGTGGCTCGAAGGTGAGGGAGGCGGCAATGATAACCTTGGTAGCTATACTTTCCCATTGGCGGAGCTACAAAACGCGAATAGAGAAGAGAGAACCTACCGAGACTCAAAGACGAAGAAGAACATCAAATACATCAGCAAAGTGCTCGAGGTCAATAGAAAATTGGTATCAGGAGAGGACGAGTCGGGTACTGGGCAGATCCTTTTCGAAATTTGGTTCTTGCCGGACTTAGAGGAGATCAACCTCGCCGAGTTTTCCAAAATCAAAGGAGATCGTATCCCTCCTGAATTAAGCTCAACTTCTGAAGAACAGCGATCGAAAGAGTGGATCGAAGGCATCTCCAAGAGCTTCGAAAAGACCCCAAGCAAAGTGCGTTTGAGGAACTTTAATACCGTATATGTCAAGGATCAATACGCGAAAAGGCATTTGATCTCTATGTACCTCAGCAAATTTACAATGAACAAATGTATATCCCTTACCTTCATGCATTTTTTCTGACATTTCTTGGTTTAGATGACGTTGATAAGGAAGGCGTGGAGCCAGAAGATTTAGATTTCTTGGAGATGGATCGCCGTGTCAGCACCCTAGCCGAAATCGCGCATTTCGTGAGGTGTATTCCGTTCTCTTCGGACAGAAATTCCGAAATATGGAACAGTCCGAACTCTGTCACCATCATGAAGAAAGGAAATCCTTTGGATCATGCCTTGCTTATGGTAAATTACAACACAGCTTTGCAATTTCCTAAAGACGTGTCTAGGCATGTCTTTTTATGGCTTGCAAGACAGAAACTAATGAGGACATCGAGAGGCTTCAGAAAGAGAAAGAAGCCAAGAAATTTGATCTCACAAAAGGTCTCCTCAAGAAAGACGAGCCAACCGAGCCAAAGAAGCTTGATCTTGATCTCCGAACTTTTGTTTGCGTTGGCACTCATAAATTGACAAAGTAAGCCCTGTCCCTCAACCTGATGTCTTGACGGTTGCTGTTAGAACGACTTGTTTCTGGGTGATGACGCTTGATGCCGATCTGACTGGAGTGACCATGTGGGAGACGACTTATAACAAGAAATACCATCTGCCAGGAAGAATAACTGAACCAGATAGGCTTAGAGCATATCTCTTGAATAAAGGTACAATTTGAAGGTTAGCTTAACTAACTTTGGGTTGATCATAGCCGAATCTGCTGAAGCTACTGTCAAAAAGGGCGCCTTCGCGGGTCTGGGGAAGTTAAGCATCGGCAGCTTCCTGAAAAAAACAGGAGACGAGGAAGACGAAGAAGAGAAAGACGGAAAAAAAGATAATAAAAAGAAAAAGAAAGGAAAGAAAGTGGCTATCAATGAAAATGTCCCCGAAGACGATGGAGAAGAGTTACAGGTGATTAATGCCGTCTTAATCCTATTATTAAAAAGAATAATAGATTGCCGAATCGAATGATGCTGATGTGTTTGCAGTCAGACAAATCAAACGAGAGACACTGGGACAAGTATGAAAACTGTTTCATCGAAATGTTACAATGAATTGTAGGAGAAAAAGAGCGTTAGATTTACAGGCCGTGGCTTTTTGGACGAACTGCGCAAAGAATTTGCTGACTCAGATGAGAAGAAGAGAGCCACAACCTCCGACTCAAAAGAGGGTGAACGCAAAAGCAAATTCTTAGAAAGAGAAGCGGAGAACGCTAGAATGGAGGAACAGAAAGACACTTTTAAAAGAACTCGAGCTGTCCAAGAATTCAAAGAACCAAGCGGACTTACTGCGAAAAAAGTCTTTGTGCCATATGCTTCGTTGGAGGTAAGCTTTAAAGAGTTTAGAGTGCTCTAAATCGGTTTTAGCTGATATTCAACAACCAAAACATTTGGGCAAATCTCCAGCATCAAGATCCTGCTTCAATCTATTATAACCTGTTCGACAGTAGCTGGAAACCGTTTTTGATGCACAAGCTTCCCAGCGGAGAGGAAGTGGCTTGGAGGAAGAAACTAGGAATTTTCTATAATTTCAATAATATAAAGCCTCCGATGAATGACCGTGAGTTGAAAAAACTGAAAGTTGAAATCATTAAAGCCGTAAACTTCGGTATTGAGAATGCGAGATCAGGATTCAACCTTACTACCAGATGGAAGCATCCAGTAAGAATTTTTTCGAAAGGATGATGGACTCATCACTTCTCCCTTTAGAATGATAGAGTGGTGAAACACTTGGTCAAATACTTGAGGTTTTTGGAGTATAGGGACACGGAGCGTTGGGATGACAGTAAACTCAAGGAGGAAACGGCAATCTGGGAGAAGGAGCTCAGGAAGATGATGCCCAAGAACGGACGATATGCTGCGCTGCCAATGTTCTTCACGTACTCTGAGCCAGAAAGAATCAAATCAGTCGTGGTCAAAGACGCTGCCGGATTCTTCAAGGCAAGAATCACAAATGTGTTTTTTTCGATTATAACCTGCTTTTCGAATTAGACTGCTGAGAAAAACACGATCTTTGCGATTGGATGCAAGATTTTCCCTTACCCAGGCGGCTTTAATTCTGTGAGGATCATTCTGGCGTACTTCTGCCCTATTCCAGAGGTAAATACTGCGAAAACGCCTTTGTTGAGCGTTTAATAATGCTTTTATTTTTCAATAGGAGGAACTCGACGAAGAGGATGAGGAGGAGAGCAGAAGGGAGTCTGACATTGACATTGAACTCGGAGAGGGAGAAGAAAATAAACTATTGTTCCAAAACCCTGAAAACGAGGCTGAGATATAAGAACGTATCTAGCTCAGGAGAATATCTTACCAAAAAAAAAAATTAATTATCGATATTCCGCTGCCATTAGTTCCTTTTTCTCGCGGTAAAAGCATAGTGAATGGAGGAATTGAATCGTTATTTTGGCTGTAATTTGAAAAGATATTTTCGTGTACCATCAATAGTGCATGTCACATCAGAATGATTAAAAATTTTAACATAAATTGATTAGAGAGACTCAATATCATTCCTGAAAAAAATAGCAAATTGTCGCAGAAAATTATGAGACGTCCACCTACTCAAGGCAGAGCAAAACAGTCTTATTCACACGAGCCTTCACCAATCAGCAGAAGCTACATTAAAGCAGATCTGTCTTCAAACATATTCCAAATGCCGGATTTAAATCCGAATCCAAAAGATGTAAAAGTGACCGCTTTGCTCTCCGGAGGCAGTAGTATACATAACAACCAGGAGAATTCGAAAATTCAAATGACGAATATCTTAAACAGCAAGCAGAACGCGCAATTCAATAGCCAGTCCAATAATCGAGTCATTAGCTCTTTCGATGGTTCAAAACCGCGGGGTCAGTCAGCGAGCAGACCATTCAAAAAGCCTCCGCATAGATCGAACTACGAACAGGTTAGCAACGATGATGTCAGAGAACCGAGTGCAAGGAATTCTGTGCCTGCGAGCGTTCAAATCGCGAGGAAAAAAATACAAAGAGAAAGCTATGACCCCAGTCCTCAAAAAATTAATTCGACGAAAGTGTCAAATGATGATCGGAACGCTGAGATGGTCTCGCTAATTCAAATTCAAAGGCCTGTATCTATTTTACCGAAGGAAAACGGAAATCCAAATCAAAAGAGTAGGAGTTTCTTCGATTGATTTGATTTTACTAACTGGAAAATTAGCGATATATGGTCAGTTCCCTGGGAACGAACAGAGAACGCCTAACACTGATGAGAGTCGAAAAAAGTACGTAAATGGAACTCCGAACAAGATAATAGCCTTGAAATTGAATTCGATGGCTAATAGAGAGAAGAAATCTTTGGATTTTAGCTCTCCTTTGCATCTGGAACTCACACCAACGCGTCCACCAACAGGAAATCGTATGTATATTTGTAAAATCATGAGTCTTATCTGTTTGCAGCAATTAAAGGTCGTTCACATTCAACCGACCATGCGCCATTGAATATGATGGACATTCGAAACTCAACTACTGATGAGATCCAACAGATGTTGCAGGAATCGAAGGGTGGAAGGCAAGTTGCTCAGAATAATTTCTCAAGATCGCCGTTAATTAATAGAAAGACTCAGGTTGTTAAGGATGCTCTTGCTAGCAAGTAAATATAAGGTGAATTTTGGCTGTTAACATGTTTGGTAGCTATACGGAGCTCACTGCGAAGCTGAGACAGTCGAAACTTCCTTTCTATATGCAGGATGGAAAATTCAGGAACTCCGAGAGCTTTCAGGTATTCATTTAGAGCAATTTGTTCTGGAATTTATTATTCTGACCATAGAAACCGAGAGTGACACCTACTCTAGATCGAAAGCGACAATCGGTGGATCAGGTTTCAATTGAAAATGGAGACTCACTCTTTTTTGAAAGCGTATTTTTTTTTCAAAACAATAAGTGGAAAATATCATTCAAATAATTGCTATAGAAAAAGAAGGTAGTGAAGAATAAATTTACTTATAGTATACGCACAAGAGCAGGAGCGATGAGTACTGGGCAGCGAAAAATTAACCAAGATAGCTTTATTGCAGTTACGAATCTCGGAGGAGAACGATTTGATAGACATTTGTTTGGAGTTTACGATGGACATGGTTCAAATGGGCATTATGTTTCCAATTTCGTCAAAGAGCATCTGCCCAGTACGCCATTATCTAAATTATTGTGTTTCAATTTCTTGCATTCAATTATAGCATTGCTTCTGAATGATCGGAACCTGTACCGCAACCCTCCCTTAGCGCTAATAAATTCATACGACATATGCCATAAAAAACTGATGATGAGCGAAATCGATGTCAAGTTCAGTGGAACAACTGCAATTACCATACTTATCGTCGGCGACAAAGTCATTTCAGCTAATGCTGGAGATTCGAGAGCTATTATGGGGAAATTATCCAAAGGTATCCCAGTCATTATTTGATTATTTATTTACGAAATCCAAGGAGCTTGGGAAGTTCTTCCTTTAAGTGTTGATCATAAGCCTGATTCAGTGGGTGAGGCTCAACGAATTCTGAAAGCCGGCGGAAGAGTCGAGCCTTTCCGTGATTTTGATGGCGGATTTATCGGACCAAGCAGAGTTTGGCTCATGAACCAAGACATTCCGGGACTAGCAATGTCGCGCTCGATAGGCGATGTGGTCGCTGCGTCTGTTGGAGTCACTTCTCATCCGGGTAAGAGGATTAAGTCATTTCGTCATTCTCACTCTTGCTTGTTAACCATATCGTAAAGAGATAAAAGAGTTCAATCTCACTCCTGAGGATAAATTCATCATAATTGCCTCCGATGGCGTATGGGAGTTTCTGTCAAATGAGGAAATTTTAGGCTTGATTTCTCCTTACTACGAGCAAGGGAATATTGAAGGCGCTTGTGATGCGGTGATGAGTGCCTCGCTCAAGAGGTGGCAACAGGTAACGGCTATTTTTGGAGCGGGATAAGTAATCAGATGTTGGTGATAGGAGGACGAACGAGTCGTTGATGACATCACGCTTGTGATGATATTCTTTTGATTTCTTTAATTAACCGATGCGAAATTAGTTATAACAAAAAGAAAGGGATATATTTATACCATACTCATTTATTACTGGTTAGTTAGATCAGTCGATCGAGCTAGTTGTAGGCTACTCTATGATATTCTTTCTGTTAGAATCGTTCATAGAAGAAGATGAGTATTACTTTCATACATAAAGTGTACCCTTAATGGGTATGACCAAGTTGATATCAAATCCTAAATATCAATCAGGTTTCATTTGTTAAGGGATTGAGATTCGTTAGGCAAGACGGCGCTGGGCATTAGCTATTATTTACTCCTGAGATAATCTGCCTGGTGATTAGAAAGTCGTTTTAAAAAAATATCTGTATATAAATTTGGTAATCATCTGCAAATTGAAGTTTTCATTATACCATTACAGAATTGAACAAATTTTCATTCACACCAAAAGAATTTAATTCCATCAAGTTCTTTTTTTCCAAACATAATATCAATGGATTTATCTGAGCATGAATTCAGAAATCGATATCAAATTGAATCCGAATTTCAATAAAATATATTATATTGGATTACTAATGCAACACCTGCAAGCAGCAGAGAATTTCATTCCTCTTTCTTCTGGAGCGAATTCACTAATAGCAAAAACAGGTTACCCCTCTCTCTCACTCTTCAGAGCTTCTATAATATTCTATAGAAATCACAAATAATCTTGATCAAGAGCAGATATTGCAGCAAGAGCAACGTAAATGCGTTTTTTTTTTTGAGCATAAGGCGTTACATTCCCCTAGAACTCCTCTATAACCAGTATTCTATTGCTGGAGGCTTCGTTATCAACAAATCCGCTGATTATACCCCTCAGCTCGAAAAAGCGCAAGTCCCAATGAATTTCAATTCAGTAAATCACACCATACCACGTCTAATTTCTATCAATACTCTTTCGATACAGTTCACCCCAATAACGAGCACTTCAACTCCTGACACAATGGCAGGTTTTCCTAATGCAAATATGAATAACTTCAACCTAATCTTCCATCCAACGGCTATCGAACAAGCAAGCACCTTCAATTTTCCTCTCGAAATCAATCAAACACATCCGCATATGATGAATATGTCATCTCCGAAGCCAAATGTCGGTTGGAATCAGCAAAGCTGTCCTTTAGGACAGGGTATGGCTAATCCTTTGTCCTCGAATATGATGGTCGCTCCCACAAGCGCCTTGGATAGCGAAGATGCACTTCCAGGCGAGACTATGAAATTAAAGGCCTTTGGAACGATTTACCCTCACCAATACTCCAAGCTCGTTGCAGATGGGTCCTTCTTAATCACCAATTTTAAGGTAATCGTTTGGATCCAATCACATCTAACTCAAATTCTTGAGTAGTTTTTGTTTAAGCCTCATAGCCCAAATTTCTTAGCCGAGAATAAACTGCAACCTGACTATTTTCAAGTTCCTCTAGGACTATTTCTTAGCGCTGACAAGAAAAATGATCGGCAGAACCCTAGTGTATCTTACGTGGACGTTTATTGTAAAGATGGGCGCAGTTTTAAAATCAAATTCAATGCGAGTGAGGCTGATCGGATACAGCAGGTGCTACAAGCCTACTCGGCTATTGAGCGCAAAGACGATTATTTTGCCTTTGAATTTTTTAAATTTGAAAGAGAGCTTGAGGAAAAGTACAAGGGATGGCAAGTATTTGATATCTTTCGCGAGTTTCAGCGACAAGGTATTGAAGCAGAGCCCACTAAAGACATGATAGAGGATTATCCATCCCTCCCTTCCGTAGATGTCCCCGTAAGCTGAGATTTTCTAAGCATACGGTTTCTTACCCCTATTGCATGACTCTAGTGTCGATTCAAATATGTTGATAATCGAGGAGGAAAAATTTGTTCTACATACCCGCCCTACTTCATCGTTCCCGCGAGAATAAAGGATTCTGTTATTCAGAGGTGTGCACAGTTCCGATCCAGGGAGAGACTCCCAATCCTTAGTTACTATTATCGGGGCACCGGAGCTTGCATGTATCGATCAGCGCAACCCAAGGTAAATTTATAAAAAAAGAACCTTTTGAGTCATAATTCTACTGTTGCTAGCCAGGATTATATTCAAATAGGAGCCCAGAAGATGAAGTGTATCTGCAATATCTAGGCAAACCTAACTTGAATGAAGACTCATGTAACTGCCGCATCTTATAAATTAATGGATTAATTAGTTGGGAACGTGCTAGTGAACAACGAGATTAATCTGCAGATTTACGACGCGAGGCCATATCTGGCTGCATTGGCAAATAAAGCGAAAGGGAAAGGTTTTGAAGATATCAAGAACTATAAAAACTGCGAAATCGCGTTTATGCAAATCGAAAATATACATCATGTGAGAGAATCTTATAAGAAACTTATGGCATTGTGCTACAAGTAAACTTACCACAATTTAAGTTTCGTTGTTAAACATATGTTTCTGCTTTCTCATCATAGCTCCGATGTGATCAACAGAAAATGGCTCCAACAGCTTGAAGGGTCAGATTGGCTCGATATGATCTCGTACATCCTCACAGCAGGTGTGGCTTGTGCGCAAAATTTATTAGTAAATAGCAGTTGCAATTTCAAGGGTCCAATCAATGTATAGGAAGGGAAAAATTGCCTGGTACACTGCAGCGACGGTTGGGATCGCACTGCACAAATTACTGCGATCGCGCAAATACTCCTTGATCCGTATTTCAGAACTATTGAGGGTTTCGAAGTGCTCATTGAAAAGGAGTTTCTTTCCTATGGTTTCCAAGCTCAACTGCGGCTTGGAATAGGTGAGCTATGACTAAGAAAGCTTTGGTTGAGAATGTAATAAAGGTCCTTCCAAAGAAAAAGCCGATGAGCAATCGCCTGTGTTGCTTCAGTTTTTAGATTGCGTTCACCAGCTGATTCACCAGTTCCCTTTCGTATTCGAATATAACACAAGATTCTTACAAGAGATCTCATATCACTCATATTCATGTCAATTTGGCACTTTTCTCAATAATTGCTATATCGTAACAAATTTTTATGATTTGCCTTACAGCATGTTGCAAAATAGCAAATGGAGCAAAGCGAGGTAAAGACGAAGACAGTGTCGCTTTGGAGCTATTTAAATTCTCGCGTAGAGCTCTATAAAAATTCATATTATAGCTGCTTGGACTCTTCCGGGATAAAAATATTGAAACCGAACGTTGCGCTTAAATTCATGAGAGTATGGGAAGAGTATTACATGTACTACTCTCTATTAGCAAGTCCGCCTTTTGATATCGAGCCGGAAATCAAATTCTTTTCGTAAATATTGATTTGGTTCTATTTTCGCTGATATATGATCTAGTGAAATTCCGCTATATTTGTGGAATAAAGAAAAGCAAAAAGGCTTGGAGCTTGAAATGAGGATAATGATGGCTGAAGAAGAACTAAAAAGGCGCAAAGAAAATGCAAAGAATCAAGAAATGCAATAAGAGTCTTCAAATCAAGTCTCTGAGGCAAAAATACTCTTCTTCAATAAAGTTCTTAAGAGGGATTCAAAGAGAGAGTATAAACGAAGAGATTTTTCAATTCGATTTGGAACACTAAGATAGATGAATGATAGAAAAATACAAATACAAAATCGTGGCTAAATTTTTCGTTTAACAATTCCTGATTTTATTTGTGAATACTAGCCTATCTGAGGCTGTTTATATTATTTATGAGATTGTTTGACCTGAATAGAAAGGCTCTAATTTATCAAGAAAGATATATCTTTGACAAAAATACTGGGTCAGTTTAAGAGGAAAGCTGCAGCCTATGATTCTAATAATTGGGCTAATATCAATGAAAAATCAGCTTTAAATGCAATGAAAAACAAAGAGAATCTCGTTTCAATAATTTGGACAATTTCTCTCTTTCATTTTGAGAGGCTGTTTTTACACTAGTTGATTTTGAGTCGCAAGCCGAAACATTGTTTCCAGAAACGTGTAAAATACAAACAAATAAAATCATCAATAAAATAGCTAATTCACTCGAAAAACTAGCGGGAATCTTATGGAAGGCGATCAAGACACCCTTAACATGTACGTAAAGCCAATCAGGATCTTCGGCTACGATCCTTTATACATGGGATTCGTCCTGCTTGTTTTCACCATCGTTTCGTTCTGTTTCATAAATTGTTGCTTCAACCCCAAAGAACCCGTTGAAACCACTCAAGCAAAGAAGAAGAACTAAACTTCCTACCCAACTGATATCAAAAATTTTTAAAGGAGTCTGGTATCATCATTCCAAAACTGCATCTTTCTTATACATAATAATAGTCATAGTTATGCATTGTGAGACAAACGAAGAATTTAAAAATTGCTAGCCTACAAAAATAGATGAGTGAGACATTAATTTAAATCCTCCGAGTTATTCTCTATGATTATGGCTAAATTTCAACGATTTGCTGCACAATCTTTCCATATTGAGGGTAATCATTCATTACGCGCAGTAACACCTCTCGGATGTTATCGTTCTTTGCCTTTTGTTCTTCGTAGTTCCTGTAAATAGATTATCAGCAAACAAAAATTGTAGAAAAATAGCTCACCTTCTTAAAGTTTCCTCTGGGTAATCCAGTTTGAATTTGTTCGTAGCAACCGCTTCAAAAGCTTTTGCTTGGCTCTGTAGCTCTAAAACTTGGAACACGTTTCTGAGACGCTCAAGTTTCTTCTCCGCCAAGAGCATTGCCTTCTCATGGAGGTCATTCTCTGTGAGGGAGTATTTCTCGTTAACGTCTTCAATTTGAACTTCAATCTATCGTTTTCCAATTAAAACCAGGGGAATAACCAGCTAAAGTTACCTGTTCTTGCTGAGCTTTTCTCTGTCTAGCTGCAACGTCAAGTTGCTTGATGTTTTGGGTTGTCTGGTTCAAGGTCGTCTTCAGTGTCTGAATCTGCTTGCTGATATGAGTATCCTTTGAGACTATCAATCAGAAATTAGAAATTCATTAAAGAAGAAAGTTATTAGATACCCTTCTTATTCTTAGTTTCGTCGTCTTCATTTTTCATATACTTAATTTGAATCGTATCCTAATGAGATAGTTTTTAATTGGCTGCCTTATAATAGCTGAAATTACCCTCTTCTTCACTGACCGCTCCATTTCTTTGATCATATCATCTTGCTTTCTTCTCAACTCCTCCAATCTCAGCTCCATTCTATGAATCTCCTTCTTCAAGAGCGAGATTTCCGACTGTCCAATATTCGGATCCAACGCCTCTTGCATCTCTTTCTCTAGCGTGATCTTCCTCTCCCACAGCAAGATCTGCCTCTCCGCCTCAACAATACTCGCCAAGAGTTCCGCCTTCTCTTCCTTCAGTCTATCGATCTCAACCTCGAGCTTCACAGAGTCCTTTTCGAGCTCCTTCAGCTTCTCAACGAACTCGCTTTCAATATTGAAGTTCTCATTCTTCAGTTTTTCCTCACTCGCTTGGTTCTTTGAAAGCCCATCATTCAGCTTATTCATTTCAGTTTGGAGGTTCTTCAGCCCGATTTTAATCTGCTTGATCTCTTTCTCATGCTGATTGTAGATGTTGTTCAAGCGGATCTTCTTCTGCTCAAGAATCGTCTTCCTAGTGTTCAATTCGCTCACTTTCTCCTCTGCTTGCAGGAGATTATTCTGGAAATCAACCAACCTTGTCTGGTTCTTCATCCAGTCTCTTTGCATCATATCACACTGCTGCCTTTTCTCATCGATCTCTCTTTTCAGCTTGTTTTTCTGAGCTTCAAGCGGCTCGCGACTGATCTCACTGGTGTTTGATTTCAAATCATCATGCACCTTGTTCAGTTGTCCAACGTAACTCTGCTTCTTTTCGTTGATATCGTGTCCTTGGCGGATTTCCAGCTCGAAATTGAGGACTTTCTCCTCTTTTTCCTTACGCTCTCTCGAAACTTCTCTCTTCTTATGCTTCAAGAGCTCGATCTGGGAGCTGGTGTTCAGTTGATCGATCTTAACTCTAGCGATTTCGTTATCGATGTCCTCGATTTGGATTTGGATGTCTTCGGTGCGCTGGCCGATGATTCTAGCTTGCTTCATTAGGTTCGCTGTGGTTTTCTCTGAGGTCTTATGATCATTGATTTTATTGATAATCTCATCGTATAGCTTCTTCGTTTCAGTGTGCATCTTCATAATATTGCTCTCAATCAACTGCATCTGATCATCGATGGTTTTATTATCGATGTTAACCTTGCTGATCTCCTGCTCAGTCGACCCCAAAGACTGCTGAAGGATCGCGTATTGCGCTCGATACTTCGTTTCTTCGTGTCTAAGCCTTTCTTCTTCTTTCTCAAGGTGTCTTCTCTC
>ENA-UOTX01000778-UOTX01000778.1-compost-metagenome-genome-assembly--contig:-NODE-778-length-30370-cov-11.787410_pt1 | contig 30370 bp, 22 predicted proteins | sample MGYA00238143_ERZ746982 | MGnify/ENA primary metagenome ERZ746982 (study PRJEB28758, sample SAMN06268862) | compost metagenome | isolation source: single cell | place: USA: California, Emeryville, Joint... | reverse complement strand
TTTCAGAATCAACCAGGAATAGATTAGCTTGGACTGTATGTGCACTTCATGATCTTGATCCTCCTCCTGAATATGCACAAGTAGAGGGAGCTGCTAAGTATTTGAGCTACTCTCTGGAACATGAAAAAGAACCTAACACACTACACTATTTACTCAAAACGGTTGCTTTGATTTTACAGACGTTGCGGAAGGAAGCGATCGCTAAACTCAAGGAGGAAGGCGTCTTATCACAAATTCAAAATAATTTCTTAGCCTTGAAGGATGGAAACCACGCGCAAGTTGACGAATATCTACACTGTTTCAGCTATTTCATCTCTGATCAGTTGAGAGTTCAAGAACTCGTTGACATACTTTCTGAAGATAATACATTTAAGGCCCTGGCAAAATTGTTGGATTCTCAGAATCCTGCGGTTGGGATTCTCAGTCATGTTGTAGAAGAAAAAGATGAAGGGACTGAAGACCTTCTCAAGTATAACTCAGAGACCTTGAATCTATTGTCAAAAATCGTGACAGGGGAATCAGGAGGACATTCACACTATCAAGACGCAATTAGGCTGATAGGAAATCTGCTTTATTTTGGCAATAAAGAGACCAGACGGGCTGTTCTTACCAAGATCGCAGAGAAATCAATAATATCGAGGATCATGAAATCTATGTTAAATTTAAAAGATCCTGTTATTCAGAGCCTCCTTCGAGGTATTGCTGAGGCAGCAAAAGCATTAAAATCTGAGAAAAGCGTCTCTCAGCAGCTCCTTGTCATCAAAGAAGCTTTTCTGGACTCAGATGCATTAGCTTGGAAGTACTTAGTCCTGAAAAAAGATCCTAAATTCAACCAGCTCCTCGATGTTTTGAAGACTGAATTAGATATCAAAGACGACCAGATCTCAAAAGGTAGTAAAAAGCCAGCTCATAAAAGGATGGGAACTATGGCACAAGTTGTACAAGAAGGGAAAAAGTTCCTAGAAGGAGCTGAATTCGATCCTAATGCGAAGAAAACTAGAGGAAGAAAAGGGAAAGCTGAGGTAGAAGAAAAAAAAACTGCGGGATCAGCGTCGAAAAAAAAGGGAAGCAAAAAGGGAGGCAAAGGTAAGCCAGAAGAAGAAAAGAAAGCAGAAACTCCAAAAGGAAAGGCAGCATCAAAATCCAAAGGAAAAAAGGGTGCTAAGGCAATAGAGGAAGAAACAGCTGAACCGAAATTTCGTAAGAAAATAATTCCTACTACCAGAGCAATCAAACGAACGAAGACTATGATTGAAACCTTAAAGCAAAGTGAGCAAATTTTAGCAGGATTTGAGGAAGGACCTCGATCAGGTCGCAAGGCCAGCGCAACGAAGCAGCAAAACCAAGCGAAACAACCTCAGGAGGAAGAAAAGCAGCAACCAGCTGGCCGAGGGAAACGAGGACAGAAAGCAAAAGAAACAGTTGAAGAACCGAAGGAAGTTCCTGAAAGCTCTGGACGAGGCAAACGAAAAGGTAAAGAAGAAAAGAAAGAGGAGCCTCTTAAAGAAGAACCCAAAACGACTAAAAGGACAAAAAAGAAATAAATTTTGAATTGAAAGTTAATGCGTTTAATTAATGCACTTTATTAACTTTTAAGAGATCAACACATATAATTACTCTCAGACAACACACTGAAGATTTTGATAACGAAAAGAAACTAAAATAACAAGTTGAAGAAAACTTTGAAATTTATAATTTTTGCCAACCCAAGACTAGCAGAATATATCCTACATAGGCTTGTTAGTCACTCTTCTAGAATTAAAGAATAATGATTAAAATCATTTGAATTAAGTTTTTGAAGATTGCTAGAAGTAAAAAAAAAAATTAGAAACAATTACGAACCTCATGACGAGTTCGGCTCATATTCCATTTTTTGCAATGTGATTCAAATGATTGAAGGGAATGATCAAAATATATTTTTTTCATTGCCTTGCCAATGAGACAAAGTTCTATTACAGAGACAATTAAATTCCTCAAGAAACACGACGGTTTACACAATATCACAATAAACATATATAACTTAAATCTTTCAATTAAAAAATTCCAAACAGAGCAACATGATTAGTCATAGCGGAAAGATTTATAGTTAAGAGCCAATTAGGTGTTTATATATGGCTAACATAATAAGAAGAAGAATTATGACACAAGAATATTATGCCAATTAACACCCAATTTTACGCCTTTAATGTAGGCATAAAATACTTAAATCTTAGTCATTAATATATATTAGATTTATAATAGCCCCTCTATATTCGATAAGGGCTAACACAGTTCCAACTTAGTAGGTTTCGAATTACAATTTTTGTTAGCTGACGTAAATTTATTAGCACCAGCGTCGATAGATTGATCAACTTTGAAAAATCTCACTCACATTTAGCCAGTTTGGCTGCATCGAGTTATCCTTGAGAGCAAGTTCGATTGAAAGTTGACGCGTTGCGTCACAGCTCTGTTTTTACTCAAAAGCTCTGACGTTTATTATTATTATGTTTCCCATTTAAAGGAAACTTGGCAATGAAATCTCTCTTGGAGACGGTCCCAAATAGTTCGTAGCGGAAGCAAAGCGTTGGTCCTTTTTGTCATCATTCCTTCCAACTGGGGTTAAGCTGCTATCAGAATCAGACGTTTGAACGTCTAATAAGATTTTTCCACTCTGCATAATTTTAATTCCTGAAAGCTCCGATTCTTGGTCGCCCTCTGAAGCCATCGTAGAGTATCCAGAGTTGAGAGGTCTGTATTTCGAGTTTTCGTCGCTATCGAATTGAAATGCTTTCTTTGAAGGGAAATAATCGAATTGAGACTCATATGAGCTTTTGTGCTTGCTGTCATAGAAATTGAATGAATTCTTGGCCGAAGGCTTGGTAGCTCCATTCGAAAATTGCCTTGAATTGTAGACATTGTTTCTTTTGCCTCCATAGTTCGTATAGAACCTGTTGGCTTGCGATTTATAATGTTGATTGATTGTTAAGGAGGCCATTTCTAGGTGATAATCCTTTAGTGCGGATTATTGCGTGTCTTGGACTTTTTCTTTTTTCTTTTTCTTTATTTACGAATTGGAATTTTGCAGGTATAAAAAGCCGTAAACTTTCTATTACTGAGCGTTTTTTTAAATGATCAGCTACTGGCAAGTTAAAAATGTACCCGCAAGCGCAGTTTATTCAGTGTTCTAAAACAGAATTAAAGAAAGCAAAAATTTTTCGGTAGTAGCGGTTTGAATTGCACTGACAATTGTCAGTATTTTTGTTCTAAATTTCTCTCGAAATTTCGCTACTATACGGCACGGCCAGTAAATCCAGAATATTTTCTTGGCAGAGAATGGTTTTAATGACTACGACCAATAATTTCGGATGCAAGAGACTTCAATTCAGTGGCAATTAACCTTAAATGTATTGGAATGCTTTGCTTTGAAAAGAAAGAATCAATTTCGCCACTTTTGCTGACTCTGCTGATAGAGCATCTGAAAATATTATCTATGACTAAGTAGACAAAACACGTTAGAGAGATGTCATGATATATTCTACAAGGGGAGTTATCTCCAACACCCCCTTGCTGAGATGGGGTCTAATTAGGAAGAAAGGATCAAAATATTGCGTAGAGTTGTAACCTTTTGAAATTCTGCATTGGTGTTGAATATTATGACATGAAGCCTTACGTTATGTTTCTTCTAATGAACGGCTTTGTTTCTTAAGATCTGCTTCAAGTACATTTAAACTTACAATAATTAGTGCTTAGAGCTTTACTCTCAAGAAGTTTCGAGTCATTTTTTCTCCTAAAAAAAAAATAAAGCAAAGAGTTTTCCTGTCCTTCTCCTTATTTTGGAAATACAAAACATAGTTGATGAGTTCTGCTGACATGTGAATTATTGTTAATCTTTCGTCAAATGGGTCCTCTCTTTTGATCTTATTAGGCAATTGGGTCTTCCACTGCTCTCATGAGATTTGTTATGAGTACAATTAATGGTGAATGAGAAGCACTAAAAATAGAGGAGTAATTTATATCAACTTTCAATAAGTGTAAAGTTGCTTTTATCTCGAGTCATTTAACTTAGGGGAGGAACCCTACTCTAAGTATCGTTAGTATGATACAATGTTGATTGAGTGTTGAAAAAATGTTTTCAGCACTCAGAAATGTGATTTAGTGTTTGGTTCTTGCCACAATTATTTTATTTGGCATAGCTGCTTTTACATCTATACTTTGAAAGTAGCATTCAAAATTAAATAGGATAAACTTTGTTAAAAGATTATTAACATCTGATACACTCAACAAAATTTAGATTTTTCATTAGAAGAAGTACTTTCTTAAATTTTTGATCTGAGCTAATTGAGTTTGTAATATTGTGTAAACTAATTTCAAATTAGCACCTTTACATCAAGCGAGATAGAGCGATACCAACAATACCAGAGAGATTGGAATTTACGATATTTTGAAATTAGCTGATACGCTGCAACAAATTTTATTCTCTTGTAATCTTTTGCCCATATATGAATTACCATTACAATCTATTTCACATTAATTTTTAATTTTATAAAATATATTATTTTTTAATTAACTTTACGTAATTAAGATTGAGAGATACAATATCTGAAAAACAGTTTACTGAAACGCTATTTACATCGATATACTTTGTATTTTGAAATTACAATTGTTATTCACTATAAAGTATATTATTGTATTGATTCAGTATTTTTCGACAGGGTTAAAGTATTTGCAGTCACAGCGAAAACAGATCAGAAATAAGAAATTTTCTGGGGCTATCGAAAAACCGAAAAACTTGATAGTATCCAAAAGAATTCAATTAGAAGTAATTGGCACCATCATCGTTGGGAACTCCAGCATTATGAATAATTTAGATTATTAAAGTTAGTCCTCCTTTGCTAATGTGCCTTACTCGCAGCAAATATCCACTACGTTTTTTCCGCCGATGTCAGTCTCATTCTGACAAACCTATGTTGTTTTATTCAAGTAATTCTTGCTTGAGCGATTTTATAATATTTCATGTGGGCAATGCTTCAGAAAAATTTCTACAAGAAAAATACGGGATACCTTTTAGGATTTGGCAATAATATTGTGACTACATTACCTTTTGAGTTATAATTCAGGATTTGTCTTATCTTACCATTACAAAGTGTTAAACATTCCATTCTTTTTCCACTTCAATTATTTAATTTTTCAAAAAAAGTAATTATATGAGAATACATATTTTGAGAATTATTTGATAACTATTATAATTCGAGCAAATATAAAATTGCAATTGCAAGCACATTCCGTTCACTAAATCCAAAATTGTAGGTATTAAATGAAATGATGAGCAATTCTTCATAAATTATCACTTCTATACTGTATTATGCTACCTGTCTCTTCTAGAAATTCCCACTTGGGGCCTCATCGTCTGTTTGTGTATTGACGGATGGCATTTTTTTTACTTTCAACTCTTGATTTAAGACCGTGAACATTTAAGCGATTTGAATAAATTAGCTTCTTATTCGTTAAGCCCAAAAAATGATTGTGAACTCTCTCTTGAAATTAAACAGAGCTTGCCTGCATAAAATACTTACCAACCGTTTTGCAACAGCTGAAACCTATCTGCCCTACGCCAAGTATCGAGATCATGTCATTAATGGACACACAGACGACGGATTAATCCGATTTGCAATAATCGATTGCTCGAATACAGTTTCTGAATCTTTAGTAAGCATTTTTCAACATAGTTCAGAGAGCCAATTGATACTTTGTCAGACCAGATTTGAGATAAAGAATGTCGAATTGCAGTCTGATACTGCCAAAACCTTTTGCTTTGCCATGTTGAATGCATCTTTTCATAAGGTGAGAGACACTTCGAGTAATTTTCCAAAAATAACCTTTCAATTTGAAGCATGAAGAGAGAGTGAAAGTCATTTATGCAGATTACAGAAACAATGGTGGTAATAAAATTACGACTTATTGTGAAGCAATGGCGTGTGGAGAAGCGAGAGGGTACGAATATTCTTTCTGGAAACAGCGAATAAACTCCTTACTCTTAGTTTTGTAGATTTTAAGCAATCCGAGCCTCCAGGGAAAAAAGAAAAGCCTTATCTTTACATCGGAAAAGTTGCTTTTCGAAGCTTCTTAAATTAACAAATTGAAAATAGGCATTATATGAACACGATAGAGAATACAGCACTATGACTCAAGTTAATACAGAAATCCCAGAGAATGATCGGTTACAAGACGCTGTGAATCGATACTATGAAGAATCCGAACAACTAGCGACAAAATTCAAGGCTTTCTGCTGGGAAAATGTCGAGTAGAGAATTAAAAATTGTGCTTAAACAAAAATATTTTGTATTCTTGTAGAAAGCCGAAGATCTTGGGATACCTTATTCAAGCACTTCCTGGTTGCTCTCTGAAGCAATTGCAAGCTATGGAAGAAGAAGTTTTTGGAAAAGTTCTCCAACCTGTTTTTACACCTGACTCAAGTAAATAGCATTTCTATGAATATAATCTATAATCATAGAGCTTGATATAAACAAAATCTCTGAAGAGATTGACAAGAGTGGGTTTAAATCAACTCTGAGAGTAATTTTTATTGTTGCTAAACAAATTATTAAATTTTGCCATTAGCGCGCCCCAGTGGATTTCTTCTGTAGATGCAACATTAACGATTTTAAAGTCGTTCTACAAGCACAAGGTGAATTTTTGACTTTTCAATCAGGAATCCGAGTATTAATAATATATTACTACTTTAGGTGAAGAGGTGGTTACAAGCATGAGACAAGAAAAGCACAATGAGCTCAAATGTCTCTACTGCAACAAATCATATTTTCTTTCCGAGAATGACTTTGAGGATATTTTGACAAAAATCAATGAAAAGAAAGCATAATTCTGTTTTAAAATTTGTGTATTTACATGTATATTGGTAATGCCCGTCAGATTAAAAATAGAAATTACACTCGAAATCTATATAAAAGAGATGTTTTTGAGGAAGTAGGAAAACTCTAGCCATAATTTGAATAAAAACTCTAATATTTACATATTAAAAAGTACATATGAACACTAAAATACAGTTAGTAAGTAGCCAATTGACAAATTTCTTTTTTGTTAATCATCTATTGGTCTCTTTTATCCTTTCTCTTTTTATCAATGACTCTCTTTAGACTGTAATTTGACATCATGTCAGATTTTGCCATGGAACTCTTACAGAGTGGACAGTTGCTGTTTTTGTCTAACCACCTAAAAAGTGCCCCTCTTTCGAAAGTGTGACCACATCGTCGACTCAAAACTGGAGATTTCATCGTATCTGAAAAGCATAAAGCATTATTTTTGCTTAATTTTTAAATAAATACCTTGTGTTATTGGGCAAAGAAATTCGTCTTCGGTATATTCTTTGTTTTCATTTCCTTTGAAACAGTCATTCTTTAATTTTAGAGTATTGGCTTACCACAGGAGAGAGGTTCGTTAGGTCGAAGCATTGAACCTATAGGTTTGAGATTGTTGTTGGTTGTGAGACATTGGACTCCAAGAAAACTGTTTAGTGTATGAGAGACATATCCCATCAACACATTTGATAGGTCTGCTCCAATTAGGTTCCCTTCTGAATAACTAACGCTATTGCTCCTTCTTAATTGGTCTTGCATTGTTTCCGCAGAAGATGCTATAGCAGAGCAAGAATTTTCGAAATAGAGTTTATTGTTTTAACTGATTGGGCTCTTTTTCCTTAAAAACCTACGCAGAGGGATCAGTAGGAAGGTAATTTCGAATTTTGATAATTTCTATTAATCGAAAAAATTATTTGCAGTAAAATTTTTGTGGGTTGCTGTTGATAAAATTGTCAGCAAATATTCCATTGACAGAGGAAGAACACAAATTCGAATTTTTCTTATTTTTCCGAAGTGAAACGGAGCAGAGAAGCTTTCTATCGAATCTCATGGGTGTTATTGATTGCTTTACGTCAGCTATTGTAGTTTTAAGGTAATTTCAGGCTTACTCGGCTTGATCTTGAAAAGAGATTAACTTCATAAATCTCGGAGCTCGATCCAAATATTTTTGAGATGGAGGTAGGGATGATGAACCTCTCCCTAACAGTTTTCTCCTGTGTGTTATCGGAGAATTTGCTCTTCAGAATGTTTTTTCTTTTTCCTGTATAAAATTTCGGAGATAACCAAATATGATTAATATTTTTCCATCTTACAACATACTAGTTAATAGTTTTCTTAGCCGTTGCTTGATCTTATTCTATGAAGTAAATTGTTTGGTGTAGAGTGCACAATTCTTCCAAAAAAATTCTTAATTGTTTTGAGATAAGGAATAATTTTTTACAGTAAACATATACCACGATGACTCTAGCCCCCCTATAGAGAGGGTATTGACTTTGCTACAGGAACTTCAAGTTAATATAGCGGTAGTTTGATTTTTTAATAAGTTTGCGCATCTGACGACTCAGGTGCCTTTACTTGGTGTGAAATAAGATTGGCTTCGAAAGCTTTGAGCTGCTTATAAAATCCGGCATTTGGCCCTGCTATCACTTTTCTCCTTTCTCTCACATATTTGGTCGCAGTTTTCAAATCCATTTTCTTTTCTTGAATGAGATACGCGATTACAATTGATGTGCTTCTAGACATTCCAGCATAGCAATGAACCAAAACGTTCGTCTTCTCGATATTCTCTTTAATAAAGTTGATTCCTTCTACAAAATGGGTCGAGATCTGATAATGTTCTGTGTCTTTTGCAGGAATCACTTTGTGAATAAACCCCTTCTTATCAAATTTTGGATTAACCTCATTGCAAACGGTAAGTACAGCCGAAATCCCTTGTTTTTCTAAGTTTTTTTTATTTAAGGCAGCATCCTTGCTGCCTAGATAGAGTCCTCCTCTCCCTTCGGTGGGTTGGATGATACAGTTCATTTCGGCAGGTACCTGAATGCCCAGCGCATTGTCATCCTCTTCTCCTTCTCTAGTGTTTTCCTTTGGTTTAGATGAGAATTTTCCCATCAGATTTGGTATTGAAACAATCAAGTTGAATGATTAATTTTATTTTGGCTGCCTTTAAATAAAAACACAGTTGTATATCAGATCAAGGACATCCGATACTCTAACGCTTTTTTTAATAGAACAATTTAAGCGTTTAAACATCAGTTGGTTGTTCGTATCGATCGCATCATGGGATAGATGTTGGAGACGATTTGTGAATTGCTTAGAGAGATGTATATTACATCGATTATGAGAGCTTAGAGGGTCAATGTACTTGCTTAAAAATTTTTGGAACACGGTCGTCACTAATTTTCAAATGGAGTTTTTTGGCCTCAATTGGTGAGTTGTACAATTGTGGGTAGGTGTCAATTCCGTGTAAATTTCTAGAGATCAATAGGAAAAATGCATTACAAAAAAGCGTTAATTCCATGCCGAATAGTGAACATTGATCAGACATCAAAAAATATTTAATTAAAAATAAACAGTTTCTTCGTGATACGCATTTCATAGATAAGCATTTTGAGCATTGAGGTTAACCCAGCTGACATCTGATAAGGGTAAGAAGCAGCTCTGAAAGTTGGAAGAGTTGGAAACTCTACTTGTTAGTATCCTTAGTCTCAAGATTTTTTGGAATCAAGAGCATTTTGCACTGAAGATATGCCAGGAAGGTTGCTATTGTGGGTTGGTTAGATGACTGGTGACTGTTCAGTGAGATTGCTTAGAGCCGTTTGGGTTCGGACTAAGAGTTTCCATTAATGTTTTAAAAATTCGAAGAGTATCACTAAGTTCTTTACAATCAAATTATTGAGTCGATTTGGCTCATTTAAATTAGAGGGGAAAAATTGAAGTATCAAACAGTTTATATTACAAAAAGAACAAAAATTCGATATGCTCTATGAAAAGCACCGTTAAAGGTAAGGTGGAGATTTTATCTCCTCAATCTCCTATCGGACAGTTATGTAAACATTAGCCACCATTCTCTGACTAATCTTCTTAAAAAATGTATATGTATGTGTATGTGTATGTGTATGTGTATGTGTCTCTCTGTAATCCCTATATTTGGATCTCTTTTGCTGATAGACTTGTTCTTGACCTCCAATGCTTCGATTTGAATCCTGAATCTGCCTTCACTTTCTCCATCAACCTTCTAAAGTTGGTTGCTTAGTTCTCCATCCAGACTGACTTTTCATCTGGAAATAGACCTTCTTCTAACAGAAGTCGTAAATATCTTTCAAAAATCGACAGTGCCGTTCGATTCATATCAATTTGAAATTGTTGTTTATTCAATTTTCATCAGCAACATGGTCATGAAGCACAGAAAGCCAATATTATATCTCTTTTTTGTTCTCAATCCTCTACTCTCAAGAGTAGAGCAGAATACCCTAACAATTTGTTGATACAGTTTTCAGTTCAACACAATTTTGTTCTAAAATTACGGTATTATCTTTCATCAGAATTGATCAGATTCCTGAGAAGCTATAAGATATATATACTTCATTCGACTTGAACTAGATAGAAAAAAATTTCAATATTTGCAAAGAAATCTAAAAGAGATTACCAATTTTCATAGAATGCACTTTGAAAAAGCCGATTATTTATTCAAAATTATCATTGTCGGAGATTCTGGAGTTGGAAAATCAAGCTTGCTTCTTCGTTTTGCAGACGACGACTACCATGAAAATTTTTTCCCAACGATCGGCGTAGACTTTAAACTCAAAACTATCCATCATGAGGATAAAAGCATTAAACTGAATATCTGGGATACTGCAGGACAAGAAAGATTTCAAACAATTTGCTGCTCTTATTATAAAGGAGCTGATGGAATCCTGATAGTTTATGATGTGACTGACAGACAGAGTTTCAAAAGTGTTGAAAAATGGTTCTCGCAAGTAGATGAGCTCTCTGTAAAAGACTCGAAGAAAATTCTTATTGGAAATAAGGCTGATAGAGAGTCCATGCGGATGGTGTCATACGAAGAGGGAAGAGCTGTTGCGGATAAACTTGGAATGGAATTCATTGAAACCTCTGCTAAAACTGGTTATGAAGTTAATGAAGCGTTCTCAAAACTTGCTGTGAATCTGATGAAAGAGCAAGCTCTTGCAAATGCGGCCAGAATTCTTCCTAAGGTGAATCCAAGGCCAATAGTACTTGAGGCAGACAAAACGAAGGAGAGTCTGTGGACAAGATTGAGAGAGTGGTGCTGCTTTTTGTAAGATAGATGATATCGCATTTGCTTAGGAATTCTGATATACCTGTAACTTCAAGTTAATTTTTTGAGTTGAATGCTTTCAAATGGTGTAAAGTTTTACATAAGTCTTATGCAACTCTGGATATGCCAACCTAATTAATCATGATATATGCTATAACTAATGATAATGAGACATACTAAACTCTATTTTTGAACGAAAAGTGTTGGTCACTTCCACTAATTATCACTCAATCCGCATTCGGATTCTGTCCATTTCTGATAAGAGTTAATCCGATAAACTTGTTCTCTGACTCTCCGAAGTAGAAGTAGGTGCTAACCTAACTTGCTTTTATTCGAAATGCCCAAGCACTGGAGCTATTAAAGTATTTTCATTTATAAAGCCATTACGATTTAGTCGACATGAAATATTCCTTTTGCAGCATCAGAACAGCGTCTTGAACTTGGAGAACAGACGAAAATCAACTTTAGCATCTTCTGCTAAAATAACGCCATTGCGTGTAGCTTCTTTTCTAATATATCTAACTTCAAGATTAAGTTCAGAAAATCTATTTACTTATTTTATTCCAATTAAATGATGAACGCAATCATACTCTTCGCCTTACAAGTCACGGTTTGCTTAGGACAAACTTTGTCAACGGGTGCAATTGGTTCCGGAGGTGTCATTGGAATGGTGATTGGACTCGTATTACTCGTCGCAATATTGATAATTCCGGTTTACTGGTATTGTTTTAACAGAAAAGCAAAACAGAGAAAGGTCTTCGCTGAACAACAGAAGAGGGACGAGAGAAAACGAAGGAAGCAATTAGAAGAGCAACAAAAACTCGCGAGAGACAGTTCTGGTGACAAACTTTTTCAAACAAGAGTTGAAAATCCCTCGATACAATTGACGAAATCAAAGCATAAGGAATTAACACGAGGTAGGAACAACTCTGACGATAAAATTCTTCAAGCCATGGAGGGAAATCCTCTTGGTCAACTGGCAAGATCTAAGCCAATGTCCATTGAGCTCACGATAAATAACCATGAAATAAAAATCGAAGGGGAAAATTCTTTTGATCAATTTATAAAACCAAGACAAATATCACCTGGGTTAACGACAGCTGGAAAGAAAAGGATAAGACGTGGACTTGCACCTGATGTACGAAAAAAGCAGCTGATCTAAGTAATTTGAGGGGATATCAGATGGTAGGAATTATGGGTAAAAAGAAGCTCAAAGCTAGCAAGCCATTAATGTTGGTTATAATTTACACCAGTCACTAGAATCTTATTCTTCACATGATCTTAACAAATTCCTTCCACCTTAATTTCTATTTTTTCAAATTGTGTTGGTCTGAGTCTTTTTCTAAATTTATTTTGGCATCATTTTTGCATTTGTCGTCTGAACTATTTTGCAAATCTGATGACTTTGAATTGCTGTTTGCATCACAATTTAAGCTGCTGAGGATTTAAAACATTTGCAATTGCCTGATTTTGGATTTGATGGAAACTCAATTATTTAGTCATATTCTCTACTTGTAACTTATTTATAAGTAATGATGAGAAACCGTGTTTCTGTGTTAAGTTTGATATTTAGCAACTGGGGTCTCTATCATAAGTCACATAACTTTGCTAGCTTGGAGAGTGTTTTTAAATAAAGTGCTTTTCAAAATTTTCGAAATCTTTCTCAGGATAATGCGACTATCCGGTTTTTCGTAAACGATCAACCCAGTTTTGAGGAGGTCACAATATTATATCATTGGAACCTTCTCGATCGAATATTGATAAGTACAGAAGGCAAAAATACTTTAGACTCCAGCTGTTAAAATCGAAATCCGCGATACATTCTCTTAAATCTACTACCACCCTACCCTACCGGAATTTAATTAATATTTATTTTCAGAGCTTTGTTCTTCCTACAGACCAATAAAGTCTGTTTACTCAATAATGGTGATATCGTGGAGACTCAGGACACAGCGTGGGTTATGATGTATGAATTGGCGCCTGTGGTTTTTTAATTGCTACAGTTGGAAGATGGTGGGCTGTCAGTGCTAGATAATTGTATATCAAACACTACATTAACTGAAGAATATAAAAAGTATTAGATTTTCAGTAGATCAAATTAGTTGAGTAGTTTTGTTTTTTCTTTAAAGCTAAGGAGATCATATATCATCAATAGAGTCTCTCCTTTTGAGCTCATCAAGCTGAATACCTCCTTTCATGGTTATCTTCCTCATCTTGTCCATAATTTCATTTTCTATCATTTCTTCCTCCTCTCTCAAGGAATGTATCTTCTTTTGAATGGTTTCATCATTTTCATCATTAAGATTAAACAGGTTCTCATCTTCACTCTCTCCTTCCTCATATTCAGAGGATTCATTATCCATTTCTTCATTTGCGTAATCAAAGATCACACTTTCATCCTCATCTCCATTTGCCTTCAGATATATCTTGACGGAGTCCGGAATTTCTCCGTACTCTCGTAATCTTTTCACTTCGTCAGGGTTATACTTGTGGAATGCATCACATTTATAGTCTTGATATTCTCGCAAGGAAACCAGGACGATATCACCCTATTATTTAAAACTTCATGAAATCTTATTATTTAAATAGTAGCATACCACATTGATCCACACTTTGTGCCTCAGCTTTCCTCTGATGTGTCCGAGTCTCTGAACTCCATCGAAACAGTAGCAATTGAAACGACCATCACCAAGCATTTTAGTCACCTGAGCGTATTCTTGCTCATCTTCTTTAAAAGCCAGCTCTCTGGCCTCTCCTCCGCCTTTTTTACCTTTTTTTCTTTTATTGCCGCCTAAGTTTCCCTTTGGCATATCCGGAAAGCGATATTTTCCTTCTTTTCTGAATGGCTGGTTTCCAGTTTCTTTAGAATTATTACAACTTTCAAATGAATCGCTGATTAAAAATAGCTCGAGCCCGTCAGAAACTATCCAACTTCGAATTAACTGGCCGGAAGGATTCGAGTTGTGTAATAAATTTAAGTTTCAAGAGGGGGGATCAACCTGCTGTGAAAGTGTTTCTTTAAGATAGGTTCTATGTTTTATTAGGAGTTTCGAGTTCTCCGCTCTTGCTCATAGCTGTCAGTTAACAACTAGCTAGATGGTAATTCGCAAAATCCTCTTTATTTTACTTTTCGACAAAGAAAAGCTCTCTCATTGAATAATCGCAACCATCTGATAATCGTAGAAGCTAATTTATCACTCAAAATACATAGGGTTGGCTAAACTCTTTGTTATATAATGTTCCATTCAAACTATGCATATAAGTAAATGCAATTGCAAATACTTATTGTATTCATGAATATAGATAGTTTATTATAAACTCGTTTTAAGAGATACTTCGAGGGGTGTCCACAAGGATTGAAGGGCTCATATTTGTTCTTGAGGGAACCAATTGATATGGGCTGCTTAAATCATGTGAAAGATAGAGAAAGTCCGATAAATAAGGCTGATGAATTATCGGATAATATTCTTTTTCTCCTTTAGGAAGGTTAATTTTCTTTGCAAACTTTTTCTTCGCGGGCTGTTTCGTAGCAGCTTTCGTGATTTTGATTTCTGGAAGTGATCTTTCCAAAGATTTCCCTCGGTTTGTATCATCAGTTGGTGACGATGTCATTCCAACAGTAATGTTAGTGTCTCTTGTGTTCATCCGACTCGTTTTAACCCAAGAGTCTCTCTGTGATGTCGGTGATTGAATTTTATAAGCCAAGTTGGGTTCTGTTTGATGTCGTTCGGTGGAGCGGCTAAATTCAGTGGAGAGTTTACCTTGAATGCTAAATTTCCTCGTTTCTGTCGGGCTTGGAGTCAACAGGTGAATTCTCAACTCATTTTTATTCGGGCTGGCGAAGCTTTTCCGAGAAAAAGTCTTTTGATAGCCTTCTGACTCTCGGAGATTGGCGCTTGCAGTTTTTAATCTAAACGAGGAATGCGAAGAGGGAGGCTCAAGTTCAATTCTAAAATCTGACTTCTCTCTACTAGCCAGAATTTCTACACGAATAAGGCAAATTTAGAAATTCCGGGTCAGTATTGTGTATTAAATTACTCTTTGGATTCTTCACCGAGGAGGGATGCTTTAAACCCAGCGACCTCGCAATTGAAGCGAGCAGAGCATCATTGGACTTCGTTATGTTGGATGACTTCGAGCTATTCGCGGCGTGATTTTCAACTAGCGAAAAAAGTTTTTTTAGTAATCAAATTTTCCAATTTTCCCATTACGTATATTTATTTGGGAAAGGGCATGCGAATTCTTTAGCATTTTCTTCTTATAATATGGGGCCTGCGTTTGATAAAGTCTTTCTATTTTAATTCTAGAATCAGTTTCGTCAGGTGGGTTCTCAAGCAGCAGCTGCTCTTGTAGATATTGCTCTAACTTCTCTTCATATTCTTTCCGAATCATTTCTCTCTCTAACTCAAATTGCTCCTTCTCTTGAGCAGATTGTCTTGTTACGTTGATAAAATTATCCACGTGCTTTCTAATAACGACTTCTGAAGCGACCCCTTTTGCGGTTGGTCGAGCTAAACTCTCTGGCAAGGCTGTTGAAGGTTTTTTGAGTTTATTACCCTCTGTTGGTATTTTTTGCATTAATTGAACTTTTTGGGCTAGCTCGGTGATTTGCTGCTCGACCTCGGCTTGTGTTCGTCCCTTGACTGGTTTCTCTTCTTTTTTTGCAGAATTTTTGATTTTGAGTTCCGTATTTTGCCACCATTGCTTCTCCTTAATCTTCGGGTGCTTCAAATCCAGCTGAGTGCACAACTTGATGGCTCTTTTCTCTTGTGCTTTCTTATAGCTTTCCGAAAATACCATATTAGGCTTTGGTGCATCGAGCTTTCTAACGATCTCAGGGTTTTCGAGGAACTTTGCCACCAATTCACAGTAGAAATTAAAGAATTTTTCCACTCGCGAAAGGTAAACTTGAGAGCTCTTCTTGAACAGTTCTGGTGCATTGCGAATGGTTGCCTCGGCACCTAACGATTGGGTTGTTTGAATCATTGGATGTTATCAATGTATTATTACCCTCTTCTTTAGAATTGAAAGACATTTTTTGTTGGGACAAGTAATCTTTAATATCCTCTTCTTTAAGGAAGCACCGGATAAGAATGTCCTATTTGAAAATCATTAATACGGATTAACTGAGTATGAATTACTGTTTTGACGATCTCATCAAAATCCTTAAACTGTTGGTTGCAGCCTTCAAACATATCCAGAAACAATTTCCGAATTCCCTTTGTTGAGTTAAAATCAGTTAGTGCTGTAGTGGGCTGATTCGAGTCTTGATTATCAAAAGAAAACAACGAAATGGTATCCGGTTGATTGCCATTATTGAATGCGCTTTGATTGTCGTTGTTTGAAGGTCTATTTTCAGCTTGTGCAGTCGCAAATTTGATTTGCTTTGGTGCCCTTAGCTCCTTGAGAAATCCCATCACCTTAGTGCACGTTTTTTCCAAATCTCTTTGGAATGCAGCGTTCGGATCTGAATATTGAAAAACTATTCCGTCTAAAATATGTCCAATACTATATTTATATCGAGATATGTTGAGATCATGTGCTATTTTATCTAATGTTACCGATATATCATCTCTGAAACGTCAAGATAAAGAGTAAACATCAGCTTTTGGAACGTGTTGTTTAGGTTGATGAAGGTTTCGAATGATATTCGATCACTCTTTAGTTTTTCCAAAGTGCCTTTTTCATCAATTTCTTCTTGCAGATTCTCACTCATTGAAGTGCTGTCTTTCTCGTTCTAAGAGAATTTAGTGCAAATTCAATAAGAGTGCAAAAAATCTCTTTGTTATACAGTATTTTCCGAGTCTGTCAGTTTCAACTCAGACAATTCTTGATTGAGCGACTCTATCTGGGCTGTCTTCCGGTTTTTCTAAGTAATAATTTATTTAGGAATTATTAGTGACATAGAAAGAGATACAAGTTCGGATAGGTGTTCATATAAACTTCGAAGACTGTTTTCATGGAAAGTCATGTCTTTAAAGTCTTGAATAAGTTTTTCCACGAGCTTTCCAGGTCCCTCAGTGTGCTTCTCATAAAACTCATAGATAGCTTGGATTATTTGGTTCTTCTCTCTTGCTTGATTAAGCTCAGCAACTTTCTCTTCATCAAAAATCACGCTCTTCTGACTGAAAGATCTGAGCGAGCTGCCATGTCTCCTAAAATCTGGTGGGGTCAATGCTAACGAAGTCGAGTGCTTCAGAAGAGGAGCCATCTCAAAACGTCTAGTTTTAGAATCTGAACTTTTGGTTGGGAGAAGTGAAGGAGGAGCAAGTTTTTGCTCAGTTTGCTGCTGTTGTTGTTGAGCCTGCTGTTGAGCTTTCTCCTCGGGAGTTTTCAAGAAAGTACTTTTTCAGAAAATTTAAACTCAATCTCTGATGCTGTATTTACTTGCAAAGTTCATCAAGCACGTGTGTGTACTTTAATATATATTTCGATTCAGCCTTCTTCTCGATCATATGATTATATCGGTTTTCAAGACCTTCCAGCTTCTCTTGCATTTCCTGCTGTTTATTTTTATAATCCTTGAATAGCAGGTTAAAAAGTTCAAGATTGGCTCTCCTCATGATATTTTACCTCAACTTTGAGGAGTACTTCAGACATAATTTTCTTAGATTCTTGGAGCTTTTCATGATCTTCAGCAGCTTTTTTCCGTAATTCCACAAGGATTTCGTTCCCAACTTTTTGCTTTGACTCCACGAAATTGGTTGTGCCTGCTAGCTCTCTCAGTTTTTTCTTCTAATTACATCATAAAATTTAGTTAAAGCAATTTGATATGTTGGTAAACCTCGCCGGTAGCAGCTGTGTCTTCGACTATTTCAATCTCGTTGAACCTTCTAAATGCATGATCCAATATTGACATATTTTCTTGCACTCTTTTCGAGATGATTAACTGTATACTCAATGGTTAACCAAGGACCTAGATGTTAACTTACATTATCCTCTCTTATTCGTTTTAGTCTTTCTTTCAGTGAGTCTGTAGTTTCATCCTCCATCACAAGCTTCATTTCGAGATCTTGGTAAAGTTCCTCAAGTTGCTGGACTTGCTCTTTGAGGATTTCGATATCTTGATCTGTGAGAAATGGGGAAATATGGTAATATTGAGGCTTGTCTTTCTTGATTTGTCGCGCTATTTGACTCATTTCCTTGTAATGATGTTCAACTCTTTCTCTCATTCGCAGAAAGGAATCCTCTTCAAGATAGACGTCCTCCATTTCAGCCTCTTCCAATTTTTTATGGATGAATTCGACCTCTTTTCTTTTATGATGGTTTGAGTCTTGGTACTGATCGAGGATTGTTTTTAGCTTTTCAAGGTTAGATGAGTATTAAAGAAAGCTTTTACTCCGGCTTCTGCGCTTCCGTGAATCTGTTCCTCCAAGTTTTGCTGGAGGAGTTCCTTTTCAAACTCCTTTTCCAAAAGTTCTTGCTTATCTGCAATTCTCAACTCATATATCTTCTTGCGCAGCTCTTCTTCATCTTCTTCATTAGTTCTGATTTGGACTGTTCTTCTGCTTCTTGCTCTGCTCATAATAAAATTTAGCTCAGCCTGTTGGCTTCTTGCAAAATTAATCCTTTAACCTATAATTTTAATTTGTCTATTAAAACAGTAATAACGCAGATGAAGAATCAGCTGGTTGATTTATTTTTTTTTTCGCCCTGAATTCAAAGGGACTTTGAGTCCAAGCACAAGTATAGTTCAATCAATTTTTCATGATCATTTTAGAGTTGATTTTTACAAAAGTGAATATTTTCATTTTATGGGAGATCAATACTTAAAGAAGCTGCTCACCAAAGTTCGAAAATATATCTGGAAATTGATAACTTTTTACGTTTGAAATCTCCTTAATTACCAACAATTCCATTCAGTTTAACCTTAATTCAAGCTTATATTTATTTCCTCCTAACAAACTTTGCATATCACACGTTTGCTTTCATCTTCTCCTTCTGAATTGTCCTTCAGCCTATGTTCCAATTAAGTGCCGTTGACTCTGGACTCACTTTTCATTGAAAAGTTGGAAGCACGTTACAGACATCAATGATCTTGAAAGACGCTTTGTTATTTTGCTAAACTCAAGGTTGACAGACTTCAATCATGGGTTAAGATCTAATAAGTAGAAACATCAATACACAATTAAAAAATAATTGGTAAAATTAAACAATAGCAGCCTAACTTAATTTCATATGGATGACAAAAGCATCTCGAGACGCCGGTTTTTTGTCTGCGAAGTGCATAGAAAGCCTGTCAAATACCTCGCAACTGATGGTGTTAACAGTTTTCACAAACATAAACTAAATGTGCTCTGCGAAGATTGTATTCATGAACTCAAAATCCTCTCATCCGCTTCTAAAGATACTCCAGACAACTTCCTCAGCACAGATAACTTGCATTGTTTTGTCCACCCCATAAAAACCCTCAAACAGAAGCTAGAATTAAAACAAAATTCAATAAAGTCCTCTCTGTCTTCATTTGATCGAGCTGTTGAAAATACAATAGAATTTCTTAACCAATTCAAAGAGAAGGTTACAGAAAAATTACACCATGAATTTAGTGCTATATCTAATCATCTTTCAAAACTCACATCCAGACATAAGCAATATCAGCAATTGATGCAAGAGCTCTTGCAAGGCTCATCGGAAAGTACGACACTCCAACAAGCCATCGAAATTTATTCTGAGCTCTCAGCAGAAACAAAATCTCATGGAGCTCCTGACTTTACCTACCCAATTCAAACACAAATTAGTGTCCAAAAATGCACAGAGCAGCTATCTGAACTCAAAACTAGGCTGGAAGAATATTTTCGTACACTTGAGCCTCACTTCAATGTTCAAAACGCAATTGCTTCCCCGGTTTGCAATTCCGTTTCTAGCAGGGGAAGACCTGAACGAACTCGACCTAAGAGCGTTTCAACAACAAGACGGCCTTCGACAAGGATGAGTGGCCAACAATTCACAACCCTTGAAACTTTTTCAGAACGAATTGAAATGCAACCCAACTTCATGAGAGACACACTCGACTCATTTCAAACGTTGTCCAGCATGCGAGAAAGCAGGTACAGCAATAATACAGCAAAGACTACGCGGGAACATACTCCCACGGTGAGCCCGAGATTGACATGGAGGAGAAACACAAAATCTCCGCTCACCCAAAGAATCCGGAAAGCTTCTGAAGATACGAGCCTTACTCTCTCTATAGCTCCTCGAATTGCACAATTAAGCTGCCATTACCTTGAAACTAAAATGAAAATTATTGACACCTTGACCTATATACCTAAGATCAAGACATTAGCTTATGCAGGCTGTCTCAAAGGGCAACAGTTCCATAGCATCGTGTTTTACAAGCTTAGTAGTAGTCCTAAAATTTCCAAGATCGTTGATGCTCATTCACATAAAATTACTGCGCTCTACGCCTGCAATAATATAATGATCAGCTGCTCGAAAGACGCTCTCGCAAAAGTGTGGGACCTGACAACTTTGGAATGTCAAATGGTACTAAAACATACATCTGCAGTATTCGGAGCAGCATTTGACTCTCGAAAGAATATTGTTTTTACTTTTGGAATGTTTTCAAATATTAGAGTCTGGAACTTGGATCAAATGACTGATTATTTTATAAAGGCACCCATTACGAATCAGGTGAGCCATTTGTATTATCTCGAAAGCAGAGAATGGCTCCTGACGGCTGACAAAGACAATGGCCGAATAAATATTCTCGATTACAGCACTGAAAGCGCGGTCTATACATACGTACCCACTGAGCAGTGTGTCTACAATGAAGTTCAGTTCGATTATGAGACAAGTCAAATAATAACTATTTCGAATGAAGGGTTATTGAAGGTGTGGAAATTAACCGAAACAACAATTCAAGTTGAGAGAGTGTTGATCCTAAAAGAAAAGGGAGGACAAAGTCGGACCAATTTGGCGGTCGATCTGAAACATGAGTTAATCTTTATCTCAAATTCAAGCGATAATCTCTGGATTGGGAAACTCACAGATGGAGAATCTGATGGAATTTTGAATTGGGTTGAGACAGGTGTGAAGAATATCCGTCAGATACTTTACATGAAAAAGCAAAAATGGGTCTTGGTTACTAATAGGATTGATGGCAAAATAGCTATTATTCAAGCTGAAAAAGTAAAAGAAACATTCCCAGAGCTGAAATAGTGTCCAGTTTTCTTGAGGTTTTCACGCATTGAGAAAAACAAGAGTATTAAATCAGTCCTTTGTGTTGCAATTACTGTTATTGTTTAAGAATGATGATTAGTTTCTGTATCAAATACATTTCTAAGAATAATTTCATATTTCGATGTATTAGCTATCACTTTTTTCTGCTAATAATTCAATTATAGAGATTCAAATAGCCTTTTTAGTTGCTTTTTTGTCAAGGTGATAAAGCGATATTAGTATTAGTTAAAGAACAATTTAGAGGCCGCAATATCAAAAATGAAAAACAACTGATACAACAAAATATTTTTAATCCAGGTACATGCTATCGAAAGTCCTCTATTAAGCCCTGTGGTCACTAAAAACGCTTTCATCAACGAATTTCTTTTCCAAAGTTTCTATCTCCTGCTCTTGAACTTTCTGTTGGCGGCTATAGAGATTCTCATGCCATTCTTTCCAAAACTCGATGAAGTTTTGATAAAGTCTATCATGTTTCGTACTAAGAAAAATAAGATAATTCAGTTGTGTGTTCTCAAGAGAGGAGAAGTTTCGTACTCTTTGAAGTCTAAGTCTATCTTTCTCAAAGTATCAATCCTCGAGATTGAATAAGCTATCTCTCCGATTGCATCCTTAGTTAAATCAAAGCAGCCTCTGAAACCCAGCGTCAAGTTCTCCAGTTGAGAGTCCCCAAGCACCATTCCATCTCGAGTTGTTCCATACTCTGCAGCGAGACTTTTTGCGAGCTTCTCTAACCCCATATCTGAAATCTTGGAGCACCTAAGTATATCACAGTGAGGTAAGGCATTCAACTTGAATGTGTAATACCAGCTGAAGTTGATAGTTAAGGTATTCAGCCCACCTAGACCGAATAAGCAATCTGATATTACGTCCAAGCTCTTATCGGTGATGGATTTACAGCTTTATTTTGCAAATCAATGAGCTATCTTAAATGATGCTGCAGATTTACCCTGAAAAATTTATTGAGAGAACGGTTAAATTTTCTAGTTTAGCCACGTGCCGAGCCAGGTGAGCAACTCCATCATCAGTGATACCATTGCACCTATATTGCATTTAAAAAAAAAACAAACTGATTTTTGAATGCGAATGGATATATACCATCCAAAGTAGAGCACGACTTTCTGAAGGAGAGAAAGATGCTGAATACCTTCAGCGAGAAGCTGCAATCCTTTATCAGTAATGCTTCGGCATCTGCCAAATATTATATATCAATCAGTGTAATTGCTGTTACTCATAGAGATTGAGCGATAATGTGAGGAGATTCTCAAGTTTAATAAGTTTGCCAGCGAAAAATGTCATTCCTATATCCGTAATCTTATCACAACTTTTTGAATCAGATTAAAGGCCTGTTGTTAAAGTAGAAATATTTTACCCGATGAAATCAAATGAGAAGTTCTCCAGTGCGGGGAAGTTCAGCAGACTGTTTGAAAGGGATCGAAAACTCTCGTCAGATATCAGCGGCTTATGAACTTTATCTTCTTTTGGTCCAGCCCAACTGAAATCAAGTTGCAAGTCTTTCAGGTGGTGAAGAGAGGATAGTTCCTCGCCGAGGATCGATACACCTTTGTGAGTAATCTTTCTGCATCTAATTAAGAAATTCAAGTGGCATTGAAGCAGAGGGGCAGTTGAAAAACTTACTTGTAAAAATCGAACCATAGTTTTCTAATTTGAGGACACAGGTGTAACTTCTTAGCAATTTCGATCAAACCTTCATCCCCTATAAGTCGACATCTATAAACAAATGATTATCACTGGCGAATGAAAAAAACTCACTTATGGAAAACAAGCTTCAGGTTTTGGAGATTTTTTAAAAACGAGAAGCACTGAGAAAGGGCTCTGAGTCCTTCGTCATTAATCTGTTTGCACCTGTTCACGATGACTTTCTTTTCGAGACGATTTGGAAATTACCAAGAGAAATCGAGATGAAGAATCATCAGATTTGAATGCATTGTTATGGCATCCTTTATAGCAATGACACCTACGTTGGTAATTTCATGATCTCTATATGTGAAGATATTGTAATTTTTCGAGAGGAAGGGAATTACAGTGCAACATCTATTTTCAAAGAAAGTAGAGGGTTCATCTTCCCGACTAGACTCATAGCAGTCGTGAGACCGCTATCGTTGATATCTTTGTAAGGCATCCTTTTCAATTTCATAAATTTCATTTCCTTTTGTTACGATGCCATTCTTACCTGAGCTTGAAGTGAGGGCCTTCACGAGTCTTGAAAGAGTCTAGCTCTTTTTGTGAAGAGATCACATCTTCTCTCTCGTTATTAAATTCGTCTTCATATCTATCTATTGCGGCTTTTTTCTCTTCATCATGGTGAGGAAGACCTGTGCTTTTCTTAAGACCTGAATGAGACATTTCAGTTTTTCCTAAGGTCCCTGAATTCTGAAAATCACTCGAAATATTCGTTCCTAGTTCCACCGAGTTAGAGTAAAGCACAAGGCAGTAGTACCTGCATGCTTGATCTTAGAAAGAGCTAAGGGACTGCTTCTCCTTTCCTTATCATGCTCGCCAATTTCGTTTAATATTTTCTCAGCGGACGGTCTCAAAGCAGGATTTCGGTGTATCATATCCTCTATAAGTCGTTGCAATTTAAAATCACTCAAGACTTTTTTCATCTTTTTCATCAGCGCTTCTTTTATAAGCATGTAGTCTCTTTCACGTTTCATCAGATTGAGTTTACTGAATTCACCAGAGTCGATTCCCAGCGCTTCAAGCAAAATTAGACCGAGAGAAAACACATCCGATTTAGTTCCAGCTAGCAATTTCTCATCAGCATATTCAACAGCCTCGATGACTTCTGGTGCAGCGTAGATTTCATATGCTACCAGAGACTTCTTAGTGGAGATTGGATAAAGGACCTTCGGCTCGTCTTTAAAGGTCGATTTAAATAATTTCGCTTTTTTCGTTCCACACCAGTCCATTACTTTATTGCGGCCGTCATGATAGATGATATTCTCAGGCCTCAGATCATAGTGACAAAATTGATTCCCTTTCTTGTAAGCGTCGATAAGCACACTGGTGACGTCTCTGATCAGTGAGACTAACTCTTCTGTGGAATAAATCTCACCATTTCTTTTTCTTTCGAGAAACAGCTGGCGAAGAGACACTCCAAGCGGTAGTGAATAATATCCCTTATTTTCCTGGTTATTGAAATTGAATTGGAGAGCTTTCATCGCGTTTTCGTGCTCGATGCTTTGGAGGGTGTTGAACTCGTTAATCATGATATCTAAAGAGTCGCGTACGGTTGCTTTAGACATCTTAATTGCATAAATTTTGTTGTCTTCTAGAGATCTTCCAGTGTAAACTAGAGAAAAGATTCCTTCATTCCTTAGTTCAAGGTTCACAAACTTATCATCAAGCAGACTGATCATAAATTTCGACATTGTGTTGAGGATAAATTATTGGTAATATAGATTTTATTTAAAGCCGTTCCAAATCTAATCTAAAAGACAAGAATTCATTCAAATGTTGAATCTGTTAAATTGATGCTGATATATTCTTAGAGGTTGTTTGAGTGTCCTAGCCACAGAAGGAGATATATATATTAATCTTTTATGTTTGAGATAATGCCATTATTATTATGCATGTAAAGATTTGATTCTATATCAATGAGCTTTAACATGAAATAGACAGAGAGAAGCCGAATATAAAAAAATCATTTTCAGAGCCTTTTATGATTGGAAGAAAGAGAAGGAGACTCAGTTCTTTAGGTACCTCCGAATTGGAGGACGATTAGGCTGAAAAGAATTAAGGTAGTGGCTTCAGAAATTAAAAAAAAACTTGATTGGTTTCGCTCACCAATCGAAGGCGGCCATTTCACAACTTAGATAGCCTTATCTTTTTTAGTGTTGGACTCAATCCATGATTTCAGATCGAATTCAGGGTGTTTCAAATGGACATGTTGGTACAATGAACCTTCAGACCTATGAGATGAAGAGGAAGGATGTTATACTAAAAAATGATGATGATCGCGAATACCCATATGACTTGCTGCAGCCGCCTGTTGGGCATTGATACACTCTATGAATTTGATGAGCGTATCTCCTCATTCTTCTCTTCTTTTTTTGAGGTGTTTCTTGGTCTTTAGGGGCCTCTTTGGAGGTTTTCTCCAGTTCTGTCTCCACGGACTGCAGCTTTTGCAGTAAATGGATCTTTTCTTGAGAAAAGAGCCCGATCTAACAAAGTTTTTCATGCTGAATAGAGTAATCTATTACATAGAAGTTCATCATTTTCGTTAGATAGCTCAGTTCTGTTATCTCCATGTCTAACATAGAGCAATACGTTAGGCTAGGCCATTAAACTTTTGAGCTTTACCTCTAGAGAAAGATTCTCTCACACTTTTTAATAATAACTCACAATGAGTCAATTGAGTCCGAGTTGGGCTCACACCTCCATTCGAGTCCAGACCAGGAAGGAAAGAGAGTCGGGATTGTAGGGATAGTGGGTCTAAAAAGAGAGGTACAGGCTGGTTTTGTGAATGTTCCAGCGTCGATTTGTTCTCTCCTGAGGAATTGGAAGTTATCTGACCGCAGTCTTCCAATTTAACATCGGCGGCCATAGATTGAGAAGATTGGTGGCCAGGATAAGTAGTGTTGAAGTTCTTCATCAGAGGAAGTAAGAGCAGGTGCGCTTTTTTTGTTTCAGAAGAAATTGGGTGTTTAAAAATTATCTTAGTCTTGAGGCTTTATATGCTAAAATAATGTAAAACAGATGCAGCCTTCACAATGTTATTTTTATTTATCATAGTTTCCAAGTGAGCTATAGTTAAATGAAGAATTAAAATAAATCCTCATTAGGAAGCCGCAAGAATCCTTTGTAAATTATATTTCAAAATCACTGAGAATTATTAAAACTTAATTCTCTCAGATCAAAAAAAAAAATGGAGGCAGTTCTGGTTAGATTGGATTCAATACCTTAAGTTTGAGCGATAAGTTAAGATAGTCATTGAAACAGGTAGTACTGTTAAAGGAAATTAATCAGAAAACAGTATTTGTGGTCATAATCAAAATAACCAATTCTTATCACTTTATCAAGCGTATTTCCATACTAAAGTTGGAATTTGTATGCGATTTTTAATGATCGCGCAATTTTTCTGCTTGACAAGGGGAGCTGAATTATCAGCAGTAACAGAGTTCCTGAAGCAAGCAAATTCGAAAGAAAATTTGGTTTTTATGAGGTAACAATTCTTGAAAAGTCTTGAATGGGACTTCGATACTCAACTCATGACTGCAGAAGGAATTTCAGCCGTGTAAATGTCTCTCGTGTAAATAGAAATACTGAACGGAGTTCGAATTTGAAAGAAAGAAAAAAAAAGCCATTAACATTTAATTTCTCTTCACACGATAGTTCGGATGATTAGTTATACCCATTCTTAGTATGCGAGAAAAATCGCACAGCAAGCTCTGATAAAATAATAAATAGCAAGGTAAGTGAGAATCGAATCCGAAAAAGAAAGATATGATGGAAATCGATGGTTCTTTTTGCTATGAATTAATTTTTTGCTAACAAATGAAATTTGAAATATTTTGAGGCTTTGTTCAAATTCAAGGATAAACAATGGAAAAAACTTCGATCTCAAGTCTTTGGTGGTGGGGTATTTGTAATTTTTAACTTGAAAAATGTCGTTTGTATTATTGCTTAAAACTTTACAAAATTATTTTATGGGTATGCATGGTTTACAGTTCTTGCCAGCGTAATTACCATCATGCTTGACCTCTGTATTCTTTTGGTGAGCAATTGTTGGGTAAAATGCGCTGATCGCTATTGATTCAAGAAAAACCTCGAATTATCAAATCCTTTGGAGTCAATTCTGGGACACATTGTAATAATATATTTTTGAGTAAAGTCATCAGTATAATCACTGACGTGAAGACTGTATCTTTGGCTCAGCCCTTTTGATCTAATTCTTTAGAATCACTCCTCGGAAATTCTAATGAGCTTGATTCTAAACCATTTTGAAACTGACTCTCAAAAAAATAGTCATGATTTTCTTTTCCTAGTATACATAGAACTAATCTAATTATATATATAGTGAGAATCATTATTCAAAAAAAATGAACTAACAAAGAGATTAATACCTTCATACAGAATGAAGTAACTCAAACAAAACAAAATTTTATTTCTAAAATAATTTTAATTGAGTTCAATTCAGTTTTTTATTCGTGAGGTATTTACATAGCAAATGAAACACAACTATTCGAAATCGCAAGTTCCAACTACCAACAAGCATGTCTCTCCTGTTCCCGAGAGTACTTCCAATAACATCCCAAGAAATCAAGAAAACACAAAGGTAACATTTTTCGTCTATCAGTTCTCGCTTCATTAATAATAACTCAGGTTGAGAAAGCGACAGACATAAACATTTCGCCAATGAGAGTAAGTCCTAGAGAATTGGATAGCCGTAACTGAGATCGCGAATGTCTAAAGTTGTTAACCATTCAACTCCTAGGGGGAGGTTCAACTCGCTCGACTTCTGCAACGATACTAAAGCAAAGAATAGCTGATTACACCCAGAATAATCGGCCAGTCTCCACTCGTATATTGCAGGGACCACAAGATAACCATCTCCATTATTGCGGCCTCAATGAGATCCCAGTAAGTTGATATCTCGGAGAATTCCTTAGACTTGTTAATAGAATTTAGCTTCGAAGAGTTTCAAGCTCGAAGACCTTTCAAAACAAATTGAATCATGCTTGGCTATCAGTAAACATACTCTGCAGAGTACACATGGTGTTCTCTCTACCGAACACAGAGGTGCAGGCAAGCAGATTACACGAACCCCAACTCAGACCTCTGAATTTGATGATAATCATCGAGCTTTGAAGGAGAGATACCCAGACAAATACACTAGCAAGGCTACTCACCCTTCTGTCTCTGGAAAAAATCTCGTCGAGAAAACAGCCAAAACAGATCTAAATGATGATCAAAACAGACCAACTAGCGAGCTTGAGGTTCCTAACAAAATAAACACTGTGCCTGCAGGAAAAGACGAGCAGCCTAAAGCATACGAACCCGAAGCTCAAATACAGATTGAAACAACCCACACTCATAAATTAAATGATGGAGCTCATAGCCAGACGGTAGAACAGCAACAGCAAACAGCACCAATCAAAAAGGATAATAGTAGCGAGGATCCAAACGTTGAGTATGTCGAAGAAGAACAACTTCATTACAGTTACAATCCAACTCCGCGAAAGCCAGAAGAAAACATTGAAACTTACTCTGCTTCAGAAAAAGTCCGCAAGCAAGCCGAAAAAGTCGTAAAAAGCGGTCACCAATCTTCGAACCAAAAAGTTTCAAAAGTTCAGAAAGAAACTAAAGCAATTAGTCAAAGTGACAGAACAGGTACTCCATCTAAACCCATGAAAAATGAAGTGGTAGTGCCAACAACTAAAAAAATCAATCATCAAAAAACGCCTCCCAAAAAAGTGATTGCCAGGCCTAAAACTGATCCTTCAGAGAACCAGACTTCTCTTGATGTGACGAAGACAGCAAAAAAGAATCAAACGAATTTCATCGAACGGAACAAACTACACAATGGAAAAACGCCTAGTAAGGGATTGTCCCCTAAAAGCAAGGAGCCATTATCCCAAAGGACTGGCCATGAGAGTGCAGTGCTGTCTCGAACAATTCAAAAAGAGTAAATTCCCCAGTCTCTAAAACAAATTTTCTGACTTTTTTAAGCTTGAAAGCACTCCTCCCTCCAGAAGAGCTGAGAGAACTCGGTTTGACATCTGAACAGATTGCAAAGGTTTACGAAAAATTGCATCAAGTTTCAAGAAGGTATTATATGGACCTAAATAACCTTCTAATTTGACCCCACAAAGTACCTCACCAAAAGAACAACCGAAGCCACTTAATTCTACCCGAAATATTAAACAAACTCGATCTGTCCGAGAGTTAAAGAAAAAAAGTCCCAAAAGAGAGTTGTCGTCCAGTTTGGAACGACCTAAGACCGAACAGGAACAAAAAAGAAAATGTATTTAGTGATGAATCCATTCTAATTGTGAACATATATTCTCTTAGTGACCTTGGAGGAACAAGAGAGATTGAATAACCGGTTCATGGCAGAAGCGGAGAGAAGAAAGCTGTCAAAAGAAAGAGCCTTGCAAGAAAAAATTGAGCTAGAGATCGCAATGGTAAATATTTCATGCATTTTTCTTCACCTATTATTATTAAATAGGCTAAAGCCATGGCAAATAAAGTCTTTAACTCATCTCCTCGTCGTCGCAAATCTCCTGAAACAACTCAGCCTTACCCTTACAGCAAGGCTTCATTCCAAACAGTTAAGTTAGATGACAAAGCCACTCCCACCAAACAAAGTGCTGCTAAACCTAACCCTGAAAAGCATTCGCCGGAGAGCACGTCAACCATTCATAAATCTCCTAAAAAAGTTCGTAATCCAGCGGTGACGGTGCAAAGCAAACCGAAAGAAAATGCTCCAAACGAGACTCCAAAGAAAGTAAAGAATGAAGGTATTAGAAGCACTTCAGTGACTCCGACTCCGAAAACCACCGATTCACTGAAAACCGGTACTGACCTCGGCAACTCTGCGACTTCTGCAACTGTAAAGAAAGGCTTTCAAAGTAATAAAGAACTTCTGAAGCAAAAATCTCCAAGGCCCCAGACCCCAAAATCAAAGCGTGCACATACAGGCAATAATCACGAATCAATACCTACTGAAAGCTTACCAGAGAAGAAGTCAAATTTCATGACAAAGAGAGAGGCGATAGAGTACGTGAATGAGTTCCTGAATGAATACAAAATGAAAGCTTGCGGGAACTGAGCTGTTGTTGCAAGACGAAGTTTAACCTATATAACAAACAAACTCGATACATAGGCTAACTTTTGTATCATGTTCTCTTTAACAAATTTATGAGTAAAGTAGTATTCTAAACACGAGTGATTCTAAGAGCGAAAAATTTGTCAGGAATTGAAATTGAAACTTTTTTTTTATATAATTCGTTTTTAATTCCAATAAAAATCATCTATCGAAAAGTCAAATGAACATTCGCAATTCAGCAAAGTTCGT
>ENA-UOTX01000777-UOTX01000777.1-compost-metagenome-genome-assembly--contig:-NODE-777-length-30402-cov-12.071657_pt1 | contig 30402 bp, 28 predicted proteins | sample MGYA00238143_ERZ746982 | MGnify/ENA primary metagenome ERZ746982 (study PRJEB28758, sample SAMN06268862) | compost metagenome | isolation source: single cell | place: USA: California, Emeryville, Joint... | reverse complement strand
GAAGTTAAAAGTTCCTTTCGATTAATCGTGAGCCATCACCTGTACCATTTATTTTCATGAAAAACTTCAGATAAAACCGCTCCTAGTTATCACAGGATCTTAACTCTTCGAAATTTTACGATACCTCGCAGACAACACGCTTCCATTAGTTCCTTTTTATTCGATCAAAAAGTTCGTTACTTTTCGGAAGTTTAATATAGTTTTTGACAACTTTGATTGCGCATGAATTAACATGTTTCTGTTGTAATCCAGAAATTTATATTATAAATACCACCTCATTCATAATTCTACCAAAAGATTTATTTTTCGTTTAACTTTGCCGTATCTATCCAACTCTATCGCAGAGAAGTCACTATACATTATTAACGTTACTTCCTTACTATTTTTGAGCCTGAATAGGTGGAAATAAAATCAATCGCTTCCGTAAATGGTAGGAACAATATTTTTCGATCAAAATTTCTTTTAATCGAATTTTTCCTATTATCGCATTTAGAATCTTTTGGAGCAACTTAATATTCCCTTTTGGAAGACTTCTTTAAGAAGCTTCGATATTAAACTTTAACTCGACATTCTAATCAAAATTTATATTAGATTTTAATCATGATTCAAAAGAAACCTGTCGGCACCCTCTTGAGAGGGCCTTTTTTCTCAGACTTTGACTCGCGTGATAGGCCCATGATAAGCATGAATGACGAATCCGAAGAGAAAAATACTCATATTTCTGAGCAGATGAAGACACCAACTCATCAACGAGATACCAATCTAATCTGGCCACATCTGCTTCCTATTGCTGACAATAATGACATTCAATTGGAGCCGACATTGAACCTGCGGGAAATGAAATCGAATACAAAATCCACGAAAAAGCGCTCGCTGAAGTTCTGTCGAAGGCTATGCAAAAGCATTCTCGCGTTATTAGATCGCGAGAAATTTACAACAAAAGCATTTAAATGCTTTGAATCTATTGCGACCAGCTTTCTCGGCTATTTGGATGCTAACATAATTGATCCTAAGAAATTTGGTGATCTTAGCAGATTACTTTTCTCTCAACTCTGGAAACGAAAACGTCAAATGGTGACTTCAGCGCATAACAAAAAAATCTGCCTCGTCACGCAGAACGAATGGGATTCATTCTTTGAGTATAATGAGTTTGTTCAAGAAATTGAGACGATTTCTGTAGGGCTAAAAGATATTCTAGAGCTAATTGATTTCAAGAGTGGTTTAAGCAAGGATGCGTTTGTGGGGCTGTATCAACGATTGCTTTTCATCCTTCACTTGGCCTTGGTTAACTCAGTGATCCATTGTGAGTTAACAAAGGACCAGAAATTCTTGGAGCGGGTTCCGAATTACGAGAATTTTGCCATGATGGCAGTTGAGCCGTGGCTGTATAAGCATTATAACCACTCTCAAGAGCAGTTCGCATTGGAATGTTGCGGAAGATGTAAGGTATGCAGATCAGGGTCAATTCCTCCTGACTTTGAGATGAAATTGAATATCTCTAGAAAGAGATTTGCTGAAATTAAAGGGTTATTTAGTGGCTTCCGAAAGCAATTTCTCATCGAATTTAGCGATGAAGAGGTCAGCAGCATCTTTGTCTTCTGTGCGAAAAGGCATAGTGAAGGCTATTCTTTGAATTGGAGTTGAGGACTCTATACGTCCTAGTAATTCTTAAAATTTGGTCTATTATTCTATCGATTGATTAAGTAAGCAAAAGTATATGTAAGTCTTAACGCTATACATACAATTGTGAGGTATTTATTCGGTGATATGTTCTACAGGTGTATCTAACTCACAGTATTATACAATATTCTACAATAATCAATGAATACAGATTCTTTTTTCTTGTAAATAAGTCTAAGAATGTAATATTCATTGAAGATGCTCAGATTTTCTGGAATAGATGGATCTCAAGACATTCGATGATCATGGAAGGTATCCAGGCTGAAAGCAGAAGATCTCTTTCAAATTGTGAGGGTTAATTGATTATGAAGAAGGTAATTCTTTAATGCTTTTTGAGGGTTTAATTCGTTCATTCCTAGTATTGGCGCCAACATCAAGAAGTTAAAGGCCTCGAAAATCCTCCTTCATCTCAGATCGTATACGAGATTTCTCTGAGCTGCCATACAGCTGAATTAGTTGACAGCACTCCAAGCACTTGCGACTACCTAAGCGCCATAGGATATCTTGTCTCAAGCTCGTCAACTTGTGGTTATAGAGAGTATTTTCATATTATCCAAGCTCTGCCCTGTAAGCATGCAAATATAAGCCGGCTCTTTTCGAAACAACTTCTTGATGCTTTTCAAACAGTGAAAAACATTAATCCAAAAGGCCGGAATTAGTTTACTACGAAAAGAGGCTTAAATCAATTCAATTAAAATGGAGGGTGCATTGTTATAGAAAATATATCACTATCTGATTGGCAGCTTCTGCGCAATTCCAACTCAATCAACTTAACCGATTAAGCAAGAAAAGGGGTAGTTCTGACCGATAGCTGAAAATTTCTGACATTGAAAAACTTTCGGTAAAAGCTTTTTTTGGCGTTGTACTGTCTTAATAGAATTGGAATTTTTTGAAACCGTAAGTTAGTATAATTCGGCGTTAAAGAAAGCTACACCCAATTCCGTTCTATTCAAAAATGAAAAGATTTAGCGCAATGGAAGGCAGCTAGAGTAGCAGATTCAAGCGCAAACTTCTCTGAAATATACCAAATTAAGCAAAATTCGCTAGTCTACTCCCAAAAAAAAAATCAGTCAACCCCTAGTAAAACCTTCGATAAAAGTCTTTCGCATTGTGATTAAGGTGTTGGGACTTCATTACATTGAAGAACTTTCAGCTAACTACTCATCCCATTGAAAATCACCAAAGTGAATTTTCCGCTTTTTTTAGAATTTGTCTAATTTAACTCAATGACTTAATATGGAATTCTCTCTAATACTAGTAAAATACATACTCTTTGTTGGACTGTAATCAATGTCTCTTGAAAGTACTTTTAGTTCGAGGGCCAAACTCACGAACATTCGGTTATGAATTATCGGGATAACTTTCTTGAACAAAGAAGAATCACTCGTCATCAAGAGACAGGTTTGCTAAAGACTCATAGCTTCAATTGCGTAATATGAACTCTTTGAACCCGCGTACCATTCATCCTCCAGGCGTAACCATTCATTAATTTGTAACGGTCTAAGGTAGAGACTTTCTTAGACGTAAATACTGAAATTTTTTTAAACGCGGGTGATTGCTGTGGAGCGATTCTTAATTTTTTTCGGACTCGGCTATCTTTTTACTCTTGAGCTCTAACGGGATTCCAACGCATGCGCTACGGGTATTATGAGGCTCCTTAATCGAGTTTCATGTCGAGATTCATTCAATTACCCGCTTAATTGTTCTTCGTATACCTTGGATTTCTACAAATATTGCAAATTAGTAATTGAATTCCAGGATCTCTCCCCACATTCAGCCCTGACGATGCTCAAATACGCTTTTTTCGAAATTCGTTTCTCAGTTTGCAATGTCCCCTCGGCGTCGTTTCTTATTGTTTTTGGGACTTAAAGCTCAATCTTAAACCCGAATTAATTTGAATAGTTTCCATGCTTGAGCGAAGTTTTTAACTTTTTTTTAATTCCGGTTGTTTTTTGCCAAGAGATCAGAATAAACCCAGATAAATTTTGAACGCTATCTATCCGAATTCTTTTAATTAAATGTGATGCGAGGATAAACCCACCGCCCTTGCAACGGCCCGAATGCATTCTTATTACTCGGAGGCATCGGAGGCGAAATTCCGTCGCCTGAACCTGCAACTTCGCAGTTTTGAATTGAAAAATTTCATTCGAAAAACATCCCGCTAGTATGTTACTCAAAGCAAGTGGAGCAAATAATTTTTAATAAAGCCAAATAAAGTTATTTACGCAATACAAAACTTAATAAATTTTATTTCTCAAATATCGGTGCAAATTGATGGTTTCAATTTCATCTCAGCTATTTTCAGCCCCCGGGCCGCAGGGATGACCATTCTCCTGGAAACAAGCCTATATCGGAGAACTTTGAGGCCTGGACTTCCTGTTAGAACAGATACAGAACCAGTCTGCTCGTTAGGTGCGGCGTATTTTCAATATAAAAATTTTTCGAAGCTTTTTTAAGTCAATTGTTTCCAAGCATCGGTTATTTAAGAAGTTGAATCAAATCAAATGTAATTAATTAATCCTATCTAAAAACCAAAACTACCTCTCCACTCTACTACCCTCAAAATGAACGACCGCTTGATCGCTCAACTTCTCTGCTACCAACAGATAAACCCATACCAACTTCTGAACACTCTTTTGAACAACAATGGTTCGAATGGCACTCAAACAACTCAGACTGCCTCTAATGGCACTCTTCTCAGACCTGTTAGCCAATACGGCTTCCAAGCAGCTTCCAACCCAATCATCTTGACCCCTAACACCACCGGCTTCATGCCAAGGATCCCCTTAATCAAGCCCGAGCCTTCGAATCTCTCTCCTTTCAAGCCAGTTCAACCATCTCAAGCGACCAATGGAGCTTTCTTCGTGCAAGCTAACTTCCAGAACAATGACCTCTCAGCAGGCCTAGCTGCTCTGACCTCTAAGCTCCTTCAAGAAAACAAGGAAAAGCAAGCCCAACAGAATGAACCCTTGATGAAGATCGCCTCAAACATCACGGAAGAAGCTTCAACTCATCGATCTGTTACTGGGAGCAAGGATGGTAGCCGATCTCCAACAATCGATGAGAACGAAGAGTATGACCAAGACGAGGAAGCTGAGTTGAGATTCTCGAGCCGCAAATCTGAGAAAGTCAGTGGTGGCAAGAAAATGTAAATATTATTGCTGATACAAAATGATTAATTCTTTGAATAGTAAGAAGAAGAGAAACACCTGTGGACACACAGACCGAAAGCATTATGCTAAAGGACTTTGCAGTCTCTGCTATCACAAGAAAAGCAGAGATCAGAAGCCAAAACTCTGCCCTCATGATAAACTCTACGCTAGAGATCTCTGCCAGAAGTGCTATGCTGCGAAATACCGAAATGTAACTTTAAAAGTTCAAACGAAGTTCTAATTGAATTTTTTATAGAAAGGAACATCTGAAGAAGTTGCTAACTAAAGAGAGAGGAATTTTCCCCCTCCAAGCGGAAGTTATTCATTTTGATTAACTGATGCTGGGCTCGCAAATCAGAATATTTCGAGTTTAATCGATTTTTTGATGTTATTTTACACATCTTTTATTCTCAGAGCGTTCGGATACATTATAGAATTTTTTTTGTATAAGTTAGCGTCCGCTCTCCAGCCTTCATTGTTTTCTATACTCGTTTCTTCAATTTTTATCATTTAACGCCTTTCTTCAATCGAAAAGCGAAAAATCGCCGTTTTTTAATTGATTATGTAAATTGAATTAAAATTTGCAAAGAAAAAGCTTTTTGCTTAATTAATTTTATTAGGATAAAATATCACATTAAGGAATCATGAACAAAACAATGACGTTGCAACCCCCATATCAGCAAAAGATTTTGTTTCCATTTCTGTGAGAATCGAATCTACGTTTGCACTTATCTCTGTCTAGGACAAATCAATGTAACTGATAGTCAAAGCTAGCATAGTTGCCTATATTTACTTTTACAAAGAGGTTTTTTAACATTTACCCCATGAAAAACTCACAATAAACTGCTAAAGCCTATAAATCATAACAAATGTAAAGAATATGAAATCGGGTATGTAAGTTAGATCACATAGCAGGCTTAGCAGGGTCTGAATTAGGATCTAATGGTAAACAACGAGATAGTCTTCAAATTCGACTCTGCATTTGGGGCATCTTGCTGTGTCAAGACTATCTAAGCATCTTCTACACATGATGAAATGATGGCAGGGATTGAGAATAACGTTTTTCGGGTTCGTCATACAAATGCAGCATAAATAGTCATCAGGAAGTGTTGTTTCAGGGAGAAGCTCTGTTTTTTGAGTGCTGTAATTCTGAATGAATTTTCTTAGTTTTGGCAGTCCGAGTACCAAAAGCGCTGCCCCCGTGGTAATCAACAGCCATTTCAGAGCATTTGTCTTTGTTTTCAAATAAGAAAGTATTTCAACTCTTGTCCGTCCAAGAAATTGCGGAAGGATCTGAAAGTCTCCATTTTTCAGATTCAGAATGACTACTCCATAGGCGCAAACTGACGTTTTAATCTGGACTCCAAGCTCAGCTTCGTTTCGATTAACTTCATGGATGTTAGTTTCTTTTTTATTATCGTCTCCAAAGGCAACTTTTTCGATGGCTCTTTTCACAGTCGATAAATTTATCATTGAACCAATGGATGAACCAATGGATTTACCAAGGGATTTCCTTGGTTTTTCTAGAAGATCCTTGATCAAGGCTGGATGAACATCTCCTCTAACGTAAATTGGATAATCTTCTAAGTTTTTGGCATCTGAACAGATCTTAAGGTTGGGGGCAATGTTCCATGCCAGCCGTCCTTGGCTCCACTTAAAAAGATCCATGAAATTTGAGGGTTGCTCGACGTTGGGAGTTTCTGATTTTGAATAGCGACCAAGGACTTGGATCGCGAGATTATCTTCTCCGGTAGAGATACTCTGGATTGGAGAGTCTGAATTAAGGATACCAGTTACTAGTGCAGGCCCTGAGATTTCATTAGTGGTTTTATCTAAGGTCCATTTGCTCTCAGGTGAGCCTCGATAGAGACTTCTATAGTTCAAATTCATTAATTTATTTCGTAGTTCTTGTGAGGAGAAGGGTTTTTCTCTTTCGATCCTTTTTTGAAGGCTGCGACTTCGATAGTAGGCGATCGCTTCAAAGACAAAGGCAGCTGAGAGGCAGCCGATGCTGATGTTCACTATATCCATGGAACTAAAAAAATAAAATTACAAAAGGATAATTCGTTCAGGAACAGAAAATATCTAAGAAATCTTCCTTTCTTGGTATTTATACTGCAATAAATGATAAACGTATTCTTGGGGGATGGAGTGAGGGAGAAACTGCTTATGGTATTAACAAAAAGGGCAAAAGCTCTACTAAATTCTGCTGAGCCAAGTTCTACAGATGGATTTGTTTTTTATTCCGAATTTGCTTTTAAAATCCTCAGAGTTTCAACGCCATCCTCTGTAAAGCCTGCAAATCAATGAAATTCGATTTCGATGAAGGAGTACAGCTCTATATGTTGCTGTTTGATTGTATATGTAGATGCAAGGCTTGACTAATAGATCACAGAGAAGAGGAAAACTTGCTTTATTTTTCATAGACGCAATCCGAGTTTAAAAAAGTCCTCGCATCACCATGACTCATATAATGCAGCTTTAATTGGAGGTACACTTGTGTTGAAAAGCTCGAGCTGAAGAGCAAGGCCTCATAGAATATAAAAAAGGCGCTGAGGGTGGAGATATATTTGGAATCAAAGAAATTTTGAGCAAGGAAACTGAAGGATAGGACTGATCCTCGATAAACACTTTTGCTCTGTAATTCAATGCGAAAATTTCACCATTCATACTGGCAATGAGGCAAACGAATGCATAATTCTCAATAGCTATCGATGTCAGAACTTTGTATCAAGCTCACAACTTACCTTATTAAGTTAGAGACGTGACCGAAACCATCCAAATGACGCTCTGGCAACTTTCGGTTAGTTTCGAATATTATCATGTGTATTTCAAATCATGACTCTTCGAAATTGTGAGATTACTTAAACCGGTAAAAGAGAAGAAAAACGGTTCATTCCCGAGGATGGATGCTGCTTCAAGCAGAATCATGATTTTCCTTTTTTCATGTGTTTGCATATTCCTTCGGAACATCCGGAATATAGTTTTGATTCTGAGCATCTCCGAACTTTGTCAGAACACTCAAATTTGAAAAATAATAAAAAATTCCCTTCGATACCATGTTTTTTACCATCATTCTTCAAACCCTGATACTGCAACCCCTGACTAGACACGAGAGAATCCGAAGATGATAATATTTGTTTTTACTGAGACAGGATAAATATTCGACTCTTCCAAGAGCTAACCGTTTGAAATTAGAAAAATTAAAAAGTTATGGTGTCTCAGCATTCGAATTTATTCATTCTACAGAATAAGAGAAGCTTCTAATCGTATCACGTCATGGAAACTCGATGCACAATAATAATTTGATTCCACACAGAACATTTTAAACGGCCATTCTATAAAGCAAGCTCAGAATACATTTGCTTTATAAATCAAAATTTGTTATAAGTATCTCCAAGTCAGAATTCCACTCAAAATGATCAATAACGGTATATTCGTGAAACCATATGAGCCTATTGATGACGAAGGCTTGAAAGACCTCTGTATCAGTAACATGTACGATACGCAAGTACTAACAAGAGGAGTCCTAATCCGGTGGGCCATCACTGTCATTGGATGGAGGAAGATTATCATCACTCTCTCTTTTCTGCTGAGTATTAGCTATACTCTCCTTCTCGAGGCAGGGTTCAATTCGAATCACTCTCTCTGTCTCTCTTGTATTGGCTGGGCTTTCCTGCTCATAGCGTTCTATGGGATGTTCGTTCCTTGGCTTACCATGTGCTACGGACGCTACTATGCCAAAGTTGGAGTCGAGAAAGATTTTTCAGACATTCAGAAAAACTTTATGACAGAAAAGAAGCATTTTTGGATTGCGACGCAAAAGGCAGAGGAAGCTAAGGAAAGGGTAGTGGGCTGTGTGCTCGCAGAGCCGTATGATTGGGAGACAGACGCACTGAAGCTGGCAGATTCCAAGGAAGAGATGGGTGAGGTGGCGGAGTTGAGGAGGATGTCTGTTGCAAGGGACTTGAGAAGAAGAAGCATTGGACTCGGTCTAATTTCCAAATTGAGACGGTTCTGCGTCGAAAATGGTTATAAGACGGTCGTGTTGAATACGCTAGCGAATAATACTGCTGCCATAAACTTGTATAAAAAAGCTGGATTCGAGATCTCGAAGATTAATTATCAGTTCTTTGGTGTAATTGCCTTCGGCTCGGTGACTATGACGATGAAGCTAAAGGGGAATAAAAGTGAAAAATAATTGCAACGTGTAAAAGAAGTAATGCTGTCATTAAAATATACCAAACCTGACGAATATTTTGCTAAAAAGTGTTTTGCCTTAAAACAATTTTTTTCTCGATGATTTGTCGCTATATACACGTTTTAGTAGTATATAAATCCTGTTATCAAACATACTTCATGCAGATTCTTATTAGTAATATCATAAATCTCTAAGCAACACCCTCTTACTGCTCAGGGGCTCTTGTTCTCTTGGTATTAATTCTCGAATACTCACTCTGCTAGATACAATGAGAGTATCCAATTTTCAGTTAAACTTTCATCTAAGAGTACCATAATCCTGATATGTTTGGCGCTAATCTTTGTACTGTTAGTGAACCTCGTTGTAATAAAATCTTTAATCAGATGCAAAATAACTGGGGGACAATCCAGCAGTGTTACATTACATATATCACTTCAAAAATGTTTTAAAATTTCAAAAATAGCACTCATCTATGAATTTCTTGCTCATCACTCCATTTCTCTCATAAGTCTTCATCTCTGAACCGTCTACTATTGCGCCTACTATATTAAAGAAATTAAACATCATTATATTATTCATGAAAAAGTGCGAATAAGACTCCTCATTACACGTAATAGGCACAGATTAATAAAGAATGCGTTACTTTCTTGGTCCAAAACTGTCACTTCTAAAACCATAGTCAGTAGAATTCAGTCTGCCCATACGGCTACCCATTCGACTATCAGTTCGGCTATCATCATACATCGAGTAATCGAGATGCTCAGCCCGTCCTTGATACGAATATTGTTAATTTCAAACATAATAGCTCCAGTTGAATTACTTCCATTGCGGCTAATATTTTTAATCAAAGAACTTCTCAGTTTTTCTTCTTTCGCCCATTGAACTGTACTATACCGCGAATGAGCAGACTGCAGCCGCTGTATCATCGCCTTTTCGAAGGAATCAGTCATTTTACAAGTCGTATCAGACCTACCTTATTTTCTTCGTTGATACGTTGCCATTCTCTCATTTTTTGAGTGATATGCAGACTCTTCGTCGGCGTAAATGACCTCTTTTGTATTTCATAAGGATTTAATCTGCCTGGCTTCGTATCAATGACTATCATCTTATTAAGAAGCTTTCTGTTTTCGTAATCGATTGTATCTTGTCTCGCTATCATCCATTTTCACAACAAATCGAAGAGGAATATAATTCTACATTCTCTCATTTTTTCTGGTCCAATCCTCGTTTTCAAAAACTCTGGCTTCCTTGGACAAGAGTTATTGAGGCGCGATCTCATATTTCTCAAACTTTCTTGGTGTTTCCTTTGCGACTATTTCTGATATAAAATATGCATAGCGATTACGAGATACCAAGAGGATGGATCGATCGGAGCAGAGTTTGTTGGCGGTCATTTGGTTCCACATGTCTATAAGGTAGCTGTTTCCTGTTAAAATAAGTTGTAGAATTATGTTTTATTTGATAGTAAATAAGTTAGAGCGCAAAAAAAAAAATTCGTTGGAAAAATATCTGCATATTAAAAATCCTCTTTGCAGTGACTCACATGTATAACTGTTGGTGACATGATGTATAAAGAAGATAGTGAGTGCTGGGGAAAAGCCAGAGATGTAATAACGCAACCATTAATTTATGGAAACACTACTGATCTAGTCTTAATGGTATCTGTTTACGATTTTACATAGATGTTGTGGCAAATGATTTTCATACTTAGATTTAACAATATTGAAGAAAACAATGAAGAAAATACCACCTGTTCTAAATAATGGTATGGATAAAAAAAAAAATGAGGCTTATATTAACAATAAGCCAATTATAGAGGCTTGCCTCGCAATGCATTCCTTGGTGAGAGCAAGCAATGCGTTTATATCAATCCACCCAAGTGTTAAATCTAAAGGGCTTCTTTGGGTTAATCTTTTGTTTTTAATGCTTATTTCACGATTCGAAGCATCATGTCTTTGAACTCTTTGTATGAAATCTATATTAAAACAAGCTTTAAAATCTTTATTTTTCAAAACAAAATTACCTTTCCATCTGAATTATCGTCAACTTCTTTAATAAGAGCAGTCCATATCTCATCATTTACATCTTTGCCTCCAGAGAAAGCGGTTTTGAGCTCATCAGCTGTCAAAAACCCATTACCATCCTGATGAAAATAACTATCAGCCTCCTGTTACAACCTAAGATAAGCAACCTGATCAAACATTTTGAAAGCAGCCTCCAACCGCTCTTTGGACAAGATCTTTTCCCTATTGATTGTAGCAGCGACGAACTCTAAACGAAATGAGTTAAGACACTCCGCTCTAGCAGAAGGTACCTGAATAATCAATGGCTCCGTTGCAATTTTGGTCAATGGAAGTCATAATTGCCTCAACATCTCTTTCCGCTGTTGCTGAATCCATAATTTTCTTGTACCCTAATTTGAACCAAATAAGCAACCTAATCCGCTTTGCATCCAACTACCTTCAATCAGCTCTTCACGGGTAATCTGCCCATCTCCATTCGTGTCTAACGCCTGGAATGTTTTCAAAAGCTCGTTCTTTTCTTCTTTAGTCGCGAGGTAGTTCACCAAAAAAGCCCAAGTGGCTGCTTGAAGCTTTTGGTCAGCCTTGATATCAATTTCGTTAAACTTCCTCGAAGAAGAATAAAATAACTTACGCAGAAAGTTCTGAGGTTGCTGAGAGCTTGAATTGCAAGAGGTCTATCAACGTCTTCATTTCCGACCATCTGAATAATCCAGGGGTCTTTAAACGCTTGCTCAGCAGATATTCTCTTCTTTGGATCATATTCCAAGAGTTTTCTAATGAAATTCTTTGCATCTTCAGAAATCGGCTTCCATTCATCGGTATCAAAAGCATATTTTCCCGCTGCCACCTTATCCAAGATAACTCGATCGTTTCTTCCGTTAAACGGCGGATAACCACACAGCATAATATACAAGATCACACCACAGGACCAAATATCGCATTTCTCTGTGTAATTCCCCTTAATTACCTCTGGCGCGATGTAATACGGCTAACAGCATCACCATTACTCTTGTGAAATTCAAATAATATTACAGTTCCGAATTGTTGGTTCATTTTCTTGCTTCTCTTGAACTCTTTTGATGTTCCGAAATCGATAACCTTCAGATGGGCATCTTCCTTCTTGGATTCGTACAAAACATTCTCGGGTTTCAAGTCTCTGTGTACGATATTGTTCTGATGGAGGTAAAACACTGCTGAAAGGATTTCTTTCATAGCGAGGGCAGCCTTTCTCTCGCTGAAGTATTTTAGCTGCGTGATCTTTTCGAAGAGCTCTCCTCCTGCGTAAAACTCAGACACGATATAAAAGTTTCTGTCGTCTTGATAAAACTCGTAGATTTTCATGATGTTAGGGTGGTCCTGTTAACCATAGGATTTTAGTGATGTCAAAGATCGTAAATTACGAGCTTTTTCAGGATGTTAACTTCGTTGACAAGCAAGTTTTGCTCTTCCAACGAGCACGATTCCTTGTTGATTATCTTGACCGCACGAGTGACTTTGAGTAGCCTGTGAACGCCTTTCCTGACTTCACCAAAGGCCCCTTTTTAATATATTAAGCCTATTGAGTTGTTAATTGCCTACCTTTGCCAATCGGAGGTAATAGTAGATCATAATCCTTGTTGATGTCGCAAAATTTCTCAGAAACAAGGTCTGAGTGACTGAATTTGAAATCGCTCGCGTCTGTGATGTCATATGAAATATTGGAAACGTAGGTCTGAAGGCATCTTACCTTTCCCGGGGCTCCTTCCTTTGGATTCTTTTGATCTTTGTGGACTTTCTAGATACAAATTTTCTGGACCAGTTGCGGGTTTCTCCGCGGTTCCTTTTGCATTATTACAACCCATGTTATGGCGAGGTTATGACAACTAATTAACAGGATGATTAAAATTAATGAACTTCGAAAATAATTATTCTGCGTTTCTGCGTTAGAATGGATATGAAGACGATTAGGACAAATTCAGTCACTGCTGCGTATACCATTGTCAAAGCTACAACTACTACAATGCGAAGTATTATTCTTTCGATGAAATGAACAAAATTTGTAAAGTTAATAATAGAGGTGCCAACAATGGTGTTGTGAACTCATTGCGAGGAGAATCCATGATTGTTCGAAGTTGGAAGATTTGTCAATATATTTTTGGTAGATATCTCGACGCAATTCAATTAATACATGTTTTATGGAGAGTTGTTGATCTATCGATAAAATCCGTCACTTCCAAGTAGTCCAACAAGGACAGCGCAGCAGCTCTAGACTAAGTTTTCTTTTACCGAAAAATCTTTTTGGCCAACCTTACATATTATCGAGTCACTCACTTTTTACAACCGCATTTGATCTGTGATCATAGCATATTATCATCTCTCTCTCCGGCTCATTTTATCTAAACATAAAAGCTCAATATATCCCATTTTCTGTGTTCTCAAGGTCGAAATAATTCTTATTTTTACCAAATAGAACATTTTCTCGAGAAGAAATTAGTTGAGCTGAATCTCCCTCAATTCCAATAATTAACACATATAGTTTTGCCTTTTGAATATCTTTGTTCTCTCAAATTCAAATAACATTATTGCAAAATCACGTATTATTATTCAACGAATCCCAAAACCACTGCAATGTATAGAGAACTCAACCCCGTAACTTCTCATCACTTATCCAAATTAAGGTTCATGCTATTGCTGCCTGGTAGATTAAATTTCGAAGGGTCAAAAGGCTGCCCTTTGAAAGGAGATCCTTCAGCATCCCAAGCCTTCTTTAACATCTCCATCTGCTGTTCTTCTTCAGTCGTTGGCAGACCCATTTGCTTCCTCTGTTGCTCATACATAATCTTTCTCAATGCAGTCTAACCAAGGCATCTTAGCTCACTAAAAGACCCAAAATATTACCTGAGTTTCAGGATCGAAGTCTTGAATCGGCTTGGAGTTCTCGACTTTTGTGGCATCGATCTCTGCGTCGCCCTTTAAAACCGTTTTCCAAATATTCTCATTGCCTTTTTCAAGGACAAGAATCAAACTGTCTTCATCAATGCTCCAAGTAGAGTCTTCCGGCTTGATTCTGTCGTAAAACTCTCCTTCAATTAAGACTTGGTCCCCAGCTTTTAGCTTCGCCTTCAGTTTGGTCACTGTCATTTCGACAGAAAGCTAAATCATCTTGATTAAAATCGCGAAATGCATAAAAATGTTACTTGTTTCGCTCTGGTTCCAGGAGGAATTGGGATTTGAACCGTTACGTCATTAATGTTCTGCGACCAATTGTATCTTTCATTCGACCCTCCATTATATGTGCTTATCGCCTTCATTGAAGAGTCTTTCTTAGGCTGTGCAGTAGATTCTTGTTGTTTTGGCTCGGCCTTTTGAGTAGACTCAGTTGCTTCTTTTTTCTCCTCAACAGGCTTGCAGCAGAATCAGAATTGGAGTGTTTACTGACCAATTTTACCTGTTTAGTAGTCTTTTCTGTGCTCACTGGTTGAGTAGTTGGCTTAGAATCCTGGGTAGTTTGCTTAGCTTGTTCTGCAGCTTTTTCCTGGGCAGCCTTCTGCTCTTGGAATTTCTTTAACTTTTCTTGGTAGGCTGCTGGATCCTTCTTTGGAAACTTTTTGTAGTGCTCGTTTTGGAAATGTCTAAACGCATTCATTAGCTTGAATAGAGTGGGAGATTAGAGCTGTGTTGGATGGTAGTTGATTTACGATTTTCTCGTTCACGCCCGGTGGGAATCCCATTTTATCTCCAGGCTCATTTTCGTAGTAAAAATCGGTTCTTCTGTACAAAAAGCTGAACAAAGACCCCAAAAGCCCTTCCAAGCCACCTGTTTCCTTTGCGATGGTCATGAAGAAATCGTCGAAGCGTCCGCTGTCGGCACACATGAGTTAAACAATATTTTTTTCTAAATATTTAAATTCCAGATATCTTTTGTTTATACAGCCCTAGCAGCGCGAAGCGCGAAAAGGTATTTTTAGTCGATACTTAGTGAATACTTGGCTGAGTGCACTACTTCCATAACGGGCACTAATTGAAGAGGATTGGCAAGCAATTAATTATTTTCAAGGTGTTCCTTTCAGAATATAACATCAGAATAGATCATTCTGTTTGGGCTATTCTCACTTGTATGCATCCTTTTATTTGTGTATAAATACTTTCAGCTGAACTAGTAGCATTGCTGTTGTTTTCAAGCGCGTAATTGCAAGAAAATTCATCATAGTTTGCTCTGCTTATAATTTCATGGATTAATGAACTACTCGGCTGATACAGCATTAAGTAAAATCAATTCACTCTTCTTGGAGCGTCTACATATGTCTTCCGATAATCTCAATGCCAAAGTATTTTGATGTGTCAAGTATTTCGATCTCCGAGTGAAATGCATATGGGATTTTTGAATTAGGTTGATTAGAAACAAGAGACATGCGAATACAGAAGGAACTGAAACACTTTCTAAGAAAAGACAAATGATGGTTTAAATAAATGGAAGTTTAGTAACAGAAATTAGAAAAATAAAAAGAATACTAGTTTTCAGATCAAAAGATGTCAGACAGAAATTACAAAAGCAGATATACTTTCGAAGAAAGACTTAAAGAAGCGAGAAAGAAGAAAGATGAGTACCCTACACTCATCCCAGCGATCGTCGAGAAGCATGCTAGGTCTAAACTTCCTGCTTTCGAGAAATCTAAGTAGCAATTGCTAACTGATTATCCAAGCATTAATTCCTGTTAGATTTTTGGCTTCTAAAGAAATGAAACTCGGAGAATTTCAATCGAGCATTAAGAAAAGACTAAAATTAGACAAGAGCGAAGGTCTGTTCTTCTTTATTGCAGGCAAAAAAATAGATAGACCAGGTATTATCCGCATGATTTAAACCTTCAGACTTAACACTCGTTATTCCATGAAAAGATACCTTAATGCAAGATATATACAATAATCACAGAGACAAAGATGAGTTTTTGTATATTACCTACTCCGAGCTTGAAGCCTTCGGGTGTTGCTAAAACACCTACTCCTAGGGTTATTTCTGTGTCTCTCTGTTGTGTAAATACTATAAGCTAATCACTTTAAGTGAGTAGAATCGAATTGTTTGATTTAAACGAGTTCATCTATGTTCATCTGTGAATGTGAATATGAATGAAATGCACGATTATTTATGATAATAATTTCTAAAGAAATAATGAAAGAAAATTAAGTTATCACAAATACTGATTATTTTGGAACACATTCAATGCAAGCATCATATTCGCACAAGCTGCAATGTAATGCTTCAACTCCGAAAATTTGTTAGTAATCTTTTCTGTAAACTTTGCATTTTGAATTTGTCTGGATATCCTGCTCATTTCGAACTATAACATTAGAGGATTCTATTGGAGAGGTTAACTATCAACGATATTCCGTACCTCAAATAAGAATCAATTGATTTTCAAAGGTTCTATTTATAAAATAGCATTTTACTTTATCTTAGAATTGATAATGCTCATTTCAACCGGCAAAAACTGCCAAGCAAATCTTATAAACATTTTGAGGAATCGAAAGAGAATCTTTTCATTTAACAGTTTGAATGTAATTAATTTATCAGACAAATAATCGCTTTTACCCTGGCGTTTATGATGATATGCTACAAAATATATTATTATCATTACACCATTGTCGGTCATTTAACGTAAGCCGAAGTTGTTTATTAATGTTAACTCGAAACAATATCGTTTTTACTACACACATGAGAAACGCTTTTTTGTTCAATAATGACTCCAGAAAAATATAAGTTTAATTCCTAGTTGTTAGACATATTCAAAAATATAATAAAGCCCGAATTTTTACAACAAAGATGAATATGAAAGAAATACGCTCACATATACACTTTTTATGGAAAGGTTGCTCTAAAAATCAAATATAACGCGAATTTATTGTTTAATTGTTATGATTCGCCAACTCACAACTTTAATTTTGTGAAATCATAAAATATAATTATGATTATATTGATTTATCGCTCTCGCCGTTTTATCGTCTCCACCATCTCTATACACAAAATTTATTGAATTTATTGAGATACCCCCAAGCAGCTTAATTCAGACCATTATAAGGACTGAAGAATGGATTGTAGTTTGGACCACCACTGTAGATATTAGGGTTGTAATTCATAGGCATTGAATGTTGCTGATTATATGGTCCAAAGTATTGATTCGAAGGGAAATCGTAGGGAGTTCCTTGGAACCGTGGATCCCAAGGATACCCCATTTGAGCGGTTCCTTCAGACATCGCCATCCCAGGATTCGCTTCGAATGAAGGCATTGAATACTGAGTTCCTTGTAAGTTTTGTGTAGTATTTTGGCTCGGATACTGTGGTAGATAGGTGCCTGGATAGTTGAAGCTCGGATTGTAAATAAACCCTCCGACTGGATTGACGGGGTTAGCATTGCTTTGAGTTTCATATAGCGTCATCATCGCTGTCTGCTTTTGCTGTTGCTGTTGCCGGGGAGGTACCATGCTGAATTTGTTTTGAGAGGTGACTCCTTCTTTAACTAAGGAGATTACAACATTATTAGCTTATATAATCCAAACCGCGAAATATAAGTACTTGGGAGGTTAGTATCTGGGCCTCGGAAAGGATGTTGCATGTCTAACTTCTCATCCTCGAAAGAGAAATGAGGATTATTTGTCCTATTGGTTTTCGGATTACATTATTAGCAAAAAAAAAGTGGGTACATTCCGCGGCTCTGCACATTAGGGTTGGCTAGTGGGTAAGAGATATCATCAGGAGATTCTTTCGCAGATTCTTTCAGGATATTTGTAAGCTCTTCATCTCCGTAATCGGAGACTTTTTCTTCCTGTGCGAAGCCAAACCGCGAATTTGCTTGGTCATTTGGGTTTAAAAGCGACTCGAATATCTTCTTATCTATTGAGACGTCATTGCGACTGAATGGATTCGTGCCATCGACTGAATGAACGAGGGTGCTGTTGAGAGTATTAGCGCCGGTAGTACTCTTCCCTTCACGAGCATTTAAAAGTTTGATAGGAGTTTGAAGCGAGTCTGTCTCAGATTTTATCGACAACTTTTCAAACTGTAGAAAGTCAGTTTCGAAGTTCATGTGAAACTGATAGTTTTCATTGAAAAAGTTCTCGCTTTCAAACTCTTGCTGCTGCCGAAGACGATCGCTCTTTAACTTATGAAGGTCTTGCCCTTGCATAGGGCGAGAGTGAGCTTTTTTCGTATCGGATTCACTCGGGAAGATCATTTCGGATAAAAAGGAGCTGTTCTCCAAGCCACCCTCGCTGTATTCGAACATCTCGTCGCTATCGCACTCCTGTTTTTCTAATATTGTAGCTGGAAGAATTAATATTAAGTAAAGCGACTCAATTTGGTTACTTGTGGGTCTTGATTTGTAAATATCGACCTTCTGGACCTCTGGCGCCTTCTGGAAGGTCGCAGACTGAGTGTCTATCAAATCGTTCTTATATAACTTCAGCCTTTCTCCGATGCAAGAAGGGTTCGGTAAGACGCTCTTAATTTTCCTTTCTCTGGCTGCCTGGATTATCAGAGGGCTTATATCCTTGACCGTTTGTGCTGCGATTTTTTGCAGCTGCTGGAAGATCGCTTTGTTGCTGAATTCTGTATCCTATCAAGAAAGGTTAACTATTTGATTAAGAAGCAATGAGATCGTTACTTTTAAGAAGCTATCTGTATCTGAACAGATTTCGTGAAGAAAGAGGCAGCTGGAATTCGGACAGGGTTGACCACGCAGAAAATAAGCGCAGTATCTTATTGAATCATTAGAATTTCACATTTAGAATTAGTTTATTATTACTTGGTAGTGCCGAATGAAGCACTGAGCACTCGATCGTGAATCATATGCTTATTAACTGCCTAGAAGCAAAAGAGATTTTTATTAAAAAAAAAAGTATGGTAATTACGAGTATGGCTGTCGATGCTTCAATATTATTCGAATAGGTAATATAGGCCGAATAGGAAGGTCCGTTGTTCGATCCAGGGTTATAGGCATGTGTTTTATTCACAGCAATCTTCAGGATATGCCCGTACTGACCGAAATACTCTGGCTTCTCCAATACCTATGACTCGTTAGAGCAGTATCATATTCACATCGTACCTTTTCATCGGCGAGAGCTGGAGATAATCCAATTACATAGACCAAATTCTTCTGAATGATCCTCAGCTTCGAGTAATCCGTTTTCTTCTTATACGGATTGCTCGGGTCTTGCTCCACAGTTTCATTCTATCAATCAAGAAAAAATTAAACACAGAAAAAATCTCCAAAGTCATACTTTCATTCGTTGCATCGAAGCAAAGTTAGCGGCGTTCGAGAAGGGCTGGCCAGTCGGCTTCTTGTCCATTTTTTTAGTTTTTTTGTTTAGTTCGGTTCTATCGAAGCTAGTTCCATAAAATTAGCAAATCACGAGGCAGACGAACTTACTCAGCTTCGTCGTTTCGAAAGTTGCCAGGATTGACAACCATGGGCTTGAAACTGTAATTACAGTAAGGACATCGGTTTTGAGATTTCTTGAGGCAATAGTAGCAGATCTAATCAGAAAAAAGTCTCATAAGAGGTATCAATAGTGGATTAGCTACCTGAAGTCCGCTGGGGCATAAATGGCCGCCTTCGATATCTGCAACGTTTAATTTACAAGAGTTGCACTCTTGAGGAAAATAAAATGAATGGCGGTCAGAGAAGCATCAGAAAGAAGAAAGTACTTTTGCTCTGTGGCTTAGCGGTTGTGGGAAGTTTGAATTTGTTCATGGATCTCCCTTCTAACTTGCAGAGCTTTTCAAAAAATTTTCAAGGCTTGACCGCCTAAGAAACAAATTCCAGGCTTTTATTTCAAATTATTTTTGAAGCTTGAGAATCCAGCGTTTGAGCAAGGATTTTGATTGGATTATCGAGAATAAATAAGATTTGAGATATTATCTTTAATTTCACATCATTGATATATTCAAAAACTCACTTTTTCTTCTAATGACTACCCTAGGAGTAAATTATGTGATGATGCTCAATCTCTCGTTTGAAAGCCTCCTAAGACACATTAATGAATACCAGCCTTGGTTTATTTTTCTTTTTGGAGATTTTTGTTTGTCAACAGAGCATCCCAATAAACTTGGAACTAGAAAGGGCAAAATGCTATTATTATAAGTTCCAAAGGCATGAGCTTACGTCTGCAACTGCTATTTCCTCAGCTTTTGCAAGCTGTGCCATCATCTTGAAATAGTTGGCAACTTTCTCATTCTATAATACTTCATTTGCCTCTGAAGCTTTAACAAATTGGCATTACCTTAAACTTGTCGATTTCCATATGGCCGAGGATCATGGTGATCATATCAACTATCATACCAACACTCTCGATATCTTTGGTCGTCTGAAACAAGTAGAGTAAGTGGTGAGCAGAAAATGTTTTAAGTTATCACTTGTGCGATCTGTTTCTCAACGTTTGAGACGTCTTCGTCTTTAGATTTTCTGGAAAGGAGAGATTTGAAAGTTGTTTTGCCTGCTAACAGTTTTTGAAGTTCCGCAGTATCGCTTCTCTGCTTATCTTGAAGCTTGAATTTCAACTGCTCGTACTTCTCTCTTTGTTGGACGGCTTCAATGAACGCCTGATATTTATTTTCATAATGGCGTTTTAGAAGTTCCTCCTCAAATTTGTTAATGTTAATTACATTTATTTCTTTGTGTTCAGCTCTAACGAGATCATAGAGCAGTTCGAAAGATTGTTCGGTTGCGTTGTCTCTCTATTGATAAATCATCAATGTTCTTGAGGGAAAATATTATAAAAATTACAATTTTTAGGGCAGCCTTAGCAACATCTTCATTAGATTTATCAGCAAATACATAGCTCGCTTCGCCCTGTCCAGCGAATTCACCCAGGCAGGTTTTCTCATAATCGCACATTAAATTCTGGTGGAAATGGGCTTAGAAAATTTAAGCAACTCCTCGGCCAGAAAAAAGGCTACTGAATTGCTCGTAGTATTGTCTCTTCGCATGTAACATCGCTTTGGCACTTTTTTTGAAGCTCTAAATAAATTTACGGCTTGAGACCAAAAGGAATGTCCTCACTTCAAACAATGCTGAGATTTTTCTCAGAAAAGAATAGAAACTATTAATTTTCATGATGATCTCATTCGTTAGCTCTTTCTGCAAGGTAAAAAATAATATTAGACAAGGTCACAAAAACTGCCAACTCCTGATAGAGCAGTGAAATTTGAGCTGTATCGTTCGATTATCCCCTCATAGCTTAGCTTAGGTAAGTTATTCATCGCCTTGATCCCAACAATTTTATTAAAAAAAGTCTCAATATCACTCCCATTACCTTCTCAACATCAGGGCTGCTCGACTTCAAAAAGAGCTGAACCTCCTCTATTCCAAAAATTATGACTTTTTTGACAATAGTAGTCACCTCCGTAGAAAATATAATTGATTTCAGCCAGCTTATAGAGGAAGTCTTCAAGGAATTTTCTTCTGTCTTCAATAAAGACAGGGTTAAGGTTTCCCTATACCCGAAGAACGGTCGCATTACAAAGATCCATTCGAGCTAAAGGTATGGAAATACGGTCATTTTTTTCTCCGGGAGAGGTGGGATATAGCAGCCAGGCCATCTGGTGACAAGGAGTGTTCTGAGGGTGTTGAATTCGTGATAACGGCGGAAACATTCGAACTCTCCGAGTTTATCAGAGCCCTTGTAAGTGAATTGTTCAATCTGAGGGAAGGATTGCTCAGGTTTACTTTGACGGTGTATATTATATATTTGGACAGCTTATCCTCACGAATGATAGGGTTGCAGACTTTGAGATTGACCTGAATTTGCAATCTTAAGTTTGAAATGAAGTGTTATTCTTACATCGCCTTTCGCTCTCGAGGCTAATTCAAAAGAAATGCAGTTAGGAAATCTAAGGAAGGGAGGATGTAGCTTACCTGTGAGACTTTCAGAGAGCTTTCTCTCTTCCTTTCCAGTGGTATCGATCGTTGTTTCTGCCTTTGATTCCTCCATGATATCCTAATGCTTTCCTGCTTAATTAGTCAATTTAGATATGATTTAATTAAATCAATTTGCTTTGAGGAGTACAGAATTGATCCATGTATGAGAAGAAAAAAAATAGGAGGAAACAGATTGAAGTGATATCTCCTTATGCAATAGTGAGATATCTCATCATATGAAGTTAGCATTTGAGATCTTGTAAGCAGAAAATTTTTAAGCTACGCTCTGAGGACTTTTATAAAGAAAATTGATCGCTGACAACTCATTTGAATGCTGGTCCTTGCAACTAGGGTTTTGCTAAAGAATTATATATAGCTATCTAGCTAGCCTTATATAAATTAAGAGGAGTCAACTTGCCCCTTAATGCAAGTCTAGAAGTATCAAAATTTACGACCTCAAAACTTCATGAATTAATCAAAAGATTTTGATATTGCTCTTGAATTTTTATTTTATTTCAAAGACTATGTTCAATTTCATCTTGAAAGAAGAGACTGGGATCTCACTTCTCAATTGTTGACAGTCTTTCATAACTTTATGACTCCACTCATACCTCTAAAAACTCTTTCAAGCATTTTGAATAGAAATTTTGCAAGATTTTGTAGTCGGCATGAACCAGAAATTTCATAAAATTCGATTAAAAATGTAACAATATAATCGCAAAGGACTCCATAAAATTTGTAGTTCTATCGATTGTCGACTCCGGTCTCTTTATCCACTCCTATATATCATTGAAAAATTAGTTTTCGTAACTGTTCACAAATAGTCCTACTGTAAGGGAATATCCAAGCAGGAAAGAAACTTCCGCACGTAACAACGAAGTTGGTAACTATTCCTTGGTCATAGCTCGAATCCGGCTTTTTCTCACAGAATTCCAGCGTGGTCTTTCCGTTAGCAATCAACCTGAATTCCCGAATATTTAGCAAAGCGGAAGAGGGTCAATTGGGCTCACCATAAATGGAAAGAAAAGAAAATAAACAGAATCACTCCCATGATAGCCGCCAGAAGATAATACACGAGATAGTAGTAGAGCTTAAATGAGCTTATCTATGTAAATGAGTTAATTTGCTTGAGCTCATAGTTGCATTTAACTTACAGTCGTATCGAAGAGGGTATCCGTGATGACCTCCGTGAACGTTATTGCAATAAAGATCAAACAAGCATCTGATTTAGACAATTGTTACCACCTTAGAGCATCTAAAGGAATTACCTGCATATAACAGCATCGTCAAGAAATACTTATAATTTCGGACGCCCACACAGTTGTTGACCCAAGGACAATGATGGTCCATCCTAAGAACGCATGTACCACATTGACGGCAGTGATGTGTTCTCTCTGGCTTGAATCTTTGACAATGAGCACAAAATCTTCTTTTGCCACGACTCAATGCGCTCATTACGGCCAATTGATGGAGTTTATCCGTTGAAACCTCTTCGCTTCTCAGATCCATAATGTCCATCTTCATTGCAAGCTCATGCCTCTCCCTCATCTCTTCTTCTGAAATATGATTATCGGCATGTTCTTCAGTTTCTCCGTTCGGACCGCCCTGACCTTGAGTGAAATTAATTTCATCAGTTGCAAAATTTTCAGTCTGAAGTCTCTCTTCCTCTCCACTCGCAACATCCCCTTGCGACTCTTGCTGATGCACGTCTTCACCTGGTGATTACGTTTGGAGTTGAGATACCGTGCTTCTTAAAAAAAAAAATCAACCTGCACCATGTACTCCTGTTGTGTCCTGCAAAGTATCAGAGGCTCCACTGAATTCATAGGTGTTGGTTGGCACCTTAGAGTCTTCGAATATGTTGCCTCCGAGGTCCATTATGATTTTCGGAGGTTGTCCACCATCTTTTAAAAATAAAATGTATGGGACTGAATGAATGAAAAATTGCGCGAACCTTCATAAATTTGCTTTCGCTTGGCCTGTCTGCGAATATTTTTAAGGACTCGCTTCTCAAATTCGATAGCTTTGTTCAATTCTCCTTCGACTCTCGAGTTCCAATCCTTGGATTTCAATGATTATTTTCCTCATATGGATTGAATTTCAGATTACCTGTGGGACTCTCCCAGGGTTCGTGAATATCACTCTCAACACTGAGAATAGGAAGAAGAATGCAAATATATGGAGGATAATAGCATAGACGATTCCCTTTTGCTGTTGAGTTGCAAAATCAGTTGTGCTGGCTAACATCTCGGTCATGATTTGATTGGTGTAGCGAGTGACCGTCTTCAGAGTAATAAATGCTGTAGAACCTTCTAGCGTTGAGGTTGTGTCACTTGTGTTGGCAGTATAGGTCCCCGTTAGCAGCTTTAACAGGTAAATCTTGTAAAGGCTAAGATGATGTGACATTGAAACGGAAAAACCTGCAGATAGTTGAGGTAAAAAAATCCGGAGAGAACAAATAGCAGAACAATGGGCAGATTTGCCAATATTTTGTACTTCCAAAGGTCGTCCGGGGTAGATTTAGGGGCTGGCATGAGGTCTCAGACAAATAGCCAATTTATTTAACTATGAGTTCAAAACGGACACATCCATAACAAAGGATACTTACGTTAATTGTTTAATTAACGCTGTATCGGATATATCTGTGTTGACAAGAAACGACAATCGTAGCTAAAATACAGATATGATAGGACTTAGGTTCTTCGTCCAAGGAAAGGTTTAAGATATTTTGTGCAGTATTTAACCTGCCCAACGAGAAATCGTGAGAGGAGGTCAAATCGAAACATGGAAAATTTATCCCAGTAGTAAATCAATTTTGAATTCAGTATTTATTGATTCCTCTAAGGTATAGGCTCGAGTCCATCGTTTGATCGAAAACGAAGATCAGATTTAAGGGGGAAAATGACGTGAAGTGATTTAAGACTTCACTCCATGAACCATAATGTTATGAATTAAGCAGAAACCTATGCGAACATGACTGCTCGGCACTGTGAAGGCAATTTCTGAAATGTTAAGAGCTTTTTCTCTGTGAAAGTAGCTATCAAAGTGAAATTTTACATTGGTCGTGATTTGATCCGAGAAATTGAAATTAGAAAATTGTCTTCAAAGTCGTTATGATCAAAGAGTGAGATCACCTTTGAGGTTCATAAATGATACATAACAGAAACGAGCAGAACTTGATAGAAAATCAATTGGAGGGCTTTTCTCAGTCGAAATTCATTCAGGAAAAAGTTTGGCGTTAAAAACGTATCATTAATATTCAGAAAGATATACAATTTTGCATTCATTACAACTTTGTGTTCTGGTCTATTTGAGAGGGGATAGGTTGCTAGCCAATGTTCAAATAACATGACTCCCAGAAACATCTCCGATATCAAGGTACATCGATAAATAATAATATTCTTCAAAAAGTCAATATAACAAATATGCGCTGGCTTCAGAGAATTTTTATGAGCCTTCCCGCATTGAAATGCTCGATTATATGCTTAATCTTGAGCTCTGCTAGTCAGTCAGACTTTACTCGTGAGAAAGTGATACAACTGTGATACTCAGGAAATTTAATTCCATATCTAAAGCCGACAGCTTGCGAAAATTTTGAACTTGGATTACCGCATGCAAACTAGCCATACTATAAATGCTTTTGGTTTCGAACAACAGTTTAGTTCAATAAGGTAACGACTTTGATGAGAGTGATAGTTCATAAAATTCGCTTCTGGATAATTTTTGGTGTCACACAGTGTCTGGTTCTCAAAATTAACAAAAGGAGCTGAACAATAAGACACTCCCAAATCCTTCTTTATTAATCTGCCTATGAAGTCTCTCAGCGTATCATTCTAGGTGATCTCTTTATTTCACACTAGAAATGTTTGGTAGGACGTGCGACCAATAATGAATTTAGCGTAGTTAATAAGAAATGCAAATTTGAGAGATTCCCGAATTGGGGCGGTCGTGTACGCAGGAGTGTGAGTACAATGCTGACTTTGGAAACAGAAATTGAATTATTTAATTTCTCGGTGTGTACTTTTTAAAAAAGACTATTTAAGATATTGAGTCATCGAACCTTGAAAAGAATTACCATCCTAAGAAAAAAGAAAACGAAAAATCTTACAATTCATTTTACAAATTCACTATCAACATAATTTTTCACTCCCATATAAATTACAAGTTTCAAATATAAGTGAACTTTTTTTATACAAAGATGATTAATCCATGATGATGATGTCAGCATCTTAATATCGGTTATGGCTATTTCTGGAGCGATATTGTATCAGCATCCATCGTGTCTTCTTTTAGTTTACTCGGTGATAAAACCAATAACAGCTTTGAAAAATTCCTTTCTTTGATATTCTCGTAGATTGCGACTGAGAAGAATTAAGTTCTCCTTAGAAAGGCTAAGTTTTCTTCAGAACAAATTACGCTGTAACGATTTTTTTCTGCTGGAAAATAAAACTGATTCAAATCTAAAACTAAAACGAATCAACATAGAAATTTTTAGCTGTTTTCTCGGTAACAATTTTGCTGATCAAAAATAATAAGACAAAAACGAACTCGTCACGAGTGGTAGTTTTCTTTGGAAATCAACCAAACATTCCTAACAGTCAAAAGACTGATATATTTTCAAAATAAAAAGAAGTACCGCAGGTTTAGGATCTGATACTCGGCTGCTCTTGCTGAACAGCGCTGCTTGAATAGCAAACCGAAGCGTAACTTATCCTAAAGAGCAGCACCTTCTACTTCCAATACCTTCAACACCTTGATTAGTTGCCGAGCTGAACGCTTTTTCAGACTACCGTCACAAATCATGCTTTTCGATGCTAAGGTCATAGGTCATGCTTATGACGAGTCCAACGATTGAATTTGTTCGGGCTAAAACAATATTAGAGAAATGCAGCAAGGCGTATCATCAGTCTTCGGCAGTAGAGGAATCAACGATTTGAATTTTTTGTCACTGTCTGCTCAAACTTCCAGCTCAAAGAGATTTATATGCAAACGATTTTCTTTTCTCTCACAGAAGACAAAGAGGCCGGACAAATCTATGATATAATGAATTTAGTTTTTCTAACTTACTTCTCCTTTTTTTTTTTGGGTCGGGATTCTTTTTTTACCTACACAAGTATGCAACACTAAGCAAGCGGTCAATTACGGCTATCCAGTTGTATCATTTACTTTTTAGTTCAAATTCCATCAGAGCTGGACAAGATCACTATCATTTTTCAGCAATATTGACTCTTTATATCAGTAAATTGAAAGTCAAAATGGCTTCTTTCATACCTCTTTTCTGATAAATGAAGCCGTTTTGGAACACAGGAATAAGTATGGTCTCAATAATCTTAGAAAATATTAAGCTGCGCTAACTCTAATGTCAGAAAGGAAAAATTCGATCTCACTAACGGTATTAATTAAAAACCCCTCAAACTTACCTTCTGTAAACCGAAGTCCTGCACATTTCCAAGGAATTCCTCTTTTTGATCCCAGACACTTGTCCTAAGACATGTAGCAAGTGTAGAAATTAGGTTTCAAGCCATCCCATTCTCCTCGTAAGCCTGATGAATTGTCAAGGTCATGCCAATTTAAAATTTTATCGATAAAACGTCTTCAAATTCTCAAGAGGTAGTTTAGTCTAACACTTTAACCCCTTGATAAAACCGATTTAAATTAGTTGATAAAGCTAACACTTGCGTCTCTATTCAGAAACGAACATCTAACCCATCATCTGCAACGCCTATCGACCTTGAATGACACATAAGATTAAAGGTAAGAACGCTGCACCACAGCATCTCGACGATGGTTACCTTCAAGAGGAGGAATCCGGAGGTTTTGATGATGTCGAAGGAAAAAAGGCAGGAAAATGGACTGCCGAAGAAGATGATCTTCTACGCAAGTACGTACCTTTATACGGCGAAAAACAGTGGAGAAAAATCGCTGAACACGTTCCTGGGAGGAATTCAATCCAGTGCTTGCATCGTTGGACCAAAATTTTAAAACCAGGTCTTGTCAAAGGTCCTTGGACCCCTGATGAAGACCAAAAACTTATAATTTGGGTGAACACTGAAGGACCAACCAAATGGGCACAGTGCTCTGCTTTCATACAAGGAAGAAGTGGAAAGCAGTGCCGAGAAAGGTGGTTCAATAATTTGGATCCCGGACTGAAAAAAGGAGGTTGGACAGAGGAGGAAGACGAGATGATCTTCGAGTACTATCAACAATACGGGTCTTCCTGGAGTAAAATCGCTAAATTGATGCCTGGAAGGACTGAAAACGCCATTAAGAACCGCTTTTATTCGACGTTGAGGAAACTCGCGGCAGATAAGAAAAAAATGATGGTTGATAACGGCCTGGACGACGATGTTAAACAAGAAGGAAACGAGCTTGAAGGGTCTGAAGATGAGGAAGAGCCCCCACAACAACAACACCAACCAGTTCAAAGGCATATCCAACCCCAGATGAAAATGCAACCAGAACCGCAACATAAAATCCCAACTCGACCAGAACCACAACATCAGCAAGATTACTACCAACCACAGCAGCAGATGCAGATGCAGATGCAAATGCAAATGCAGCCTGACTCACAAAACACTTTGTATAAGATTTTCCATGAGAAAACTCAAAAGATTGTACCTAACGTGAAGGTAGAACCTCCAGCCTACGGGAACAATCCGCATCCTCCTTACAAGAGCAATATGGACTACCAGAATGCAGGACCAAACCCCAATTACGCCTCTAATTACGGACAACAGAGGCCTTCAGGTCAAATGCTTTCAAAAGCACCGATGCAGCCACAACAGCAGTCAATGCCAGCTCCTGACAGAGGAGGCTATCATCAGGGTCAAGAATATAATCAACCTATGACCTTGCCGAAGTCTTACAAAAAGCATCTAGTGCGTTTTCAGAATCCTCCACCGAATAAATTGCCGGCTCTCGAGCAAATGATGATGCTAGACGGTGCAAACGATCTTTATGAAAATGAGTTTGAGAGGTTTTTAGTCGGGTTAAATAAGATGATTAGTGATGACTATATCAGCAAAGAGATTGACTATACTATGCCTTTGGAAATATTGGAGAATTTAGATAGACTTCAGAACAGCGTCTTTTCTTATTGTCAAAACGACGTAAAAGACTTGAGCAACGCCTTCAAGAAGATTTTGAGTCGAAGTGCTGCGAAGCAAAGCCTAGAACAGGAAGAATCCAAAGAAAACGGGCCTCAGACCGGGCAAAACGAAGAAGAGAAGGCTTCGGCTGGCAATTCTCATCGAGCAAATGATGGAAGAGATAGCGGAGAAGAGCAAACAGAACAGAATGACTCAAAATTCGATAAGAATCAATACGGAAAGAACAACTTGTCCGCCGCAGTTACAACCGAGCGACAGATGAGCCAGTACATTCAGACCAATCCCTTCGATAGCGTTACTCACAACGAGCCAGGTAGCCTAGCTAGTCTATCTCTGCCTGAGTTAGCTAGGCAGCTATCAGATACTGATCTTGGGCCTACACATTCTTCAATGTTTTATAAGTTAGTCGGAAACGTCTTTAACGATAATTCTACAATGGCAGAGCAGAGGATGATCTTTCTGTACCAGCAGTTGGCGTCTGTTGATAGCATGTTGATGAGTACAAAAAATGAATTAATCAAACTTGAAAGCGAACTGAGAGTTGAAGATGCAATGGAGACTGGCTTTGGAGGTAGAAGAGATGATTTTTCAGGGCTAGAGAGGGGAAATCCGATTATTATATCGAACAATGAAGACAGAATAATGGGAGATGTCTTGAGGAAGAAGTAAAAGAATGCCTAAGTTGTAGGTTGGAAAATCCGAACTGTGTTTGTATTTTAAATGAAAACACGTTGCTAGTATATGATCGTTATGTTGCCAAATAAATACGTTGATTTCTCTGATTGTAGTTTGAGAAATTAAATAATTGTACCTAAGTCATTTGTACTGTTTTGTCAGCGATGACTAATGAAAAGGTTAGTTAGATAAGAGATTGATTAAAGGCTAGCATTAACATAGTTTTTGCTTATTTAATATAATGAAGGGAACGAATTATAAAGAATAATCGCTTTGGATTGGCGAGTTGTATAGGCTTTTTTTTTTTGCAAGAAGAATCTTTGTGTTACTCACGGTCTGTAGAGTGATTCATAAAGAATATAATTAAAGAGTTTAATTTTTCGATTGAGCATTTATATTATAATGTTCTCAATGAATTCCAATTTGAAATTAATTCCAAAATGAGTCTATCACTGAGGCAATAGTTTTACCTTCACAAATAATTCTGTTTCAGAAAGTAACACTACAGCTGCCATATTCCGAAATAAAGAGAATAGACAAAACCATGCATGTTGTTTCATGGTAAAGTAACCACTTTTGTTGAGTGGTCTGAAGACAATCAATATGAAACGTTCTCACTTTAAAGAGGGAATATTTTATCGTTTCTTGAAGAATAGCCAGAGGTTGTGGGGT
>ENA-UOTX01000775-UOTX01000775.1-compost-metagenome-genome-assembly--contig:-NODE-775-length-30442-cov-13.069850_pt1 | contig 30442 bp, 12 predicted proteins | sample MGYA00238143_ERZ746982 | MGnify/ENA primary metagenome ERZ746982 (study PRJEB28758, sample SAMN06268862) | compost metagenome | isolation source: single cell | place: USA: California, Emeryville, Joint... | reverse complement strand
GGCTGCAGGCCGAACTAAGTGCTTTGATTTCAGATCAGCTTCAAATCTACATGAAAACTTATTTCAAAAAAGAAATAATTCCCGATCAAATGGAGAAAAATCTGATTGCAAAACGATTTTATCAAGCTCTCAACGACCATAACCTCAATTCTAGAAGGGAAAAGAAGTTTTGCATTATTTTTGACAATGCTGAAAATATGTTACAAGTAGCTGATTATCTTCCAGATTCCAGAACATTTCCAAATTTAAACATCGACATTCTCCTTACTTCTCGTTATCGAAATTGGGAAAAGCCTTTCTGTACAAAGATTGAAATGCAGGCGTTTGGGGTGAAAGAAACCGAGACCTACATCCGACAACATTTTTCTAATATACAAGTGAATCAAGTTGGCACATTATCAGATATAGACAGACTCAATGAGCTTCTGGGAGGTCTTCCTTTGGCAATTTGGCAAGCTGTTGCCTTTATCAAACAAAAAGGAATTACCATTTCGAGTTATTGTGATCAGATAAGTGATGCTCGACGCAAAGATGATGATGATTCAAAGCTTGGAGAAGCAGATTCAGCAACCGAGAATATGAAGTTTGTCTCTCCAACGCTGACTCTAGCTCTTGCAGATTTGCGACTGAAAAATAGATGCGTGGAGGCGATTCTTGATATATTAGCTTATCTTTCTCCGAATGACATCAAGAAAGAGTTGCTGTTTAATATTTGGAATGAACACAGCAAAAAAGCAAGTAAGGTTGAAGATTTTGATGATGCTTTACAGCTAATGGCTTCATATTCCCTTGTAACTATCAATCCTACAGAGCTGATTCAATATGAAGAGAAGCAGAATAATAGTAAATTAGAAGAAACTACTGCTGCTATTCAAATAACAATACATCGATTGACGCAGCAAGTGATAAGACTCAATCATAGAAAGAGTGGAGTATACAATGGAAATTATGAAAATGTGTTTGACTGGGTGGTGTCTAAATTGGATTATGACGAAAAAGATATGAGAGATATGGAAAGAGCAGGCTTGCTGGTTCCTCATGGAATGTATTTGGAGAGCCTTCAAAATCCCTTAGGAGACCAGAGAATGACTGAGCTGCTCGGAAAAATTGGAGGGCATCAGTTATATGGAATTGGAAAATACGATGTGGCCCTCAAATACTTTAAAAAAGTTATACTTTTAGAGAAAAACATTTTGGCAAGGATCATCCTCAAACTGGAATCACACTTGATAGTCTCGGAAATGCATGGGGAGGTTTAGGTGATTATGAGAAGGCGACAATTCTCTTACTTCGAGCACGGAGTATCTTTCTCCGATGTTATCCTTTAAGCCACCCCTATATTCTCAAAGTTAATACAGACTTAGGTCATGTCAGTAAAATTTCTAAATTCCCAAATATTCAACAGGCTTGCTCTGGGAATCCAAAGCAAACGAAGCCAAAAAATAAGCATGTGACAATTCTTTCTTGGAACAATCTTGCAAACAATTATTTTCGGCAGATTAAATTTAAAAAATTCAATGTTTTAAGTAATTCAGCGATTACTCGCCAAGTTTTAGTAGCAAACAGTTATTCCTTTTCCAAAAATTATGATAAGCAATGCGAATATTTGGAGAAAGCACATCTGCTCTGTCTGAAAAAATTCGAAAAGAATCACCATCACCTGATCACCGCATTTATTCTTTTCAACAAAGGTATTGCCATGAAAAATTATGAGAAAAAGAAGGATCTTTTTGCTCAAGCTTTGCTCATCATAGAACAAGAATATGGAGTAAAGCATCCTCTGACTGGTGCTATACTTGCGAATCTAGGCAATGTTTGTTTGAAAATGAAAGCATATGAAGACTCCTTTCACCATCAAAAGAAGGCTTATGAGATATTTAGAGAACATTTTGGAGAAGCTCACAGATTTTCCAAATATACAAGACAGAGTCTTAAATGTATATAATTCATTTTGATCAAGGAGTAATCTTAATTCGATTAGCGAGAATGGATTCGAAAATATCAGGAGTCTGTGGATAGTTCTGCGCAAACGATAACAAGTGATTATGAATATATTTTATATTTATTGAGAAGCATTCAGATATTAATTCCGGATTCATATCAAGAGAATAGTAGGAATCAGATGCATATATAAATATATCTGGTCATTGAATAATTGAATTATGAATCCAAGACATACATAAATTCAAAGCTAAGTCAGAATAGGAAAATTAGTGAGTGCAAATCAAGCCGGCTATTGATAATCCATAATAGGTATATCAATACTTTTGGAATTAGATGCTCGCATTCATAATTGTAGGAATGGCACGAAAAGGAGAAGTAAATTTTCTCAGATAATTAATTTTCGTCCGAGTTTTTAGCTTTGATGAAGTTTGCTGATTATTTGATAGTGTTTATCTGAATGTAAATTCAATTTCGTATTTACGAAAATATTTATTCTAATGAAATTCAGACTATGAAATAATGTTGCAACCCTTACAGAAACGATAAAATGGGCTTCAACTTTCCATTTCTAGCTCTCAATCATTTTTTGACAATAACTCTAAATATTTAGCTTGAATTTCATTTGCAATAATATTCTCCTTGATTATTTTCATCCGATTCGCTGAGTTTATTCGATGTTTGTCATCTTCTCCAAAGTTTCTCTGATAGATTTGGTGCGTTCTGGATTGATATTCAAGAGCTTTTTCGAATTTCTTCATTTGGAAATACAGATCACTAAGACTTGTAAGAATCGATCTGGCATTTATATGGTTCATCCCATAAAAGGACTCATTAATTTTCAAAGCATTTAATAAACAACCTTCGGCTTGAGTAAAGTCTTTTAAGGATAAACATGCTCTTCCAAGGTCCGTTAATAGAAGACAAAATGAAGGATCAATTTTGCTGGAAGAGAATTTTTTGATTTGTAAAGATCGGGATAGAAGCTCGTAGGCTTGTTGAGTATTACCAAGAGTACAAAGGGCATTCCCGAGCTGAGCAAGTAAGACTCCAGTTTGTGGGTGATATTTGCCGAAATGTTGCTCGTAGATTTCGACGGCTCGGGTTAAGAGATCCTTCTTCTTCTCATAATCACCGACATCTCCCCATGCATTCCCAAGATTAGCGAGTGTGGCACCAGTTTGACGATGATATTTGCCAAAATGTTTTTCATTGATTTCGAGTGCTCGAGTTAACATGTCTATCTGTTTCTTATAATCACCTAATGCTCCCCATGCAAATCCGAGGCCGTTAAGTGTGTTACTAGTTTCAGGATGGTCTTTGCCAAAATGTTTTTCATTGATTTCTAGTGCTCGAGTTAAGAGATCTTTCTTCTTCTTATAATCGCCTAAATATCCCCATGCATAACCTAGCTGAGTAAGTGTGATTCCTATTTTAGGATGATCATTGCCATAATGTTTTTCAAAGATTTCAAGTGCTCTCGTTTGAAGGTCTTTCTCTTTCGCAGAGTCACCTAAAAACCCCCATACATTCCCGAGGTTTGTAAGAGTGATGCCAGTTTTAGGATGGTCTCTGCCGTAACATTTTTCATTGATTTTGAGTGCAATCGTCAAAAGATTTTTCTTCTTCTCATAATCACCAAATGAACCCCATGCATTCCCAAGATCTTCAAGTGTGGCACTAGTCTCTGGATGCTCCTTACCATAATGCTTTTCCTTGATTTCTAATGCACGAGTTAAAAGATCTTTCTTCTTCTCATAATCGCCTAATTGTCCCCATGCATTTCCGAGCTCATGAAGTGTGGCACTAGTCTCTGGATGGTCTTTACCATAGTGTCTTTCTTTAATTTCGAGTGCACGAATTAAGAGATCCTTCTTCTTCTCATAATCGCCTAACTGTCCCCACACATTCCCAAGATAATGAAGTGTGGCACTAGTCTCTGGATGGTCTTTACCATAGTGTCTTTCTTTAATTTCGAGTGCACGAAGTAAGAGATCCTTCTTCTTCTCATAATTACCTAAAGAGCCCCATGCATTTCCGAGAACATCAAGTGTGATACTAGTTTGAGGATGATCATAGCCAAAATATGCTTCATTGATTTTGAGTGCACAAGTTAAGAGATCTTTCTGTTTCTCATAATCACCTAAGTGTCCCCATGCATTCCCGAGATTAGTAAGTGTGATACCAGTTTGCGGGTGGTCTTTGCCGTAATGTTTTTCATTGATTTCGAGTGCACGAGTTAAGAGGTCTTTCTGTTTCTCATAATCTCCTAAGCGTCCCCATGCACTCCCGAGATTAATTAGTGTGATGCCAGTTTCAGGATGATCATTGCCATAAAATCCTTTGTTGATTTCGAGTGCTCGACTCAAGAGGTTTTTCTGTTTCTCATAATCTCCTAAGTATCCCCATGCATTTCCTAGACCAGTAAGAATGCTGGCAACTCCAGTGGGATCTTCATCATAATATTTACCATTGATTTCGAGCGCTCGAGTCAAGAGGTTTTTCTGTTTCTCATAATCCCCCAAGAATCCCCATGCATTTCCGAGATTAGCGAGTGTGCCGCCAGTTTCAGGATGATCTTTGCCATAAATGGTTTCTTTAATTAACAGAATCTTTTCAAAGTATTTCATTGCAACATCGTATTTGCCGACTGCAAATAACTGATGTTTTCCAATTCTTTCGTATAATATGATCATTTTGAGATCTTTAATCGAATTTTGAAGGCTCTCCAGGTGAATCGCATGAGGAACTAATAAGTCTGCTCTTCTAATATCTTTCAAATCTTTTTCGTTATAATCCAATCTGGCTACGAGCCAATTAAACACATTCCCATAGATTCTTTCATAGTGATTGCTACTTCGGTGGTTGAGCCTGATCACTTGTTGTGTTAATCGATGGATGCTAATTTTCATGCCATTTATACCTTCTTCTGAGCTGACTTCATCCTCTCCGAATTGCTTCCGAATGGGATTGGCAGTAATTATAGAATAAGAGAATAAGAGCTCCAATGCCGGCCTAAAATCCTCAAGTAGGGCTCTGTGATCGTCAATAAATTCGTGACTGCTCTCAATGTTCAATAGCTCTTTCCAATTTTCAAGCATTGGAATATTTTCTGGGAGAACCTCAGCGAGGTATTTTAAGTGGGAATCAATCGGATATTCTTTATTATGGCTATAGCTCCAGCACTCGGCCAATAGATTTGTGCTGATATCATCTGGTGAAAGGTAGGCCAGTATATCTAAAATAGGCTCAACATTGTAGTATTTTAGCCTCAAGTCCGCAAGGGCTAAAGTAAAGATTGTTGAAACCAAATTGATGTTTTTCATTTCATTTTCGTCTTCAATTAATTGCAATTCTTTATCGGACTCCTTTTGAGATTGTAGAGGAATAAATTCTTTGTTGTTTTCTTTCGAAACTATCTCACAAAATTCAGAGACACTCATTTCTCTCTGCTGGATGTAAGCAATTGCTAGTGATAGAGCCAAAGGCAATCCTCCAATCAGATCATTTAAATCTTTTGCTAGCTGGTGGACATTTTGATTAGTTGCGATGTTAGGAATACAAGCACTAATATAATTTTTCACATCTTCTATTCCAAATGCTTGCAATTCGATTATCGAATCTACTGGATGTTCCCACTTTTTATAGCGAGAGGTAATTAGTATATCAATCTTCAACTTTGGAAAACTTCTCTTGTCTGGCAGATAATCAGCTATTTGAGCCATACCGTCTGCATTATCAAATATAACGCAAGCCTTTTTCAGTTTTCTATTTATATTACCGTTAGTATCATCAGCTTCTTTGCCAATAATTTGAAAAAATCTTTGGATTATTGTCTTTTTTCTCACTTTATCTTTGGGATCAAATTTCATCTTGTGACACGTCTCAAGGTAGATTTGGATTTGATCAACGATCAAATCGCTTTGTTCTGCATGGAGCCATACCGTCTCAGAATACATTTCCTTCTGATTTCTAATGATATATTCCGTCGCGAGCTGTGATTTACCTAATCCAGCTCCTCCAACAATTGCGCACTCAAGAATCCCATTATTACCAGTAAACAGCTTCTTGAGATGAGACAACTCAGACTGTCTCCCAACAAATACTTCTTTTTTATGGGAAACTTGAAACTGCTTTGAGTCTTTAGAATTAGAATCTTCCACCACTGTAAAAGCCTCCAACTGGGCTTTGTTTCGAAGCAATTCAGCTTTTTTCTCTATTTCAGATGTCAGCAGGGTAGGTCGTTTACCCCAATCAAGAGCATGCTTTTCGGCTTGCTGCCTCTCAATTTTCATGATTTGAAGTGTGATCAGATTTCTAACTTCACTCACGAAAAAAAATAGCAATTGCTGTCTTCTATTCAGAAACTCCTCAAAACCTATTCGAAATTTGGGATTGGCTCCAAAGAAAGGCGAGAAAATTTCTTCGAGTTTGGATGGTTTAGCTTCTAATATTTCTTTTAAAGTTTGCACAAACTCTTTTTGATCAATCTCATTTAATTCGTTGTAATTGATTCTCTCTCCTTGTGTCCCAACAACAGCTCCTCTTTTATTAAGAGGATTGTGTACAGCTTTAGCATTAACTAGAATTTTCTCCAACATGAGTGCCTCTCCAGGATCTATCTTGAGGATCTCAAAATATTTTCCATTCTCTACAGGTATGTATCCGATATTCCTCCCTGTATTGCCAATAAAATCGTAATCTTGAGTAAGAATAGCCACTGCCATCACTCTCCCGAATCCTCTCAAAGGAACCTTTCCTTCACCGATACAAAATAGTTCCTTTCTGTTCTTTTTAGAGGAGTTTTTGTAATCTTCCACAAATGTTTTTCCAAGCAGCTCGAAACCTGGAACGACTTGCGAAAAAATATGGAGCTTAGGTTGATCAATCCCTTTGCGCCTCCCCCAATCCTTATCTTGCTGAATTTTCTGGTCTAAATATTGTATTGATAGCAGTGTTTTCGGAACTTTGACTCCGAATAATTCATAGAGTTGGCTTGCAAGATATTCTTTATATTCATTATACTCACTTTTTTCAAGTACTGCTTGGACGGAACATTTTCCAATCCATTCCGTCTTCCCTTCTTTATCAATGAACCATCGTGTGAATGAGCTTCCACCTGGACTTGGTTTAAGTAGCGGCTCAAACTCTATATCTGATATTAAGGATTCCTGAGAGACTACATCTTCCTTTGGCTTGTTTTGTGGGAGTTGCTGGGTTGAGGCATCATCTTTTTTCTCAGCATTTTTCGTTTCTGAATTTTGTTGCCTTTGCTGAGAATGTGAGTCATTTTTCAGATCGGCTCCTTCAGCATCCTTTGACAATGGAGTATTGCCAATGTCATCTTTATTTTCATTGAATTTTCCATGTGCTACGTCAGTCTTCAAACTTTGTTGGGGTTGGTGATAAAGGAATTCACCAGTATTTTGCGAATTAATCATCAGAGTTTGATGCACGATATTTGCCTTGGTGTCATTAGGAGCGATTTGTGTTTGTTCTACCTGACTTTGGGCGAAATTGTGATTGCCAGCGGTGTTTTGAGAAGTTTGGTCTTTCGTTTCCGATACATATGATGAATAGGAATTTGTAGCACAATCATTCTTGAGTGGTTCTTTTATTACTTCTTCCATTTCCGAATTCTGTGGGCTTGACTTGTTCTTCGATTCAGTCGGGTCCCGGAGCATCTCACTGGTAGTCCCAGGTCCCTCAGCACCTGGTTCCTCAAAAAAGCCTTCAGAATCAGATAAATTCATGCTAACTTTCTTCAATGAGATCAAGCCAGCGTCACAAACATTCCAGCCTTCTTGCCTTGCTTTCTTTATGAAAGATGGACGATTATCAAGCACAATACAGCTACTTTGAGCTGATTTGCTGAGATTTATCAACTTTGAGATTCCTGTAAGGATTTCAGATTCTTCTTGAGATTGCAGACTGTAGCCTGCTACCCGTCTTTCCTGTGAACAATTTTCAGCTACCTTTAATTCGCTTGCTTTGACTTGCGGGTAAAACTCACGGTCTTTTACAACCAGCAAGGAAATTTTTGGGAATCCTTTCAGACCTTCTCGCATGCAAACTTCATCCAATTCTGCTAAAATCATGTTGATTTGGTGCTGTTTGCAGCTCGAATAGAGAACAATGGAATAACCGTGATGACTGGTGAGTTTGCCAAGGTATTCAATGGATTGTTTTCCATCTTTTAAAACGGAGAAAACTCCTTCCTCAACTTGTCGAAGAACTAGGTCATCTTTCACGCTAACTCGAGCAGTGCTGATGGGATTCAGCACTGCTGAATTGATTATTAAGTGCTTATTTGGGGTAGAATCAAGTTTTGTTTGAGTTTTGTTGCTTTCAAGCATTTTAAATTTGCAGAATTATTGTGAGATTATGAGTCTCTTGAGTCTTACCGATTTAAATCAATTTCTTAAAATTCAGGAAATATGGAAACGTGCTCAAAACGCTTTTTAAGCTAAAGGCCTCCAAATACGAATTAGTGCCTCTCTAATTAGAAATACATGATTCATCAGGTAATCCAGTTTGATTTTACAAATTCTTGCAATTTCAGCAGCAGACACTTATATGAGGCTTTAATACCTAATTTGCATTCGCATTCCAAATCACACTATGAATTTTATTTCCTATGAAGTTTTTATTACTGATAACTCCAGGAATTCTCACTTTTTTTGAACGATCAGCTTTACAAAAGTCTTTGTCTATGAAACTATATACTGAAATAGCCCTTGGTTGTTGTTATAGTTCTTTAAGAAGCAAAAACCTAGATTTCCAGGCATTAAACATTAAAAGGCTAACATTTGAGCGTAATCACTCTCCAAACTTGAAATCTTCACAAGTACTTTGCAATTTTTTTTTTGGGAGAAGAAAGATTGCATCGGAACCCTTCTTTGAAAAATAGAAATGGCCTTATCTGCGCCTTAAGAGGAATGAGATAATGGATCTAAAGATAAAGCTCATGATTATGTTGATTTGTGATTATCTACCCAAGAAATGACAGCCCTACTGGCTCTTTTTTGTTGTTGAGAGAAATAAAAGCGGAGAATACATGGATAAACTGAAACTAAATATGTTTGTGGCCAATGATGTTGAGATTTTTACTAAACAGAAGCACTTAGCATCGAGAGCAAAGCAAAATAAACTCGTTTTCCCTTTCCATAAGATATCGAAAATTGCCATACTTGCCGATTCGCGAAGGTTATGATTGACCGAGACAAGTAATGTCGTATTTGGAATTTCTTTGCCTGATTATTGAAGAAGGCGTTGAAATACAATCAAAACCTGGAAATATATGCGAAAATATATCCCTGAACATGAATTTAGTTGAACTCCTTCAATTTTTCTATATTATCTTTGATTCTTGAGTTCAAATAGATTATCCGTTTTGATGGTTTGATCGCAATCCTCCTTTGAAACCTAGTATATCTCATTTTGGTTGACAAGCAAGTTCTGTATTCAAATACAATTATTAATGTTATACTCCGAACCTTACACATCATTGGTGTATTTGATCGGCACATAATAATGCTAACGGCCTAATCAAACAGAGTTGACCAGAAATAATGCGTTGACGCTTCAACTCTTGTTTGTTCAAAGCATGAACAAACCAAAAAATTTAACCTATCAGTTCCATATATGCCCCCAAAGAGACTGCGAACATCATACTTTTTCAATTCACTGACATTGCTAAGATTTCTTTGGATTGGAAATATCCATTTTCAGATTTTTACGAATACACATGATCCACTGTTAACTAAAACAAACAAGAATGAATGAAACACCAACGTAAGCATATATTCACTCATCTATTCATTTGTTGCTACAAAACGGTCTAAAGTCACATTCCTCTCTACTCACTCCCACTGCAGGAAAGAAAACCCATTTATTTACAGCTTTTCAAGGAAATTATTCGTAATCAATCTCCTTTCACTTCTTCGTAACCTTCTTCAAATAGTTCGCCGCCATTTCCTTTATAGTTAGAATGATATCAATACACTCAACCCAGAAATTAAAGTTTCTTACCTCAAATTCATCAGTACCTTCATCCCTTCGTTTTTTCCTCTGCTTGTCTTTAATCGATTTTTTGATTTGCTATTCACATGGTAAATATTAACCAATAACCATTATAAAAAATACCTTGAGAGCGTTTCTCGCGCTTTCCATCTGTTTAGCAAGCTCAGGGTCCACAGGAGGTGCTTTCTTCTTAGCTTCTCTACGCTTCAGGATTTTCTCTTTCAGTGTTGAGACGTCCTTTTTCAAGTTTTCAAGGTTCTCATTTTTGACTTTTTTCGTTTGAGTGTGTGAGGTGCCTTCTTCAAGTTCAATATTAAACTTCTTTTCTAGCTGCTTTCTCATTCGCTGACGAGGTCCTCTACTGAACACTTGGTTCAACAGCTCGTTTAAGGTTGCTACATCAGGCGTTCCTTTGTAGCTTTCCTCCAAGTATTTGCGGATTTCGATTTTCGCGAGGGTTTGCTTTGATTGCTTCTCCATGGTTTCGCTCTTCTTTTTCTGAATGTCCTGATTCGAGGTTAGTTTGATCTGATTTGAGGCTTTCTTTTTGATCTGTTCGACGATCTTCTCCTTCTTTTTGAGAATTCTGACATCGTCAATAGCGAACTCCACGATTGGGAGTTTCTTTGGGTTGATGAGATGTGGTTTATCGACAATGTATTCCAAAAAATGCAAAGCGTCTTCGTGCTTGACAAAATCAACGAATCCAAAACCCTAAAACAACCTTAGTTAAAGGGAAAAGAAGAATTGCTAATGATATACCCTGTTTTTCGGAACAACGGCGTCGTCGTTGGTATCCACTTCTTCTTTGAGGAGGTTAATCTAAAAGTACATTGGTGAGGAATAGAAGTGTTTGAATTGTTGGACCTTATTGATAATTTTGGTTTTCTTGAGATGTTTCTCGTTATATTTCGTCTTTAAGCTGTCGATGATGAGTTGCTTAAGTTTTTCTTCATCGAAATCCTTTTTCGGAATATTTTTCAACGCCAATGCTGGAAGAGAAAGGAAAGAGGAAATAATCAGCGAAATGCAAGATAATTAGATCGTTACTTGTCTTTGAAACAAAGTAATTAGGATTTTGAAGCTTTTCGATTTTTTCGGCCTCATTATCTTGGAATTTCTTCAGTTCATCGGGTTTCATTTTCTCCTATAACGCAGAAATAAGACTATATTCGCTTGGACAGATACTTACCTCATCAGGTTTGTTGAGTCCCAGTCTCGCGAGGTAAAGATTTCTCTTTCCATGAGTATCAAGACTGATTACGTAGTCCAACGTGATGATTTTTGGTTTTTTCTTCTTTTTGTCGGTTTCTGCTGGCTTATCATCATTCTTTTTCTCGGCAACTTCTTCTCTATGCAGCGCGGGCATGATAATGAGCTTTCTTCCATTCAATTCAAGGTCATTTTCTTCATTTCATATAATTTGTCAATGGATGTTTCAAAAAATCGCTTACTTGCTAAGTTGATCAGGGTGCTGCTGCTCAGGTTGCTGTCTTTCAGCTCACTGCTGATTTGTATGTATTTCTTAGCGTCCTCTTCATTTTCGAATTTAACAAACCCTGTTCCGTTGTGGGACTCGGTGAGTTTATTAATAACCAGCTATATTTTGCATATAAGCCTTTGAGTGATAAGAGTTTTAATATTCACCTTCGCATAGGAGATCGGGGCGAGTTTCTTGAAAAAGCGCTCAAAGTCTTTTTGAGTGATATCGTAAGGGATGCTTCTCACGAACACGGTCTTTCCAAGGTCTTCAGGACCCTTCGATTTCGAGCGGTCTCTATCCTTCTTGCCCTTCTTTTCGGATTTTGATCTTTCTTTTGACTCTTCTTTAGGCTCTTTGGCTTCTTTGGAGTTTTTCTCCTTTCTAGATTCTTTGTCCTTTCTAGGTGCTTTGCGCGAAACCTCAATGTCTTCATCGGCTGAGCCGTCCTCTTCTCCGTCTTTTTCTTCAGCCCCTTGCTTTTCGTTTGTTTGTAAAGACTGTGGTAGGACACTTAGCTGACGATGGGTTTGAGCCTTGGCTTTGAGGAAGTCACGCTTGTCGACTGAAAAATCGAGTAAGATGGCTCTATTCTTGAACTTCTTCTCATTAAGTTCCTAAATATTGCGTTTGGTTCGTCTCTTTTCGAAGAATGTCATTTGTTACCTTAATAGCTTTGGCAGCATTGTTTTTGTTCGCGTATTCAACGAAACCGAAACCTTTCGGCTGGTTTGTATCAGGTTTTAACGGGATATGGACCTAGATGAAATTGTCAGATAAAATGAAAGAAAAGAGAGTCAAACATCGACAAGCTCTCCGTAAGGTTCACAAAGTTTTCGTAGTTCAGCTTCTGTCGCATTGAATGGGAGGTTACGGACGATAAGTCTTCCCTTGCGAGCTAAAATTCATAAATAAAAGGTCTCAAATGGGAGGGCATACTCTTGGATTTGGCAGATTGAGAGTTTTGAGTGTGTTCTTCTTCCATCAAAATAAATTTTATCAGATATAGTAGCTTTCAGTTTGAACTCTTATTTAGGGATTTAAGAGCTGAATTCTTTTCTGAGAGAAAATTGTTGATACAATCAGATTGTCTGAAAGGAATGCAAAGAAAACACTTTTTCGAGTGATATTTGAGTTACTTTCTACATAACTGGAAAGATTTCCTTTCTTTACAGAATAGGATTGAAAGGAAACTAAAAATATTTTGTTTCGGATCATAATAAATAAAACGTTCTTCGTCCCAATCAGGTGAGAATGGTGGAAATATTCCTAATTTAGTTGAAAATCGCTTTCGAAAAAAATTCTGCTTCATGACATTTAATGTCGAATTGAATAGATAGTTCTGTTAAGATGAAAATAATCGAAATTTGCTCGTAAACTCGTCAATTTCCCTCATCAGTTATTGAAGATTGAAATATATCTTCGACTTCCCGTAGTATTGAATTCTAATAATTAGCACTTGTATTTCTCATTCAATTATAGCCGAGTTAAGTGTCTCTCAAATAAATTAAAGACACTCAATGGCTCTCTATATTCGCATTCAATCTTTGCGTTTCATCAAGCGAAACCTGAAGGACATCTGACATTTGTTTCGCCTCGAAACTAAGCGAAACTATATGCAAACAAAACAATTTATTTGATATTTATCATCGTAGCAATTTCGAAAGCAATGATCAGATCAACCTTCAAAGTCACCAAAAGCCTCGGGAAATTTTTCTTTTCAACCAGCGAACGTGAGAAAGAAATATACGCCAAGCTTTCAGAAGTCCTTAAACCTACAGTGCTCGTCGTCCAGGACACTTCTTCCGGATGTATCAACTTATTCCCTTGATTATTTATTCATTTTTCTGCAATAAGGCGGCTCCATGTTCAGATTCAAGATCGAATCCGAGGAGTTTAGAGGCAAAACGAAAGTCGAGCAACATCAATTAGTTAATAGCATTCTTAAGCCCTATCTCAAAGACGTTCATGGTTATAATCTCGAGACTCTGATCCCTAAGACTGAAGAGAAGAAATAATCATTTATATCAGGAACTGGCTGCTTCCAAGCGTCTCTCAGAATATCTTTTGCATGTGTATTTTGTCATTGCTGTCCATGCAAGTTTGTAAGCAACTGCTCTAAACTTATTTGAAAAATCAAACTCTGTTCTAAATTTGAATAAAACCATGAACCAGGTCCCTGTAAGCAAAGTAATCCAAATCCAAGTAATAGTCTTCGATTCCTTCCCACGTCTCATGATAAAATAGCGAGTCGTGAAGGGATTTTTAGTTCGTAGAAAGATCCTCGAGGCTTCGCGCTTAGAATTCCAACAATTTTTACAAGATGTAATCCAAATGGACAAGCCACGTTCAATCAACTGGAATCCGCACCCTTTTTCAAAACAAACGATCCAAATGCCCTCAGTAGTCCTCTCGCAGAAAGAAGTTGAAAAGGAGAAAGCAGCGCAAAAGTAATTTACTTCAGTTCATTGACAACAACTCATTGTGATTGAATTTCTCATAGTAAATTAGAAGAACAGATTAAGCTTTCTGAGGAGGAGCTAATGAACATTGACAGATTGATTGAACAGAGGAAAAAGGTAATGGACCCTCAACTAGCCTGGCTAAGCTAATCTTTATCATCTGGAAAAGGAAATCATTGAGAATTACATAATGGAAAGGCTCATTGAGGCGCAGAAATGAGGATTATAATTATAAATTGACGGTGTAATGTAGCTTTGTACAAATCAATTTCACGTGTAGCGCGACATAACGATCAAATATAAGGCTCTACTAATAATAATTCTTATTTCACTTTCTTCATTGCTAGTATTTATCATTTCTTCTGGTCGTTAATCGAAAGCTTCGAAACAAGAAGCTGCAACTTATTGACAGACTCATCAAAATTATTCGTAGTTTCTGAAAGCGCTGAGATAAGTCCCTTAAACGCCTTGTTGACTTGCACCGTCTGTGTCAGGTTCAGCTGGCTATCGAACTCCTGTGCCTTGAAGCTTGCTAGTTTAACGATTTCCTGATCTATTCCGGCGGCTTTCGCTACTTGGATACCAAAACTGCGAGGACACTCCCCTTGCTTCAGCTTATACTTAAAAATGATTCTTTCCTTCGCCGCATCAAAGAAGCAATCCATGAAATAGTAGGCTAAATGTTCGTAGGAGTCTCTGAATTCTTCGAGGAGCACGTGGTAATGCGTCGCAAATAACGTTCGGCAGCAGACGACATCAAGCAGATGCTTCAGGACTCCGTAGGCGATAGCGACACCATCGAACGTCGACGTTCCTCGTCCCAGTTCGTCCATAATCACAAGACTGTTCTTTGTGCTGAATTTAACTGCGTTCACGGTTTCTTCCATCTCGATGTAGAAAGTACTTTTACCTTCAAGCAGCTTATCCGAAGCACCGAGTCTCGTGAAGATTCTATCTACAACAGACAATTTGCATGAGGTTGCAGGTACATAGCACCCGATCTGCGCCAGTATCGCGGCGACGCATGCTTGACGCAGCAGAGTGGACTTACCGCCCATGTTTGGTCCTGTCAGTACCATGACTTGTTTCCCATTAGCGCTGTCATTTGCGTCACCGAGGTAGATGTCGTTAGGGATGAATTGCCCTTCTTTCATCATCATGCACACGCACGGGTGTCTAAGGTCTTTGATATCCATGAACACGCCTCGCTTAGTGTCATTCGCGTCTCTAAGCGGCTCGACGATCGGTCTGCACATTTTCTCAGTGTCGAGCGACACGACGGATAAGCTGCAGAGACAGTCGATTTGAGCGATACATCTAACGAATTTGTCCCATAGAGTGTTTTCCTTATGGAAGAGGTCGAAGAGGAAGTAAATAAACTTGGACAACAACCCTTTGAGCTCTTCTTCTTTTTCTTCGAGCACCTCAAGCATTTTCTTAATCTCCTTAGTGTGGAATCTCTGGTAATCTTTCTTCTGCGAGGTGAATTCGAGGTCAGGATGTTTTTTCTTCCCTTCGACGTATTTTGCTGGGATTTCTAGTTCGTATCTGAACTTCGAGTTCGCATAGCAGATGTCCTTGCAGTTCAGTTTCTCTCTCCAGTGAAGCAAATGGTCATTGAATTTACGATGAACAGCCTCAATTTCGGCTTTTTTCGCATCGTAATCAGGGTCGATGCCTTCTCGTGGAGTCGGAACCGGCGCGTTGCGATCGCCTTCCCATCTTATTACTTTTTGCAACTCGTCGATCAAAGATAATGGGTCCGGAGTCACGCTGGGGTCGTTAATTTGCTCTTTTGTCATGCTTCGCCAGTCAACTAACTCCGTGAGGTTTCTCAGCATTTGCGATTTGAAACCCGCATTGACCTCGCCGAGGTTTCTGACGATCTCGCGAGCTTCTTTAAAGCTCTCCATCAGAGCTTGGAACTCCTTAAGCTTAGCGACCGAAATATCTTCGAACATAACGACCTTCCTCGACTGCTTGATACTATAATTGTACATTTTCGTGACTTGACGCTCGAGATCTGGGAGTTTTTTCAGCCTGTCCATCACTCGTTTCCTCAGTGAATAAACCGCTTGGAGGTCTTCGACGGCATCGAGACGCTCATTTATCGCTTTCGCGTCCAGCAGTGGAGCGCAGAGCCACCTTCTCAGCATTCTGCGTCCGAAATGCGTCGAGGTCTTATTGACGTAGCTAAAGAGCGAGCCGTCCTCAGGGTTCTTCGACTGGTAGCCCACTTCTAACACTTCTAAATGTTGCAAGGCCTGCGAATCTAAGATCATGTATCTTTTCTCGAAACTCTCAGGGTCGTAGATCTCGAACCTGGCAGTTCCCATGAGCTGCTCGGCGATCAGCATCGTCCTCAAATAGCCAGTGAATCCAGCGAGGACACTAAAGATAAGCTCCTGATCTTCGGTTTTTAGTTTTTCCAACAATGTTTTGATCGCAGTCGGCCATTTTTCTTGGTTTTGTCCACAGTAGGTGTTAATCTCGCATCTTCCGTTAATCGGATTCCAATACTTCGGGTCGTTGAGTCTTGAGAACGTTGGGCTGAGCAGCGAGCTGCTAAGGATAGTTTTGATGTCTTTCTCGATCTCGAGGTCCTCGAATACGACCTCAACTGGACGGAGTTGAGCGATCATCGTCTTAAAGTTCGTAAAATTGCTATCATCGACTATCAAGCCAAGAGTCACTACGTTCGTCGTGATATCAACGAAACACACGGCGATTCTCTTTGGAGACTCTCCAATGCGTCCGTTTCTGATAACAAGCAGATATTTCGAATCGTAGACTGTATCGAAATTATTTGTATACGTTCCTTTCGAAATCATCTGCACAGGCTCTCGATTAATCGTTTTATCGCCTCCCTTTTGCTCCTTCAACCGTTTTTCCATCTCTTTGGGAGTTTCAGTCTGCTCGACCACGCAGACTCGATGTCCCGCATTCGTGATGGTCATAAGGTACTTATCGAGGGCCTTTTCAGGGAATCCGACGTGCATTTTCCTGCCCATCCAGTTAAGGTCAAGCAGTTTATGGCAGATGAGAGCATCTTCGTAAAACAGCTCGTAAAACTTTCCAAGCTTAAACAGCAAAATCTTGTCATAGTTCTGTGCTTTGATTTTCCAGAACTGCTTCATTGTTGGTGTCATCCTTTTATCTTTCCATGCATAATCTGGGATGTATAATGTGCATGGATCATACCCCGGGTCTTCAGGTCTACGGCCTTGAGCGTCTCTCGCGTTCTCAGGTCTCGCCCATTCAGGAGTAGCGTCTTCGAATTCATTTATATTGACTTCTCCACTCTCAGCGTTCGCAACGTCGATGATCTCGTCCTCTTTGCTCGGAGTCTTCTCAGGCGAAGCCTTTGACATCGGTGTGTTTTTCTTCGTCGTCGCTGGAGTAGTTTTCGAAGGGGTTTTTGCTGGAGTTTTAGTCTCTTTCTTCTTGGATGTAGTGGATTTCTTCTCGATTTCGATGTCTTCTTTATGAGGAGTTGTAGTGACAGATGTGTTTTTGTCCAGTCTGAAGGACTCGAAGCGGCTCACTAGAGACTGGCTCGATTGTTTCCCCTGTGCGAAGCTCTTATCGACGCTTGTGGGCTTGGTGCTCGCAATATTTTCCTTAATATCGTCTTCGTCGTCATCGATTCTCACGCTTTTTCTCAAGCGCTTGAGGTTCGGTTTCTGTGAGATAAAATCGTCTTCCTCTTCTAAATCTTTTGCCTGATTGTTGTTCGTGGTGGTGATGCTGGCCGGAGTCACTTTCTTTGAAGGATTCTCTTCGGCTGGTGCTTGTTGATGTCCTCCGCTGTTTTCATTTGAGGAAGCGGTGCTAGTTGATGCGATTTGGTCGGCTTTTCGCTTCTTCGCAGAGTCTTCCGGACTGTGGGACATAATGTCCTTGTTTGATTTCTGGAAGAAGGCGAACAATGAGGATTGTTTGCTAAGACTCATATTCACAGTGGCAGATTTTATAATTATCAAAAGGTATTTGCTATTCCGTTTATGAAGAGGTAAATTCAAATTTCGCTCCCGGAAAATTAATGCATCTAATTGCGCGTTTGTAATAAGATTTATTGGCGGCTGTTTTTGTAAAAAAAATCCCTCTTGAAATTTAATCAAATTCCAATGCTAACATTTTGAGCCTATTTCTGAACCTAAGGCTTATATCAACTAACGAGGGAGATAGTATTGCTCTTAATACTAAAGTGAATGAGCAGAAGCTCGATACCGTATGATCATCAAGATCTCTGCATATCTGACAAACATCGATAGAAAAACGCTATCAGTCGTTCCTAATATGAAAGTGCTTATGGTTACTCTGTTTTTGGTAGTATATTGAAGTTAATTTCATAGAATTACTTTAATACGTGGAATAGCAATTCAACTTCCAGAGAAATATATATATGAACATCGTTTTTCTAATGGAAAAATACATTTACGTGCACATATAAAAAAGTTTGTTTTCGTGCTTGTAGCAAATTAATTGACTTTTATAATTTCATTTTGGCAACCTCGTTCCCAGTAAAGTTTAGCACTGTGTTGCGTTTTCGCAGTATAAATTTCGATCGAGGCTCTCTATATCCGAGCTACTTGAGCAACTTTGCTCTGCTTCATACTCTTCACGAATAAGTCTTGCAAGTCTCCGCGCTTTGATGTTAGTGTCTTTTCGTGCGACATTGGTTAACTTAATTTCTTGCATTGTTTCGCAGTGAATACTCGTTTCCTGTTCGAAAGCTTGCATTTTTCGTATAACTTGCTGGCGATTGATCCTTGTATTATTATTAATTGTGCTTCTTGGAATTATAAAGCCTGGAGGCCATAGTTATTCGTTTTAGAGATCAGTTCTTTTTGTGCAAAAAATTTTGAAAATTATTCTAAGGAATAATCAAATAGAACACTCAAATAAAGACACTAGGATCCAAGAATGCTTCCATCAATTCTCATCAGATTGCCACGGAGGTACACTTCTCAAGAGAGTAGTGAGTTCTGATAGCTATATTTTCTATTGTCTCAGTCAAATATGGCTAGACCATTTGCTTCAGTTAGTAAAGCACCTTTCAATAAAAATGAAAAAAATCCTTAACGCGTTTTTCAGATTAATTTCAACTGAACTCAGGTATTTATCCAGAATGTCTATTCGATATTCATTTTTCTTAAAAATTTATTGATTTTGATGTTCAGTTTCGAATCTCGTCTAGCTCTCAAAATATCAGAGGAGAATTGGCTATAGAGCAGAGCTTTAGTAATCGATTGGAAAGCAGTATTCATTGCCATTTAAAAACTTATCTCAATATTAATTGCAAAAACTTAATGATACACACATAACTATCTTTCCAAACCAATATGATAGTTCTTTCGAAAGAATAAAGGAAAAAGTTTTGGATCTCATAATTTGAATAGAGGTACAATGAAATCAAATGCACAATAAGAGGGAAATTACTGGCAAACTTAGAGAAATACCTGGAAATTGCCATTAGGAATCATAATTGATTCTTCTTCTAATTCTTAATAGTATGCTCAGTTTCAATCTTGCTCTTGACGTTTAAAAAGGTTTTAAAAAGCGGATTCTGCTCGGGCTTCCCATGGACCTCTACAAAATGCCCTGTTGTTTTAAAAAACGTCGAAGTCATCGTGCTATTATGCATGCTTTTCCCATAATCAGTGCTTCCCATCCTTTGATGCAGATATTTCTGTCGCCTTCCAGTTTGCCGAGGTCTATTTTCAACAGCAGTCGGAATTTGAATTCCATTCAGCAAATCTCTGTAAGAGAAATAATTTCTGTCAGTCATCATCTGCTTTACATCATAGGGGAGAAATTTACTAGTCCTTACAAAGTTTTCATCGAGAAACTGGGGGCCTGGCTTAGCTCTTGACATGGATCGAGTATAGCCCTGTCTGCTTGGAGGTAAACGCCTATTTTCGCTTTGAGCAGTCATGCCCGCCATTGTCCTTACGCGTTTTGCCTGTTCATCCCCTGGTTCGAAGCCGCCGTTGACGAATCGCATGTTACCCGCGCTGCTGGACCTCTTTAGCTGATCGCATCTCATATGTAGGGGTAAATTGTTCAAAGGGAGATGATTATTTGTAATATGATGCTCAGATCGATCTGGATTCGGTAGCAACCCACGGTTCTTTATATCATCGACCACTATTTTTTTATAGTTAACCTTCATTTTCTGATCTTCTGGCACTTGTTTTGTCCCTGTTCTCTTACCAGCAATAACAGGCCGCAATAGGCCACGACTGTTTTTATTCTGTGTCGTAGAATTATACTTATTATCGAAATCACGGTCTATTTCGAGTAAGATCTTCTTGACTTCAGGAGAAGCGGTTTTAGGCAGATACTGCTCGACATTTTCGTTTTTTTTCCTGATACTTTGAGTCGATGAGCTTCGTTTTGGCTGATTTAAAGAAGTTCGCAGCGAGAAAACACCTAACTGATCACCGGTAACACCGAAGTATTTGAATGAATAGGTGCGTTTTTCTGTTTCCAGCAGCATTTTCTGATCACTTGGGTGGATTTTGTTCCTGCCTCTGATGAATCTTTTATTAAGAGAGGGATAGGCGGTTTTAAAATAGTCGAATTGAGGGATAAAGAAGTTGCAAACTTCCATCGCAGGTGATTGAGTGTCTGAGTTCAGTGATTCAGTGCTCTGATTTAATGCTGCTTTTCTTCCGATGAGGTTTGGTATTGTGAGAGCTTGATCGGTGCTGTTTCTTTGGAGTATCGGTGAAGAATCTCCGGTCGTGAGAGTTTGGCTGTTGGTTTGTTTAAATTTTGCAGTGGTTGTAGTCATGACAGGATGAATCCACTTAATTCATGTTAAATTTTTATTAAATTGTAAGTTTCTAAAAACTCCATTGTGTGGAAATGAGTAGTTTAATGAGAGGCTTGGGTCTTGGGAGGAAATGAGTGAGTTAAACGGCAAAAATGTTTCGGAAGGGCAACGTCCAATCTCTTTAAGCTATTCATTGATATTTTGCTTGAAGCTCAAAATTTGAGGCAAGGTGAATCGACTGATAATGAGGGTCTCGGATTGGGTGAAGGAATAAGTTCAATTCTCTTGGCTATGGAAGGGTGTACTAAATGGAGTGATGATGAATGTTAGCTTGCTAAGTATTTACTTTAATTCTGATGTTTTCAATAAATCAGGAAAAAAACCCCGATTTTCATAGGTAGAATCCTTTCATTGTGACTCTCTCTTTTTTTGAGCCAAGAAACTGGAAGCAACAAAGAATGTTTTCAGCATCTTGATTACGACTTTCAAAAGTTCAATTTCTGAGGATAACAGCATTTGTCGTAAAACCAAGGCACCCGATTACTTCCATGTTGAAAATTCGGAATAAAATGCGGTGAAGAATAGGCAGTAGTGGCTTTATTATGAATACAACCAGACATCTCAATTTCAGAATTGAATAAGTAATGCACGACGACGGTCTCTGCAGGCAATTTCTCTCAATTAATACATCAACCAATCTACCTCGAAATGAGGTTTTACCGATCTAATGCTCAAAGCGTCATCATAAGAGCATCGCAGAATGTGAAAAATGTAACAAATCTTGCTCAAGCATTGAGAGACTCAGCGTTTCCTAATTTCAGCGGAGTCGCCGTTTTTTTTTTTTATTTACCATTTAAGCTAATTACGCTGAAAATAGGGCTTACAAAATTTGATTAACAAAATCTAAATTTAAGTAAAAACGTAACTTCTCAAGGCTTTTTCCATGAATGTAACGAATACGAATTGAGAATGACGATTAGAGTCCCTCAGTATGATTTATTATTACGATTTTGGGTGTTTTTCGCAAAGATTTTAGAAAAACCTCTCATACAAAAAGTTTAACACTAAATTATTCACTGCACTAGCCAACATCACGAATCACTGTATAGCTCTATTTAAATCATACCATGCGGATTATGATAATAATAAAATTTATCTCAACAAATTCCAATCGAATAATGATAAACTCCAACCCTTTTTTATTCGTACTCGAGTATTTCACTATTTGGAAGGTGCTGGCTGTATTTCTCGTTATCATCATTCTCAGAATAACCAAGAAATATTTCAACGTCTGGGCTTTCCTTCACGAGTTCAAAACCAAATACGGCGCAGAAACGCTTTTTAAATTCCCAATCGGATTTCCTCTGCAACTCGAGGCTGACCAAAACGATGCCTGGACCTGGAACAAAAACTCCATCAGAGAAAACCCCAAAATCCGCCTTCTGGCTACCCATTTCGGGACAAAGAAGATGCTTTTCCTCATTGATCCCGGACTACTCAAGGAATATTTAACTGATCAATCTCGCTACAAAAAAAGCCATCTCTTTGATTTCATTTGTGACTTTATTGGGAAAGGACTTCTCTTCTCCAACGGCAAAGTTTGGAAAAAGCATCGCAAACTCATCTCAGAGACCTTCCGCTTTGAATTCATCGTCTCGCAGATTCCAGTTATCTGTAGAGTTGCTAAGGAGCTCTTTGAGAAAGAATTTACTAAAGCGAATGGGAAGAATGTCAATATTCTCGAAGTATTTCAACTGATTACTGGTGAACTCGTGTTTCAGATTTTCTTTGGATCTGACCTCCTAGATGCCCACATTAATGGGGTAAATCCAACAAAGTATCTCGCAAGGTTCATGAGCATAATATTTGCTAACCTGATGTCACCTGAAAACGTGTTCTTTGGCGCTTCTGGTATTAGAATGAAGTTATTTAAGCGAAATAGGGAGCTGTTTCAATATGAAAAAGAATTTACCAGATTTACTATTGATATGATAGAAGAGAGAAAGAGAAGGATGAATGATAAGAGTAATGATGATAGTGCGTCGAAAAGGAGCAAAGACTTTCTCGATATTCTGCTGGAAGCTCAAAAATTGAGTCATGGAACAGAAGATGAATTTACCCAAGAGGAAATTATTCATGAATTTCTGACATTCTTCATGGCTGGAACAGATACAACAGGTCATTTACTCACAATGGCGACATATTACTACTCTACATTGCCAAATGAGGTGAAGGAGGAAGTGATGAGAGACGCTGAATACCTCGCAAAAAACACTGAGGAAATAACACCAGAAAAACTCAATAAAGTTGACACTTTGACAGCATTCTTGAAAGAGACTCTTCGGATGGGAGGTCCAGCACCTCTTTTGTTCGAGCGCGAAGCGAATGAGGATCATTTTATTGGCGATGTGTTGATACCGAAGGGAACAATGATTAATTGCAGCTTTTCAAGCAATAATTTCAGCCCTGAATATTACAAGGGGCCTGAGAAATTCAATATCTACCGGTGGATTCCAGGGCATGAAGACTTTGCGTTGGCTATTCCCAAAAATCCATTCATTTTCACTCCGTTCTCTGCTGGACCAAGAAACTGTATCGGACAGCATCTTGCTATGATGGAAGCCAAGATTATTTTCAGCATCTTTATAACGAATTTTAAGTTCAAGATTCCTGAAAATTACAAGTTGAGGATGAGAATGCTGTTTTTGTACGAGCCAAGAGACACTCTCTACCTCGATATTGAAAATCATAACGAGAATGCTGCCAAGAACAGCTTTAAGTGCATATAGGAGTCATATTAATAAGTACTTATGCTAATATAATAATCACCTTGCTGTTACTTTATATAACACTCTTCCAATACCTAATTTACTTAATTGTTATGCCAATCAATCAAATTCATATTTTGATATATAGAAAATGGCTTCTGAAGTTAGTTGTGCCGACTCATCGAGAGAACTTTTGAATTAAGTTAATGCTTTGGTTTAGGAAACTCTTTAGGAGTAATCTTATTGATATTGCGGGCCCGGCTGAGCCCTACTGGCCATATACAATGCACCAAACAATCTTCTCTTCAATTCTCTAAGTAACTTCGAAATGAATGATTTATCTTACTGAAACTATCAGCCGATTTCTTTCTTTCATAATCTTTTACTTTACGCATGTAGCATCATTCTCTCTTTCTCTTTAATTCAATTTATTGACACAGGCTATTTTGATTTAGATACGAAAATCAATCAGTCCGAAATAAAGTCCCAATACCATGAACAACTCTAGACAGTACCAAGAGGCCAAGGCAAAACTAAAGAAAGCCGTAGATTTAGCAAACGAGCGCAAGATACCTGAAACCATTCATCACCTTGCAGACATTGATGCAGAAAATTTGATCGCTGAGACTTTCAAAGTCGATTTTTCAAAAGGTATAAACATGTCAGAAGTGGACGATAGACGAAGAAACTTTGGTTCAAACCAATTCGACCAACCATCGAAACAACCTAGCTTCAGTAGAGCCTTTCTTGATGTTTTCAAGGATTATGTCCTGCTATTCCTTCTGGCAGTCTCAGTGCTCTCAATCACCTACAATTTCATATTCAACGCTGATAATAATTCAACAGAATGGCTTGAAGGAGGCTCCATCATTGCTATTATTTTGATCTCTGCCCTCATGCAAGCTCTTCGCTCTGTTGAGAAGGAGAAAGCGTTTCAACAGCTTAATTCATTCTCCACTCATCTTCGAACAACTATGGTGGTGAGAGACTCTGGCATAAGGATTGAAATCGGGCAGTATCATGTGATTCCTGGAGATATTATCCTAATTGAAGCAGGCAACGTTATTCCTGCTGATGCGTTTATTTTGGAGTGCCATGACCTTACAGTTGATGAATCTGCATTGACTGGAGAACTGGAAGTTGTGGGAAAAGATACTTTAGCCAACTGTCGGGCGCGGAAAGATATGCTGGACAATAGTAACACTCCAGCAGAGGACCGCATAAAACAAACTCAAAGTCTCCCCTCTCCTATTCTTTTCGCTGGAACAAAAGTGGTCTCAGGGTCCGGAAAATGTGTGGCAATTCTCGTCGGAGCTGATTGTAAAATTGGCCAACTGGTGGATTCTGAGAATAGCACTCCTCTGCAAATGAGACTGGAAACTTTGGTGAACAAGGCAGAAAAATACGTGTATTTGTCAGCAGGTGTGATAATGTTAGTCCTTATTGGACGATCCTTTCTTGAAGGAATGCTCAATGGACAAGGAAGATGGATAGAGCTCGTCCATTCCTTAATCATTGTAGCAACGATCGCATTAGTTGCGAATCCAGAGACCCTTCCCCTTGTAGCAGCACTTTCTCTGTCGCGGGCGATTCCAAGCTTAATGGTTGAGAATATTCTCGTTAAAAAGGCTGAAGCATGCGAAAATTTGGGCAGAGTTGATACGATTTGTGTGGATAAGACGGGCGCCCTCACTAGCAACAAGGTCCAACTCGTGGGCTTTTGGAACGAGGCTTATATGGCAATTAATCCCTATAAGAGTGAGGATATTTTCGCTTCTACCCAGCATGGCCAATTCAAAAATTTATTCCTCCAAGCATGCATATGCAACAACTCAACGGAAGGATCTCCAACTGAAAGCGCTTTACTCGAGTATGCGAGAAAAATGGGAATGTCTGTCAGTCAATACAAGCGAGATCATGCTATTTCGCCATCGATGGTGTTTCCTTTTACCTCTAAGAGAAAGCGAATGAGCGCTATAATTGAAAATGTGTCTAGCGGGTTGAAGGGAAATCGCAGATTACATACAAAGGGAGCCGCAGAGCAGATATTAGCTTCTTGCAGCCACATTTTCCTGAAGAATGATGAAATCATAAGTATAAGCCCACAAAAGCGAGCTGGTATTGAAGACGCATTAAGACAGATTGAAGGAGAAGGCCTGAGGGTAATGGGTATCGCATATAGGGATATCGAAAATGGGGATAATCTCGAAACAGTGGATGACCATGGTCTACTCAATGTAGAAAAGGAAGGATTAACTTTGATAGGTTTTCTTGCTTTGAGTGATCCTCTGAGAGTGGGAGTGAAAGAGGCTGTTTCCAGGTTGCGAGAGGCCGGAATTAAGGTGATCATGGCTACTCATGACCTTCATCCAGCAGCAACCGCCATTGCCAAAGAATCTGGTATCCTTACAGGAGAAATTGAAGATTCGATCCTCGATGGAGGAGAGTTCCGGTCAAGAGTCGGAAGAGCGACCAACGGTAAAATCCAAAATAAACGCGAGTTTTCAAAGATCGTTCGAAATCTGGAGGTGTTAGTTCGTGCTCGCGCCGAGGATAAATATACCCTGATGGCCGGTCTCCAAGAGATGGACCGTGTTATCGCTGTTACTGGAGATGGAACAGCAGACTTACCCACAATAAAGAAGGCTGATGTTGGGATAGCGCTGGGGATAAGCAGCACCGACGCTGTCAAGGAAGCAGCTGATCTCATCATTCTCGACGATAATTTCCGCTCCATTCTAGCTGGAGTTCTGTGGGGAAGAAATATCTACGCTACGACAAAGAAATACCTGCAATTCCTATTCACCACAAACATTGTGTTGGTAGTATTGACCATAATTGGTAGTGTTTTGTATGGAATGGCTATAATTACCCCAGTTCAAATGCTTTGGGTCAACTTAGTTGTTGATATTGCTGCTGGAACTGCTTTTACATTAGAGAAACCAGATCCTAAACTCCTTCAAAAACGCTCTCGCGATGCTATTCTGACTAATGGGATGATCAAATTCATTCTCGTGCATTCTATCTACCAGTTGGTTGTCACTCTAGTGTTAACCTGCTTAGGAGATCAATTCATTCCTGAGCAAAGCAGGCCAGAGGATAATGGAGATGGAATTCAGCCTCAGATTCACTATAGTCCTCATGGTAATGGAAGTCAGTACGTCATTTCTGGTCGACTCTATCACATCGATGGCAGTGAAGATTATTATCCCTATCAAGAAGAATTGGGTAGTTCTCGACACATGACGGTTGTATTCAACACGTTCGTGTTTATGCAGATCTTCAACCTATTCAATGCAAGAAAATTAGGAAATTCGCTTAATATTTTTGAGGGTCTTCGCAGCAATCGTTGGTTTGTGGGAAGTGTCATACTCTTAATTGTTCTTCAAGTTTTGTTGGGGACTTTCGGAGGAAGAGCGTTCTCTGTATTCAGAGATGGGATGACTCTTCCTCAATGGGGGATAACAATAGCTTTTGGACTTGGTGAATGGATTGTTGGTGCGCTATCAAAGTTAGTACCTAAAAAGATCCGAGAAAATTCAACGAGAGAGCAGGATTACACTCAACTAAGAGATGAACCTGAATTGGAACTCGCGATGATGGGAAATCCTAAAAATTCTATCACGACTCAGTAATATGGCATTGAAGCAAGTAGCTTTCAATCAAATGAAAAATTTCAAAGTCAAAGTTGTTCTTATCATTTTATTCTCTGTATGTTAATTGCGATAAACAAATAGATAAGCGATACAAGTATTGTTTTTGTCATTTTTCAATCGCAACCCATTCTTTTTTGTGCTTTATCCTTACCCTGCAGCAGACATACACAAGTTGAATTTAATAAAATTTCGGCTGACTCATCCAGTTAATGGGGTCACCTTATCCTCAGGGAGATTATAATTAGTTATTACTTTCATCAGGCTAAAGAAAATTGTATTAATAATGAGACGCACTTTATATTGATATTGAGAATCGAAGTGAAGATGCTTTTAAGAGTCAATAGAAATATAAGAATTACATCCATACTATTATTCATCAGTTAGTACTGTATAAAATTAGTCATTAACAAGTAATTTCTTTGCTAGTAACCCCGGCTCGCACGAAATATCTCTGAAATTGCGAGCGAGAGAGATACTTAAAATTTGAGATTCTTGTTATCAGCGTAGGTCACATTATTATTACTTCAACAATTCAAAAATTAACTAAGTTTCTTGATTCAAGCAAACAAAACTCCTTTTTGTGTTCGCAATAATTTATTTCTTACTGATCACACAAACTGAACCTCAACAACAATAATTTATGTAGTTATGCAGCTCACTTCGAAATATTAATCTCAGTATCATGGTTAATTTTATTATTAATTCAGTGCTGAGGCAGGTATGTTATGAACTTATTATTTTAAAAGGTCGGTTCTCTACCGTAACCTGGCACCAGCTTGCAGACGTTCTTATACGCAGCGACGATCTCATCTCCGTATTTACCATTGAGGCATGTACTGTCCACCAACATAGCGGTCACAAGGTAAGGATCGCAGTTTCCAGCAGGTCTTCTGTCCTCATAGTACCCTTTCTTATCGATTTTCGTCGATGATGGGATTCTAATAGACGCTCCTCTGTGAGCGAGCCCATAAGAAAACTCATTCATCGAGCTTGTTTCATGGAGACCGGTAAGTCTTTGGTCATTGTCTTGTCCATAGACAGCAAGATGTCTGTCGTGGAACTTTTTCAACAGTTCCATGTGCTTAAAGCAGGTTTCAAGTCCACCATCAGCTCTGATAGATGTCGTGGAATAGTTAGTGTGGCAGCCGTTTCCATTCCAATCTCCTTTAATTGGCTTTGGGGCATAGGTAATATCGCAACCATAGTCCTCAGCAATTCTATCGAGAAGGTATCTCGAGACCCACAGATGGTCGCCAGCCTCGATACCTTCGCAAGGTCCGCATTGGAACTCCCATTGGCCAGGGAAGACCTCAGCATTGTTTCCTGAGAGCTTCATGCCGGCGAAAAGAGCGGCTTTCATGTGATTCTCCATTACGGCTCTACCGAAAGCCCTTGAAGCGCCAGTGGAGCAGTAGTATTCGCCTTGAACTTTCGCGAAACCGCCTTTAGGGAAACCGATTGGGTATTTGTGCAGAGTGCCTTCAGGAGAGAGGATGATGTACTCCTGTTCAATTCCGAACCATGGCTTCTCGTCTTTAGCCTCGTTCATGACCTTCTCAGCGAAAATTCTGAAGTTGGTTTCGTGAGGAGTTTCTCTGTCTTGTTTCCAGGTGTCGCAGAGAACGATGTGGGCGTTCGGGAAGGTTTTGGCTCTGAATGGGTCAGGACACCAGAATTTTGGCTTGATAATGACTTCAGAGCTCTCAGTTGAGGCTTGCTTGGTAGATGAGCCATCGTAGTTCCAGATAGGGAGATCTTTGAAGTCGGTAACGATCCTGGGAATGATCTAATCGAGGTTAGGAGAAAAATCAGAGAGATCGTTGAGTTACCATTGTTTTGCCTCGGACGTCGAGACCGGTGCCGCCGATCCAAATATATTGGAGGATTGTGAGTTCTTTGTCGACTGGGAAGTGGTAGTCGTAGTCAAAAACTGTATGAAGTGCTGGTTCCATGAAGATATCTGAAAAGATTTGCTCAAAGAATTTTGTTGGTTAATTATAATTGGTCAAAACGACTCGCTATTTATACATGAGTTTTTTTTCTAAAGAATTTTTAGAAGAGTTTAGGTTTAATTTAGATACAGCATAAAATAGTCAAATCAGGCTAGCATTATATGCAAATTTTAAGATTGCAAAGCAAAAATTAGAACATACCCTCGTCTACTGACTCTCCTTTGCATCTAATGGCTGATAAATGCCCACTTGCCGGTTTGGGGCGCGGACTGGGAACGAATCGAGGGAAAAAGTGGAAGATTAGAATTTTTTGCAGGAAGAAAGTATAAGAGGCAGAGAGAGCGCTGGGCCACTGCTCATAGGGTTAGTGTGCTGGCAGGTGTCTCCTTTGGGTGTGTTCTTCAAAAAGCTATTCTTGCCGAACTTGCAAATTTAGCGAATTTATCGAAGGTTTTTGAAATTCGCAGTTCGCTTTGAGCCAGTGAAGGTAAGTGATTGTGATGACTTAATCATTTGATAATTCAAAAAATTTTGGCTTTGTACAAAACAGCGAAAGATGCTCTGTTTTGAAGCCGCTTAACAAGTTCTCGGTGAGAATAGCTCTTTCATAGGTCCGAAATGCTTTATCTTGCTATTTTAAGCATAACTCAGCCAAAGAAGAGATATATATGAAATTTAGAGTAAGTATGTTAAATGAGCGCATTGAAGCGAAAATGGCTCTAAACATGAGTTATTTGAGTTGAGTTTTCACAAATACAGAGGTAATAAGAACTTCAGACATCTTTTAGAAACTTGGCTCTTTGAGTATGTATAACTTCATATCTAAGATAAATTTCATCCAGTGTCCATGACAGAATAAATAAAAATTAAAGTCAGTCTTAGCGAATTGGATACGGATTGTTCTATTTCTTTAGGTTAAGAGCATTATCGAATTGGTAACGGCTACTTTCAGTGAACATTCTCAACCAATATTCTATTTTTTAAAAACAAGGCACGTTGGACAATTTAAACATTTTAAAATGAAGACCTTCCGTTGGCAAAATTTTTCTCTGTTAAATTACCTTGAGTGATAGAAAATATCACAATAATAATATGCAGACCATCTCGATGACAATTTAAACCTATGAGACGTAATTATTAATTTCTTAAAAGATTTTAGGTAATGTAAGAGATAATATATTTTGTGATCAATCTACTAAAATGATTCGAATTCGTTATTAAAAGAGCTGGGTGACTCAGTAGCTTGGTGGATGTCTAAAGATAATATATTACATTCATTTTTGACACAATGATTCAAGTCTTGTCCAATTCGCTTTTAAAGGAGAATTTTAAGATATTTTAAGGAGATTTTTCAGGACACCTGTTGCTTCTTACTACATA
>ENA-UOTX01000773-UOTX01000773.1-compost-metagenome-genome-assembly--contig:-NODE-773-length-30467-cov-9.876966_pt1 | contig 30467 bp, 27 predicted proteins | sample MGYA00238143_ERZ746982 | MGnify/ENA primary metagenome ERZ746982 (study PRJEB28758, sample SAMN06268862) | compost metagenome | isolation source: single cell | place: USA: California, Emeryville, Joint... | reverse complement strand
GTTGTCATTCTTCCAGATTCAATCAGAAACTATATGACAAAGTTCCTGACAGATGACTGGATGATCCGCAATGGACTTATGGATCTCAACACATTGTCAGACCCTAACAACGCTCTCTTTGGAGTCAGTTGGGAGAAGCTTGGGTTGAAAGAAGTCAAGCCTGTTGGAAAAGATGTGACTGTTGCCGAAGCCAAAGAACTCTTATCTCAAGGAATCAAACACCTCCCAGTTATTGATAAGAAGGTCATTGGATACATTACAAACCAAACACTCGTGAAACAAATCATCAATCGAAAGATGACTGGTGATCAATCTGCTATCTCAGCAGTTATAAAAGATGTTCCAATTGTAACAAATATTTTCTTAACTATTTTCTCATAATTTTCTTTTTGATAGGTACCAAAAGAAGCTGACCTGTGCATAATTTCGAAGCTCCTTGAGAACAATGAGGCTGTCATTATCAATGCCAGCGAGAAAGACGATGAGCATGTTGGTCGTCTTTATGTAGCCACGTCTGAAGACTTACTCAACTACATACCGCTCTAGAGAGAACATCTATATTATCGATATGTTGTAATTAATCGGCCTTACATTTTTTTCCGTACACGATCTCCAAGATTCAACAAAACCAGGGAGAAGGAAAATGCAAGTAGAAAGTTATATGTAAATGCAATTATGAATATTGACGTAATGGATGTTTCATCACCATTGTAACGAAGCAATTTATAGTAAACTCTATTTAATAAACAAGTTCAAATGAGACTCTTCGCCTTATTATCGATAAGCTATGCTTGAATTTTGTAAAAGAATTCTTCAATTCCATTGTTTCCCTTTGAAAAATCAATCAATCGCATTTAATAAGGCTCTAGATATAGAATAACAATGAGAAGATTGTTAATTCTTCGAACTACTCTTAATCCTATCTATATTAACAGCAAATTAGATCAATGGGAAATGTTTCCTAAAAGGAAACACCATGCGCTATATAGCTATATAGTTGCCTATGTTTTTCGAGAGTGCTTCAGCTTCGAGGGGAGAAAACTCAAATTCAATTGTGGAAAATTTAAATTTTTTTCGTTATCTCTCTCTCAGCAATACTAAAATTTTTTTCAGTAATGCTTTAGTCAACACTGAAATTAAAATTAACGATTGAGTTCTGTGATTCTTGGGTTCAAGGCAACAGCAAATTCAATCTCATTTCTTTTTTTATTTCCTCACTTGATTCCTATTCAATTGTTGAGCCATGATGCGGAAACAGGATTCACTTTTTGGAAATACGAGATTATGTAATTTGAAGTTCAATTCATGATCAGTACTGTTCAAGGCTTCTATTTGAAAGCCCAGCCATTCATTAAGAAACTAAAAAACTAGCTGTTTCTGATGAAGCGGTTCGATAAAAGATTCGGCAACTCATTCACACAAAACTTCCATTTTAATTTTTTAATACACAACTCCAATTGGATTTTATTTTGAATTGCTGTTAATTACCCTTATCGGTGATTCATTATCTTATTTTTATTTGTTGCCTTATTCAAAAGGCAAACCTTCTCTAACCCTTAAATTCATCGTACTTTCCAGCCAACTTTTGTTATGTTTGGCATAATATCATTGTTTCTTTTTTGGTTTTTTTCCAATAATCTTCAAGCAAAAAGCATATATATCTCACTGTTCCGAACAAATATTGTTTACATCTTTATAAATCGTTATTTTTAAGTACTAGCTGTTAAGGATCATTATAATATTTTTTGTTAATGTAACTGAATAACTGATGTATGATCTTAGGAAAGAATTGCTCAGCCGATTTTGTTAGGAAACAGAAACCTTTGGCAGTTATCAGTGATATAAAACTTCCCATTTATTCATACGCTTCACTCAAGGTTCACACCTTGAATTTTAATTAATCAAATCTGGTCAGGAGTCCCATCGCGTAATATGTTACAAGTTTTGCCTTTATTAATAATCTAAATCAGAATCAGAAAGTATTTCTACAAAATTATTGAAAAATAATGCAAGCTATTAAGCCCTCGATCCTTCAAGAAAAGCAGTCCAACACCATCAAAAACCAGGTCCATGGAGCCATCTCTACGAAAAACCTGGAGAAACTGAAGGAACTCATCGAAAAGCACGACGTCGACGCCCATGAAGAGATCAGCGTCAAAGGTTATTACTGGACCTGCCTCCATTATGCCGCTCATTTCAATGCAACTGCCTGCCTTGAATACCTACTCAAGAGAACTTATAAAAAGAACCCTGAACAATACGTAGACATCGTCAATATCAAAACTAAGGAAGGTTGGACCCCATTGATGATTTCCGCAATCTACAAATCTACTGAGGCACTTCAACTTCTCTACCACTGCGGTGGCGTCGACCCGAGTCTCCAAGACACCAACAACCGAACAGCTGCAAAGCTTGCGGAGTACTACGGAGCTTTGTATTGCTTTGAACATATTAAGAAATTCCCAGAAAGTGTCGTCCCTGTTAATAAGATATTTTTAACCAGCGAGGCCTCGATGAACTTGGAGAAGGATCCTAAGTACAAGGATCTCTTCCTGAATGGAATTAGACTGCCTTGCCGAGAATGTTACTCGAATTTGGGTTATATTAAGTATACGGTCTGCTGTGGAGCGCCTGCACATAAAATCTGCCTCAGAGATAAAGATTTCATGTGTCCTGATTGCAAAAAGGTTACGGAGTTGACATGCCAGATCATTTCACCGGAAAAGGCTTTCACTCTAGGAAGCCAGTAAGGAGAAAGCAGCATTTGGGTGCGTATTGTGTTTGATAATTTGCTGTTGATTTGCATCCTTTGTGTTTTACGCTTTATTGAAGAGTTGCGTAAGAAGGAGACGTTATGATTGAGAGATATTAAAGCCATGTTATACAGACTTTAATAACTGATTAATGAAATATTTTCCATTTTTTCTTGAATTAGATTGAGTAGATACGATACGCTTCAGCCCTTCACCCCTGGGAGATGGCGGATTTTGAGAGATGGTTGAAAACTTTGTGGATCTGAGTTGTGGGATGAATATTGGGGCAGAAGTGGTTTGACAGGAAATGACCTTCACAAAATTGTAACTGGAAACTCTTGGGAATGGAGTTTTTTCCTTTGAGAACATTTTCAGCGATTTTTTTCATAATTGGAAAGTGTTGTAAGGCAGCGATTATAGAGTAAAAAGTAAAAGTGACAAAATTGAAATTTATGTGCACTTGATCGTTGTTCAAGGGAGTTGTAAGAAAAAAAACATAAAAACAAAGTAATATTCCTGTTATTGAATTAAACAAATGCTTTAAGTTTTGTATTTTGAAGCATTTGGTTTGTTGAGGAATCCGAGGGTTTTAAAAGTTCGAGCCTTCGTAGACAATAGCAATTTTATGACTTAGTAAGGAAAGTATTGATTTTTGCATGAGATGTAGCTTCCATACTTAGCATTTATTCACAATTTATGAACACATTACTAGGACATTGTTTTAGAAAGATGTGTTTCAAAGAATTTCTGACTCCCTTTCCACCTTTAGCGATTGGCCTATGAAGAAGCAAATACAAATTCAGTTATTTGTGAAAACTGAGAAAGATTCCTATTCAGTTCTACTGAACATCATTCTCTTAACTACAAACATAAGAATTTAAATTGTCAGAAAACAAACTGGTTTCCAGTTTGATACAGTTCATCCTAACTCCACTTTACCTTCTTTCATTTTTAGTCATGAGAAACTGCAATAAGAACCGTATCTGCAGCATTTTATTTGCAAAAAAAAAAGATTCGCAATCCAATGCTTTTACTAATTTAATTAGGGAGCTTTTACTAAAATAATGTCATTTGTTACCTCTAAGGGCAATGGCCTTGCTGATAAAATCACTGATTTTCTCTCATTTATAAGCACACTGAATCCTTTCCTTAAAACATCCATTTGTTTTTTTCTCAATGGAAAATTGACAGTTCTCTAATTAAAATAAATAATCGAGAATTTATAACCGATAGACCTTACTACCAGCGTTCAGTTATCTCAATGGTTGAAACAAAGTAAAACCCTCCCATGCTGCTTCATAGCTAACTGTTCATTCTTTTCAAAAGTCCTGGGCAATTTCGAGAGCTTTACAACAATATCGACAACTATAAGAAAAAATTTGCGAAAAGTTTTGCAAAGCATTCCAATGACGACGGCGTCTTAGACCCAGATCAAATTGGAGCCGTCCTCGACGACTGGAGCACCACTCTCGGCGTTGATCTTGAAGCAGCAAAAACCTGGCTTGATAGAGAAAGCAATAACGTACCAGAAGACATCGACTATGAGTATATTCTTCGTCATTTTGGGAACCAAAGCATTAAACACCTTTCAATCAAATAGCAATTTGGGATTCGATGACTTTTTCCGAGCGTTCAAATTGTACCTGGAGTATGAAGATTTGAAAGAGCAAGAACGGCAGGGAGAAGAAAACGAGCAAGAAGATGAAGAGGGACAACAAAACGAAAATGAAAACGAGGATGAAAATGAAAATAATAATTCTCGTGGAGGTGAGGAGGAAGAGCAGCGCTCTGGAGGCGAGGATGCAGAGCAGCAACCTGAAGACGAAGGTCAAGAAGAGGAAGAAGCTCCTCGTGAGAGCAAATCAAAATCTGACGTCTCAAAGAACCAGTCCAAAAACTCGAAAAAAACTACGAGTATTAAAGAAAGCAATTTACTACCTCCAAGTAAACGTTGCCATTCATTCACATTTTTTCAACGCCGAAATTATTAGAATACAAAATAAACAAGCGAAAGCTCGACAATTATGTAAATAAGAATAAACTTCGGATTGAAGGAGCTTTTCGTAAAAGAATCATCGAAGATGACGTGATTGAAAACCAAGACCTCTTTAATTTTTTGACGGATGCGTTTTCTATCGATGGAGTCGATCGCGCGATCATATTGGAAAGAGAGCACGATAATAAAGAATTTCTTAAAAGCGCACATGCTCGCAAAAAGCTTGATGAATTAGTGCACGATTATCTGATCAATCGCAGAGAAATGAGTAATATAAATTCTTGTCTTTACATTAATCCCTTTGTTAGATGAGGGAGATTTTGATATGAAGGACGTGCTATTGACCTTTACGGATTGCTTTGATGTTTTGGATTACTGGTTTTCGATTGACCACGATGTCACTGTAGTGCAAGAGAGCGAGTTTTCGCAGAAACAGGACACGAAGCAGCAAGTAAGGGACACGCTGCTGGAAACGATAGGCAAATATGAGCAAATATTACAAGACTGCAAATCGGAAATCGAAAAGAAAGTGATTATTCGGACAATAGACTCGCTGAAGGAGCAGTTGGCCGAGCTTGATAGAGAAGACGGGGGAGCTATAATGTCTCATCGAGAGAAAGGGGCCAAGAGGACCGAGAAAAGATTGAAAGCGCTGAGAGAGATGTATAATTTCTATTGCAAGCAGCATTGCAAAGTCGGAGTTTATACTACTTTCGATAATATCAAGAAAGAACTTGATGTATTGAGCTTGGGAGAGTTTTCTTTCATTGTGAGAGACTTCCAACTCTTGAAAAATCGACAGGATAAAACGGTAATTACTTAATGTGGTATCAATGCGTATTATCTTTTTTAGAAAACAGCTGAAATTTTCAAGAAATGTTCAGCCACGAACAAAGAATTGACTTTTGATGAATTCCAAGTAAAGATCGTGACTTTCTCTCTTATTCATTGCTATTTTTCTTTTTAGAAAGCTTTGGAGAGATTGGCTGTGATCTATTATACAGCTGACCATAACTACCGCAACGATGCGGACAGAATCGATGCATTTTATGAGTACATGGGGCTTTACAACGGAACAGTAATAAATTTTTGGTTGTTAAGTTCGGACAATAATAATACTTCAGTATAAAAGCAAAATGAGAAACGTTAACATCGCCTTCCATACTATGGAGAAAGAAGCTTTCCGCATCCCGAAAGAATCAGCAGGCTATAGATTTAAAGTGCGTCCGAACCATGGGAAAAGCACAGCAGAAATCCATGAGGAACTCAGAAGTAAAAGCGCAATTTTCTAACGTGGAAGGATTAATTTATTTTGATAAACAGGAAGAAAAGAACAAAAAATGGCAGAAAAGCAGGGAGGCGACACCTCTATTGTGAGTGGAGTGCAACGTCCATTGCATCAATATGATCTGAAGAAAAATGACTCCGAAAGTAATTCTAATGAGCGCGACAATGCCTAAGCCTGAGATAAATTTATAGCTTCTTACATTGGAATTAACCATAAGAAAATGCTCTACAATATCAACCAACCTGAGAAAAACAAATTCTCTATTGAAAAATTAGAGAAGATGCACTATGACGACGTGAAGAATCTTGATGAAAACTTCAATCCTCATGACCTCATCGAGGAAAACGATGAGGAGGATAATATTTACCTCGCTGAATATAACCTTGGCCATGAGAAGCAGTTGAAGGAACAAAGCAAAAATCAAGAAATAAAACGTCTTCAGGAGTATGGAAAGTATGATAAAATAGTATCTATGGTTGATCAATAAATTAATTTGAATAGCGTGAAGAAGCTCCCACCAAAATATCCAGAATACAAATCTCCTGTGCCAGGAGCTAAACCGAATTACAGCATAGTTTCATCCTCAGTCGACTCTCAGAAAGGTCTGCTCCACCAGTCAAAGAAAATGGGACGGACGCCAAGCAACGAGAACTTCACTAGGATGCAATACGGGTAAGATTAGCCCACCATTCCGAAATTAATTATGCAATAGATCTGATCAATCTAATCTGCATTACTTCGATCCAGAGCCCGCGAGTCGAGGAGAACAAATGAAGAACGTGATCATGGAAAGAGCGAGTCAAATCGATAATCAAAACAAGAAACGCGAAGAGGAGGTAAAAGTATTCTATATGCTGCGAATACTAACTTTTTTCCCTTCTCACAGCTCGCAAAGAATTTTTATGCGCGCCAGGACAACAAAGTTCAAAAAGGAATTTCGAAATACTCAAAATACTAACTGCTCCATGCATAACCAGCTATTTTCTGTTCCAAGTCAACTGTTTCATTTAGTTGAACTACACAGCTCTTGTTTTTTTTGTTGCTTTATATAATGTGTGATGAGTGATGAATACATTCGTAGAAGCAACGGTTAAATAGGCATACGCTCTCATACACTTAACAACTGTGCGCTGAGTTTCGTTATATAGTATTTTGCATATGGTACTCTTTGAGAATTTTATTTTTCACACTGACTTTTCTTCTTACTCAATTTCTCAGACGGCTTGAGTACTGTAGAAATTAGAGTTCAGAGTAGCCAGGGAGATTTATTTGATTTTTGGGATTAACCCATTCTGTAGAAGGTTTGGTATTTCAAGCTTTCTCAACAAAGTTATATAACGCAGAGATTATGGTCTTAAGTCATAAAATAGGGAAAATGGACTCATTCAAAAAAGTACGGTTTACTTATCGGCAATAAACGAGAACGTCGAGTATGTCCTACCTATATTGCCCATATCTGGAAGTAAATCGATGGATTGGTTACGACTAAGACCGGGTTCTGGTAAGTCAGCAAGCTCATCGTTTTTCGAAATAGATTGTGAGGAGGACATTTGTACAGGCAGACCCAAACCTCCTTCAGCTTTCACCATTTTCCTCGGATCAGCGCCTTCGAAATTTCCCATCAACGAACGAAGCGCATCATTGAATGCTTTAGAGTCGAACACTCCCGATTTCTCCATCACAAGACTCGGAAGCTTACTCAATCGGAAGTCCATGTTCTCATCCTTTCGACTTGAAAATGGCTCTGTGAAAAGTTAAAGAGTTAAACTGATTTTCCCTCAGAAATTTTACCTTCACTTTGGTAAATTACCGGTATTTGGTTCTGCTGAGGCACGACAATGCTCTTGCCTGGGAACTCAATGGGGTGATCGGCCTTGCCTTTGCTGCTGTATGAGCCTGTGAGCGTCATAATATTGTCTACGATGTGATTGTAGTCTTTGACGTTATCGAGGCCTTCACCGTCGTTTCTCTTGCAAAGATTCTTCCATTTGACGTTTATTTCAATTGCGTCGAATCGAGGCTGAGAAACTCGGGTCCAACGGTTATAAATCACATGGAATTTAGGGCAAAGCTTTTGGCAGTAAGCCGAAATCTTCTCAAATTCGCTAAGATCGTTCAGTCTTTGCTATATATTTTATAAGAGTATTAGAAGCGCTTTAAAAACTGAATGATTACCTTTAATGAAAATCCAATGAGCAGAAGATAAATGATCAGTCTCTTCCCATCATCAGAGACTTCGATGCCTCCAGGCAAGGGGAACCCTTCTAACTGCGCGGCCTCATCCAAATTCACATACTCTTCGTATTTCCATGAAATTTTGTCCAAAAAGCAGGCAAAAACAACAATTTCGTACTCATTCATAAGAAATATCTAATAATTTCAGGTTTAGTTGGGGCGCAATGGTCAGCGGGCTTCACCTTGCAAATTGCGACGAGAATATGGTACAATGGATATTTATTCTTGATTTCTTTAGGGACTATTTAAAGGAAGGCACATCAGAATTATGCCCGGCAAAATGAAAAATGTCTGTTTACTCTTCTTGTCGCAGGCTATCTTGGTTAAGAACGAGTCAGCTTGCTGGCTGAACTCTTCATCTCTGTAAATAAGGCTCGCTTTGTTATATTCATCCAGGTATGACTGAATTTTCTCAACGTCTAACTTCTGAACGTTTCCTGAGGGCTTTATCTGATTGTGCTGGCTTTGAAAAATTTGAATAGGACTTATACTGCCAAGAGGAATACCTGAGAACGCGATTCGCTGCGACAAAGGAACTCTGCCGTTTTGGATTCAGACTGTCAGCCTATGGAAATTTGAAAAGAAGCCAAGAAAAAGGCGAACCTGATCCAATACTCTTGTGAAGCCTTGGGGTGCTTCGGGTTTGCTGTCGAGAGGATTTCTAGTGGCCATCATTGGACTCCTACCGTTCATGCTTGGTCGGAAAGGAAAAATAGGCGGTATTAATTGTTGTTCTTCTAATTAATTCTGGTCGTTTATAAGATAGCATTCAGAATTTTCAATTAATAGCAATGATAAAAAAAGGCAACTAATAATTTTCTGAGGACGGTCTATTACTAGCATAATCAAAACAAAGCCCATTTTAGGGGCTAGAATTGAGAGATATCTTATAATATCGAAGAAAGGCTCGAATTATCGAATTATGCTCATAAATATAGGTAGTGTGAATGGATAAGGAGTTTTCATTTGTCTTCAAGGTCTTCTTTTATGTTAGAATCTGGAAATTATCTCTTACAGACAGGTTAAATATGTTTTTGGTAATTTAGTGACTGAAGGAAATCGCTACTGAATGGATTGATATAATTTGAGAATAATGTCAGGTTTTTCTCATTCAAAACCTTTAAGAAGCTTGCCGAAATTGAGTAAATGATGATGTATTTAATGTTTTGAAGCAATATCCATTCTTATATTTAAAATTCAATTGCTGGAAGTTTTTAACAATGAAATTGCACCTAAAACATTTACCCTCTTCGTCCACTCATGCTTCTATTGTATATTCCAAAAGGTGAGAGGTTGTTAAATTCTGGTTTTGTATCGCAGTTCTATAAGCATCAGCTTTTGCTTCATTTTTCATTCCTTCCTTCCTCATCGTACTTGATGGTCATAGGAATTATTTATAAGAATAAGTGATTAGAGGTAAAGTTGCTTTTCCTCAAGCAAAGCATTTGAAATTGATTTTCGGTGAAATGTTAGTTTAGTAAGGCTAAGATAGCAATTTTGATGTAAAGTTCGTTTATTACTATTCAATAAGTCCTCTTTCTCACTCCCAAATTTAATTTAATGTAAGAGTTAGTGAGTAATTTCTTTCTACACAAAGCTTTGCTTGATTTATAGATTTCAGATAGGGTGACTGAATCGAAGCAAGAAACACATTTTCTCAAATGAATACACACACCGCAAGATAAGTATAGTATGTGCAAGAGAATTTCAATATGCAAAGGATGCTATAATTATGTTTTTGCTAAATCTTTCATTTAATAAATCTTTATCTCAATGATTTTTATTTCTCTTCTCATTATTTCATCTTTTTATAAAAGCATTTACTCATGTGAATCGATCATCATCTCCAATCATATAGATCACAACTTTTCATTATTATCTTCATAACTCTCAATTAATCAATGCAGATGACAAAGAGGGCAATCCTTCCCTAGCTCCTCAGCGACCTTAGCTTGGCACTCATCATGATAAATATGCCCACAAGTCATCTTTCCAACATTGCCAATAATGGACTTCTTGCAGAGCATACAGCACGTCCCTTTCTTATCACCCCAAGGCCTTTCCTTCGTGTAAATCTTCAAATTCAGCCAGTTTACAACTCCTGAACCCCTCGGATCGAAATACTTGTACTCATCCCCCACTTCAATCCATTCTTGCTTCGCCAGTCTTTCTGGCTTCCCATTGCTTCCCACCTTGATACCACTGATAGTATAGGCGCAGTTGTTGAACCCACAACTCTTGGGTTCCACATACTCTTTACACATTGGACAAACGCATTTCTCAGTGTCTAACATCAGGTCGAAAGTTCCCATTTTAAAGTTCATAATCACTTGTCTGGATTTCGCAGGACATTTACTGTTCGTGCAAATTCCTTCGAGGCATAACCCTTGCTCAGCCACTCTCCAAGCAGGAGCTGTATCAGACCATTGGATGGTGATCGCGCTTTTTTCGTTAGACACATCGACAAAGGCTTTTCCTCCTCCACCTCCTCGGAGCCGCAGAACCAAATGAAGAGTGGACTCTCTCTGGATGCCATATTCGAAAATCTGATCTTCGTCTTCAAGTGTCATTCCCGCATAAACGATTTTTTGCTGATCAACCGGGATTCCTTCCTTGTCTTGGATCTTTTTCTTAACTTTAAGGATAGTCTCATTTGGAGTGATGTCAAGAGTGATGGTCTTTCCCGTGAGAGTCTTAACGAAAACTTGAATTCCAAAGTCCAAGGAAAGGTACTTAGATTTGAGAAAGCCTATCCTATCTTTCAAGATAATCTGCTCTTTATCTTTGAAAATCCGGCTAACGGCGGTTTCGTTAGAGACAAGAATTGGACCTGATGGTGGTGGTAGATTGCTGAGATTTGATGTCATTCCCTTCTTTAGGATCACATGAATGGCAGCTTCATTTTGTATTCCATAGCTCGAAAGAGTCTGAGTTGGATCCAAGCCTTTTCCCGCAAATATCAGCAAAACATCACAGTTTTCTTTTGACACAGCATAGTATTCCTTTATCAGCTGCTCAACTTTAGCGTCTTTGGCGATCATGACGTCACAAGATGGGCCCGATAAAGGTTTTAATGTCACTTTCATCTGGGTATTAGGATCCACTTTGATTTCTTTCTTCTCGGTCTCACCTTTGACCTGAGTTTTATTTTCCTCAACGGGACTTTCCTTTTGTGGAGGTCTTTCAAAAAGTAATTGTTTGGGTTCCACTTTAAGTTTTTTTGCAACTTGTTCTTTTAGAGCAGAGAAGGTCTCTTCTCCTCCGATTTTAATGTCAAAAGGATCCGTAGTCATTGAGAGAGTCGGATCAACAAGTAGTTGCAAATTGATCATATTTATGACTCGGATATAGAGTGGCTGAGAGTCACGATAATAGGAGATGGGTTGGTTCAAGTCGACGGAGTCTATGAAATAGGTTCCAGTTATCTTGACCTGAGCGTCTTGAAGCATGCCGCTGACTTCATTGCTGATCTCTTGAAGTGTTTTTGTGTCTTCTTGGTCTTTATCGATCAATAAAGCAAAGGTCTCTTTTTTGACTTCACAAACGAACACATAGGGGATGAATTCAGAAGTTTTAGCAAGAGAAACAACGTTTTTGAATCTGCCTGTGGAGTCAACGGTGTAAGGCAGCTTGATATCTGGTACGTTGGAGGTAGATCTGTCGATATCCATGGTAATTTGTGTTATAAGCTTAATTAGAGATTAATTTTTGACGTATATAAGCCTGAATCTTGACTCTGACCAGAAATTAATAATGATTCTTTCATTTCTTAAATTTGATTCGCTGGACTTAATAAGAGTAATTTTCGTTGTCGAGTAGAGTACATGCCTTTAGCAGGATGATTTCAATACATCTCAAGATACTAATATATATCTATATATTTACATTGTACTGCTAAACGCGAGTTTCCAAGAGGCAAACTTTCTTGGATGTAGAAGCGAAAAAGATGAAAAACCATTTTCGGACACTTCTGAGTCTTTCTAGCATCCTCCCTCGAATTCGTTTGAAATCTGAAACAAAGTGTATCTCACGTAGTTGCTAGAAATCGAAGAAAATTGCAAATGCTAGACAGCGCCAACTATTTTGAAAATGATTCGCATGAACACTAATTGCGCTTTCTAAAATCTTCTGTAATTTATTGAATTCTCAAGGACTTACTCTATTTTCTGAATCGGTTTGTGGGGTTTTGAGATTAAAAGAGATGGATTGAATGAAATCGTGATCTCAGGACACGCAAGTGGCAACAGTCTGATTCAAACCAATAATCGTAGCGTCAAATCTGTATTGTTTCATTTGTTTTGGTATCAATTTATGAATTAAAGTTGAAATAAAGGGTTTTCGCGAAGCTATTCCTCCATAAGATATTTATGATCAATGGAATTCATGCGAATTACTGATTATTTATCTGCTCTCATGTAGTGGAAATTAACTATTCCAGCATCAATATATAAAATGTTACTATGAGTAATAGAAAATCAATATGTCATCCGTCGATTTCTTTTGAAGAACTTGATATATGCCTAATGTCCCAAAATTCCTAAACTCCGTGTTTGTTTTTTCTTTTTGCCCACTTCTATTATCTATTTCTCGAAAAATCAAAGTTGAAGTAGCCCAGCCTCAGACTCATTATCAAGTGAAAAGCAAATATAAATAGCAATTATCAACTCTGAGTCTTTGAAAAACGATCACTTTAAACGAAGCATTAATAACGAAAAATGGTTTGTAACCAAACAAATCATCTTTTCCGAGTTTGGGATTTGAAAAGACGCAAGACATTCTTCATCTATGAGTCTCGTTGGAGATAGTCTCAATAAATTCTCATCCACAATCTCATAGAACTGCCAGTTATCACCTTGCACGAGAACGATCCTTGCTCCATCAAGTAAGACTGCTCGAGACCAATTCAGCTCAATCGTGCCTATCGGGATCCTTTTTAGATGATGTGTCAATCTTTCACAAATAAATTGTCCAATGATAGCTCCTCCTTGCCCAAAAGTAAGCCAAGAGCTGAAAAGCATATCCTCAGAGTTAATTGAATGATATAAATTGTGCTTTGCTTTAGTCGTGCCAATCACCTGCTTTTGGCACGCATCCACAAAAACTAACTGTTTACTCTTCTCATTTTGAAAAATAAGAAGATTCTGATTTACGATCTGAGAACAACTTCCTTTGACTGTGAAAGGAAGTCTCAGTGAAGAAATTGGTGCTTTGTTAAAGGGTTTCCAGAATGTTAGCACATCGTGGTTATCGATCCATGTGATGATTTCTCCGTTGAAATAGCTTATTTTCACTTTGGCATTCGTTGTTTTAGTTGGAATGAATTCATCAATCATAGCCAATCGAGTAATGGAGAGGATTTTAAATGCAAAATCTGATGTTCGTACAAAAATCAAATTTTGATTTCCTGCTTTGATAGCAAGCACATTGGATGGTATGTAAGGAAACGCTGGTTCTCTTCCTGTTGCTTTTTGAAGAGGTTTCTGTGTTTTCAGATTGAAAGAGATTGAGTTTAAGCCATCTTTGTTCCAATAAACGCAAACAATGATCCAAGATGTTAAATGGATGAGCTTTGATTCAGTTTTGTAGGGTTGATCGTGTTTTGGGATGAATTCAGGTGTTAAGGTTGAAATAAAAGCTCTTCGTGAGGCAGCTTTTGTCGAATCCATGGTCCTGGATCGATTCAATTGATAGATCAGAGGTCTTTTTGCAAGAACATTAAATTTTATTAATTTCTCGTCTCTTTAACAAATCAAAACTGAGATTAATCCGTCGTGTATGAAAAAGAGCTTGTACTCGTGATTACTCTCACTATTACAATTCATTGAGTAGGTAGCACAAAAAAAATAAAAATCAAGAGAGTGTCTGAAGTAAAATGAATAGGGATGAATGCCGAAAGATCAATTTTGTTGAAATCATCTGCTTAGGTCTGCTAGTGATTGACAAACATTCTGATTAGTTCACTGATATTGTGCCTGAGCAAATTTGTGTCTATTTCTCATATAAAAAAGTGAATGCTGAAGGGTTTTCAGGATGCCAAACCATATAGGAAAGGTACAATGTTGCTAATTAATTGGCACTGAACATTTCAATTTATGATATCTTGAATATGAAACCAAAAAAAAAAAAGCAAGAGATAATTTTTTTGACATCAAGTATTAAGTTAACTTGCTTTCAAAAGGTCAAATGATGAAGTAATACTGCTGCTCCAATGCAACTATCGGAATTGAATTATTGCTATGTGGCCATACCTTGCCATCAGTAGAAAAGCGTTTTTTGTGTTTGAAAGTGATAGAAAACCTGAATATGGCTCATATTCATATCTATTCACATCGTATATGATCAACTGATCATCCGTGATTCCACAAATTTGACTGGACCACAAGGTCTGTCTAAGGAAGATCTTTGCTCCATCGAGGAATATTACCCTAGATCCATCATCCTTATTTCCTACATTCAAGCTTCTTGGCACTTGTTGTGTGTGAAAGGATGATACTTTGTAACAATAAAGAAATTCTTCACTATAACGATGTACATATCTGGGTAGAAGAACCCCCTCCAATAGGGTAAATACCTTGTTCTCGGAGTTGATTGAATGACATAATCTATGCTCTACTTGGGAAGTGAAGACGACTCTTTTTTGAATTACATCAATGAAAACCAGCTCTTTACTTCTTTCATTTTGAAGAACGAGAAGGTTTCGATTTGTCAGCTGAGAGTGGGTGGATCCCACTCTGAAGGGAAGTTTTAATGAAAAGAATGCTTGAATGCAAAAGAGTTTCCAGAATGTCAGCAATTCTTCACTTTCGTCCCACGCAATGATTTCGCTGTTCATGTAACACAGATTAAGTCGTCTTTAGTTGGAGTCTTTCAGGCTAAATTTATCTATGAACCTTAATCGCGGAACAGAGAGTATGTGAAATTCAGTGCATGAGCATCTTACTACGATCATTGTCTTATTATTTTCTTTAATGACGAAGGTATCAGTATCCACTTTTGGAGAGGGAGTTTGCTTTGAAGTCACTCTGCTAATGGCTTTGCGAGTTTGAAAATTGATCGTAACAGAATTCAATGTATCATGATGAAAATAAACACAAACAATGATGCCAGGATTGAAGTCGATAAAACAAACAGGGATGCCTCTTGATGGGAAAATTTTTGGGCCAATGTGATAAGATAAGATAGAAGACGTTGTTTTTGAGAAAGTCATTTTGTCGTCCATGGGAATATTCTGAGAATAACGCAATTTTCCCGATAATAAATCACACTATAAGCTACAAATTATCAACTGACTTAAATACTGCCTCGGAGAATGCTATTCTAAGAATAATTTTAAAGTAGCATTGATTAGAACAGAATTAATCAAGTGCGAAGAGTAACATGCCGAGTAAGCACTCTCAGTTATGCAAAAGATATTATCCGATTATCCAATTTTCCTTTTCATCCAATCCGATCCGGACGAAGTGATCTCTGCATTAACCAGAAGACCTGATAATTCATGACATGACGGCAGGAAGCAGCTTTGTACCGTTTCTTGCCTGAAACTGACACTGGTCAGATTTTCAAGCAAGAAAAGATAATGATAGCCACTTTTCCACGTGTTAAATTCAATGCGCTTCGTTAAGAGAGAGAGAACTATGCATCTATCTTAAAGTGCTGCGTCATAAAATTGCCCATCTGTTGATGGTCAGCATCGTCAAGAAGAATGAAGTTCTTGATTATAGCACGATCGAAAGTTCTATCAATCGTTTGACAATATGCAAAGCATTCTGATCCTATTACTTGGTGGCTTATGAGCTTGGCAAAAACGCGATGAAAGATAATAAAATATCAAGAATGAAAACTTTCTCGGCATGTTCGATTGTCAAATACTACTTTCTTAGGATAATGGTTAATCTCCTTTGTTCTCGACACGGTCATGTCAGAAAAGTTTGGGTTTACATATGAAAATAACCTGCAAATAGCCACATCACCAATGTCATGCCAAGCGTTTTTCAATTTCTTACGATATTTTTGACTCGATTCTCTCTTATCTAGTTACCAAATTTTATGGTTTCTACCGAGTTAGATTGATACTTTAACAAAAAAAACTTTAGTATTCATGTATCTTTCCTTTATTCAAACAGATATCTTAATCATGTTATGCAGTCAAAGCTTGAAGTCATACTTTTAGTATATTGTTGAAATACAATTCAGCTTATTACAGACCTTCTGCAATAAATGGGCTTGGCTATTTGTAAGTCTTATTTATCAATCATACTCAATCCATCTCCTCTTCAAACCTTTGGTGGATCCAATTCTTGTTTAGTGAACAAGAGTTCTATTTGGAGAACCTTTGGATGTCACAGAAACCCCACGAGTGGCATTAGTTACACCATTGATTATCGATTCTCTTTCCGCAAGCTACAATACACCAACTAAGTAAGGTTGAATTGTAGAAACTTTACCAGTGCGTTGTATTTATCTTCGAGCTGAGATTTTAATTTAGTTGTTCTACTGACCTCTGACTTGATTGTTTCAGTCGCCTTCTGAAAATATTGATTGATAATTGATGCAATTGCTCATTGTTTGTTTGAGATTACCGATTCTTTAGGAATGGCTTTACGAAGCTCATTGATAACCTCTTGTATCATTTTAATTTTCTCTTTTTCGAGAGCAATCGTGTTGTTACTGACAGTAAGCTTTTCTATGTGGTCTTGAATCTCGACGTCCAACTAGTGGAAACAAATTCAATTGAGATATATCGATAAATAGTTCTAAAGGCTACACGCTTGCATTCATTTGCTTCGTGCTCGATTGAACGCAGCATAACCTTTCGATCATCTTCCATTTGCTAACAGCAGTTATAGCATCCGTTTGCACGAATAAAAATCGTTTACATCGATTCCTTGGACCATGTTGAGAGCGTTCTTGTGCCATACTTCGTGGTAGTGTCCAACGAATTCCGTCTTTAAATTAAGCACAGTTATTTGCTTTTTAAGCTATCAAAACGATTTGAGTGATCAGCCGGTCGTAAACTAAAATTCATTTTACGCTTTCGACTAGTTTGATAAGCGCTTTTTTCTCACGGGTTTTTTCCTCGGTTTCTTGCTGAGTTCTCGCTAAATCTTGCATACTTTCAATAATCTTCTCTTGAGCTGCCATTCGTTCTTGCTCACTAATGTCTTTAACTTTGGACCGATCCTACATCAATTAAATAAATCTATAAAGCATGCTACATCGAAATATTGTACTGTTTTATTCGCCGAGCTTGGAGAACTAAAGTTTGTTTGGGAACGCTGCGACTTTGGTGATAAAAAATTCACCATGTACAAAGGCCTTTCATACTGTCTTTCCAAAGAACCATGCTTTCCTGCATACGGTCTAGTAGCATCAGAGTTGAAATTAATAATCCGTTCGCATAATGCAAAGATTGAATTACTGGCGATTTGAGTTGGAGTTTCTTGATCTATCAGTAGGAGATTGCTTATCAGATTGAGTTGTTTTGCCAGGAGTCTGTATTCTTCCGTCCTCTTTCTTAGTACTACCTTGACTCTTTGTCTCGCTTGAGGCTGTTTTGAGTTTATTTGGTGTCCCACGATTGTTTGACAGCATTTTCTCAGCAGAGAATGGTCGCATTAAATTTTAACAACTAAATTTATTTTAAAGGCATTTGCTAAATCATCCTCTCAAAAACCAGCAAATAAAAACAGCAATTCGCTTGGGTGTGCTGAAAAGATTATGCCATCATGAAATTTTGTAATTTTATTTTTTTTTCAACGATATATATTAACAACCAGGAAGATCTCAATTTATGATTTTATTAACCCATGCATCAATCCAAGCGGAAAAAATCAAAGATTACAATTGCAGAATTGAGATTTTTCGATATCTACTTACTTTGAGCTAGTTAAATTTGTCTTGTCCAGTAGTGAAGTGGGCAGCTGGAGCTCGCTTCATGCCTTTCACCAGACTTCCGAGACCCTATTTTCAAAAAAAGAATGACGCGCTACAAAGGGTCATTTCATTACTCCTTTCTTCTCCATGGCTTGTTTTCTTGCTCTGAGCTCTTCGAGGAACTTCTTCTCAGGATCTTGATGTCCAAATCGGTTCAACTCGGTTCTAATGTCTTTAATCTCAGGATTTGCGAGGTCTAGCGATATGATCAGTGAGTAAGAAAATGAAAAAGAGTTTACACTCGAGGAAGATAGTCAGTTCGTATAAAGTTTTATCCTCTGAATCTCCCGTGAATTTCGGAATATAAATCGCATTTTCAGGCTGGTATTTCATTCTCTCTGGGTCTGTTTCTACAACAACGACTTTTCTCAGATCTCTGTTCAAGTATTTCAGGTCCTATGTTGTTGGAGATGGTTCAGCAATTCTCTCTTTGTAATGCGCTTACTTTAACATGCACAGAGTTATCCAAAACGTGGGATTCAATTCCGAGTCTTGCGGCAATCATCTGGCCGTATGGGTCAAGCTTTTGGCAGATATTCATGGTGAACTAGTTCGAGGAGAGCTGAATGAGCGCGAGAAAGATGTGTATAATTATTACTCCCATATCGTCATCGGCTAAGATAACGATCTCATACATCTGAGACAGACGCTCCAGCAGGCCTTGCAGGCCAGGTCTTTTGATGATTTGTCTACCTTTACCGAACTAAAAGCCATGAAATTTGCAAAATTTCCATTAGATACTTGGTAGTTGCTGTGGATAAGCGTATCACTGAGGTTCAGGACGAGAGTCTTGTGTGCCTCGACTAAAGAAAGGACGTAATTAGCATGGTGTAAGTAGAAAAATATTGCTTACTAAAAGGAAGGTCAGGAATGTCAGGCAGCAGCTTCTTAACAGGTGGCTTGGTGAAGAACTATTGCGCAAAATTGAAATAAGCAACAGCAAGGGAGGAAGCGCTACATCAATGAATGCTCTTCTTTGCTTCTCGGTGTATCTCGCAGCATCCATAAAGTATTTGTTGGTACCTAATAAAGTCAGTTTAAGCACCTGCTATTATGATGGTTGGTTCGCACCTGGTTCATTGTCGGGATCCTTGCTGTTCACAAGTTGATAGTAATTATAAGAAAAATATCCCACAGTTGTCCACCAAATCACACGGCGGATGTTTCTAAATATTCTTCTTCTTGGGGTTTCAGGGACTAGCTCGAGGTTAGGGATTTCACAGCAGGAAGTTACTCTCTTCATCCGGGTTTTCTTCTTCAGGTTTGCGTTCTTGTTTTTTTTCAGTCTCATCAAAATCGTCGTCTCTTTCATTCTCTTGTTTGTTTTTCTGGTCTTCAGGGTTCGGTTTGTTGCTTCCCTGTGTGGAGAATTCGGCTCGTGGGGCACGGACGATCTTAAGAACGCGAGCGGTGGTTTGACAGAGTCTTAGCATTAGAACCTCAAATTATCTTCAATATTTTTTAATATCTATCTTCGCTTTTTTCTAAGGAATTGGATTGCTTCGATTAAGTTGATATCAGAACTTAGAGGTCAAGTATGGAAGTACTCTCTTTGGAATTCTTCTGAATTGAGACTGTAGCGAATGCGAAATAAGGTTAACAATGCTGGAGGCTTTGAAATTTCAATATGTTCATGATGAATGGTTGAATTATTGTATGAATATGAAGATAATAGATGTAAATTGAGTGTTTTAGAATCTTAAATTTGATAGCAAGTAGAATACTCAATATTTTTGAATACGAATGGCAATTATAAACAAAGCTGCCTCCGTTTCACTGTTTGGATGGATGATTAATAAAAATCCATCCTAATTTTGAAAATTGAAGTGAAGCGTGGAGTATTCCCTACTTTGAAAACTTCCTATTAAGGATGATAACAAACAGCATCCAGACGTCTTTGGAAGTTGAATTTAATATTCTTCACATTTTTTTTACAAGAGCATCAGAATTGTATCCATTTCTCAATATTCCTTCAAAAAGATAGAAGTTGATTGCTTATTATTTCATTCACTCAAAAAGATTACTTTGGGTTCAAAGAGTCATTATTATGGATTTCGCGTTTTTCAAAAGCTATGCTTTTTAAGGCATTCGTCCACCATAAATTAAATATCCGGAATTTTAAAACAGTGATGAATTCAACCAATCCTTGGAACAATGATCCATTATCATTTCTGCATCTTCTATTAACCATCTCCCAGAAAGAGCTCCAGTGTGGATAAAGCTGGTTTCAATCTGGTCCTTTTTCAATGAGAATTCAAAATATTCCTCGTGATCAAAAAAGACGCTATCTTTCTTTCTTCTGAATGCGAATTATTTAAAAAATGCTTAATGTAACATTAAATCAGAGCAAACTAACAAAAATGTACGAAGGAGAAACGGAGAAAGAGTGCCAAATTTAAATATGTATCTCTGAGAAAATGTCAAATCTACTTTAGTAAATAATAATTAGAAGATTCACAGCTCTCGGTTTGGTACTAAAGATTTGCATATAATAAAGTTCAAACCAATATCCATCTTCACTATAACATCAAGATCCAAGGAAAAATAACTCAATGTTTTTTATGATTTTCGGAGCGTTGCATACTAAAATCCAAATTTCTGTAAACTCTCACACCTCTCTTGCCTTCAATATCTTCATCTTCTCATAAATTAGTTTAAATAATTAACAAATATGAAAAATGAATTTTTTGATGAGTCTTCAGTATAGCTCAATCTCTTTTTTGAAATACTGGCTATAAGTTGAGAACACATTCTTCATCTGTCTCACTGGTTACAAACATTACCGAAAGAGAATCAGTTTGCATGAAGTTGAGCCCTTAAGAAAATAATATTGTTGTCGCATTCGTGCATTAATATAATTTTTCCAATCAACAATCTCTTTCTCTGACGCATGACTCGTTGTTTGGGTAAATCATCATTTATTGAACTCACAGTCATCCATCCGTTCATTAAACACAATCACATATCATTGTAACAACAGTACTTAAGTTATTTACCCGTTTTACGATTTTACTGTTTTATCGCAACTCTAATGCATTGAGTAATTTTTTTTGATGTGGTCGATTTGCGTTGATAACGAGCAATTTAGCCAAAAGTAATGCAAATATCCGTTATCTATACCATAAATATCTCAAAAAGTTCGACAAATACTCATGGCCGTTGGAAGTATACCCCCTTGGCAGGCAAAATTATGGGCCAATCTACCCATAACCTTACTCTTCACTCTCTTCGCCTTCTTTTACTTCGGCTATTTGCAGGTTTGACTCTATCTTGCCTCATCTAAACTCTTAATCCAAAGATGTATCTACTCAAACTCCTCATGGGAACATACACCTCAGCAACGAGTGACACATCCTCAGTACTGGAGTCCTCAACAGCATTTATCGCAATGAAGACGCTCACGAGATTCACTAATCAGCTCATGAGTAAAGTTTTGGATGATACAGCAGATCTACGTGAAAAAGGAATTATCTATGCAGTTATCTTGCACGTGTTCATGTGTTTCTTCCTCTATTCAGCGCTAAGAGTGATTTTTACGAATCCTGGCAACGTGCCAAAAGTATCAGAGCTGCTCATTGGATTAAAACTAACGCCTTCAATAGGATTGGAACAATAAAGTCGAGGAGCAGATAAGCCAGGCGATAGAAGTAGAGAAAAGAATCTTGCAAAACATTCGCAAACGGGCAAAACAGCAAAGACTATTGGATCAAACTGATGATAAATGTAACAATTGCTAATTGCAACTTACAAATGATTCTGCTTTGTTAAGTTAATACATCGAAAATTACAGAGGACGCAGATGAATCCAAGCTTGCTGAATCTCACAGAGAGTCGTTAGTTCATCATTCAGATATCGCACGAGAGTCTCTCATAGGTTGCTTATTAAGTTATACCAATGGCATTCTGAAAATTTCTTAAAAGGAAGAGGAGATGAGGTGGCTGACTCTCAAAGTCCAAGAAGAGATGAGGGCAGACCGAATGGTAATGGTAATAACGAGGGAAAGCCTAGCGAGGCTGGTGTGATGGAAGGGGAATATGAGATTCAAGGACAAGGCGGTCCAACTGGAGAAGATTCCTTTGATGAGGAAGCATATAGAGAGCGCGAGGAGTTCGCGATGCAAATAGAGGGCTTCAATCTCAGAACGGATGACATTACGCAGGATAAGATTCATCAATATGCTGTGATGAGCGCATTGAGTCGACAAAAGCGAAGATTCTGCGCACACTGCCAGCGATTCAAACCCGAAAGAACGCATCATTGCCGTCAATGCGGAATTTGCGTCCTGAAAATGGATCATCATTGTCCTTGGGTCAATAACTGCGTTGGCTTCCTCAACTATAAATATTTCTTAACCATGCTGCTCTACGGCGGTAATTTACCTCTCTCTTAGCTTGATCTCTCATTTGTAATAGATGCATGCTTGTTGTTCATCGGAATCACGTTCACGGAAGTCATTACCGATACTCTTTTTGACACAAGCGTAAGCCATGTTCTTTGCTATAAAACCGAGACATACTCATTATATCATAGATAAGTGCATTCACGCTCTATTTCTACCTTGTGTATTACCTTCTGGCGCTGGTGATGGGAGTGATCTTACTGATATTCTTCTCTTTCCACATATGGTAACAAAAGCATGATCTTAACAGAAATAGCTCAATCATATTGTACGAACAATAGGCTCGTCGTGAATGCGAGAACGACGCTTGAATTCTGTGAAAAAAAGCGTGAATCAAATTACGATAAAGGATTGCTTTCGAATTTGAAGGAGGCGCTAGGCACCAACTACTTGCTCTGGATTTTCCCTTGTGGTAATCATTATTGATTAGCTCTGGCTAAGCTAGATTTTTCAAGGTGTGAATACCAAATTTGGATCGGGCTTGGATTAAATTGATGAATTTTTATTTTAATACCTATATTCATGTAACGTTACATTGCGAAGTGGTTGGGTTTATGAATAGTTTTGGAACGAGAGATTTAGAGCTCCTATAACAATTCACAAATAAAATGCCAGTTTTCTAGTGAATGCAAGAATTGCTTTATTGACAAAAACAAATCATGCTCAGATAGGTTAAACTTAATCATTACCTCTTCAGATAGGTTCAGAGAGGCCAATAGTGCCTAAATTGCATCAATTTTGATACCAAGCGAATGAATTTGGCTAGTGATATCGTTCCCTTAGATTTTAACAAAAATAAATTCACGATCCGCTTTGGATTTTGTCATGAAAGAGCTTGAGAGTCCAATCACAAGTGTTTTCAAGGCTTGAGAGTGAAGAATGCGATCATTGTCGACAATGAACCCCTGTCAATTAAATTCCGTTGGTGTTAAATTAATTACACGAGAATTAATTTTTCTTGCGCTCGATTGGTACTGGCATCTTTCTAAGAGAACTAATATTAAATTTACTACGAATTTGAAGCATAAATGATTTCTTTAGCTCTTTATTTGGTTTGATTTATGAACTTGCCTTCCTCGCCTTGAGCATTTAACTAATCTCTTTATAAGCGTTATTTTCCTCCCCATTTCTGAATCCTCAGTCCTTACCCAGACAAAAGAAGACCATATTGCAAGCCTAAGGACTTTATTCACTCATTTCTAATGAATTCACAGGCTATCCTCGCTCTCTTTTCTCTGAGGTGCCTGCATTATCGGACATAAACTCATCGTGAATTCTGTTCAATAAATTGAGTTTGCTCTTTTATTTTTAATCCGGGTTTTATGTACTATCAAGAATTAATAATTTGAGATAATGGGAAACACAAATTTAAGTTCTTGCGTCAGGCTGGGAAGTAAATTAAAGCAGCTCCCAATTCTAAACACACAGGTTACTCATCTCTCCAGCCTGCCTTACCCTGCCATTAGGATGACTGCGCAGTCGTTGTAGACAATCGCGATGGATATTTTTCTCCGGAAGACCTCACTGCTCTCATCGAAAAATTCCCTGAGAAAAAGGAATGGGAGACTCAGAAACTCAACCTCGAGTCTTCCGGATCAAACGAGCGAAAATCCCGCAATATAAAGTAACATTTACCCTCTATAGCAGCATTTTAAAGCTAATCCTCGTGAAACAGATGGAAAGAGGCCGAGGTAATAGGCCATGGGTCTTTTGGGAAGGTCGTGCTGGGTTTCAATCTTGAAAATGGAGAGCTTATGGCAGTTAAGCAGGTGCACATTGGTGGCGGGTTTAAATCAGAGACGGTCAGAAATGTAAATTTTTCCTGTCATTCGAGGCAAAAACCGTGAATTTAGAGGATAAGGGACTTGGAATCGGAAATTGACTTGCTGCGGCAGTTTTCGCATAAGAATATTGTGAGATATATCGGGTCAAGCAGAGATGATTCAGTTTTTAACATTTTTTTGGAGTATGTCGCAGGTAAAAAAAATCTTATTAGAGAAACCGTTTGGGTTAATGGGTTTTTCTGGCGAAGGTGGAACCATTTCAAACCTCTTAGAAAAGTATGGGAAGTTCAATGAGACATTGATACGAGTCTATGTGAAACAAATTTTAGAAGGCCTGGAATACTTGCACGCGAGAAACACAATCCATAGAGGTAATTGAGATAGCGCAGGATGAATTGAGATTGAGTTTTCGGTGCTTAGATATAAAAGGAGCAAATATACTCGTCGATAACAATGGTGTTTGCAAGTTGGCTGATTTTGGTAGCGCGAAGCGAGTGTATACTCTAATCGAAGGCGAGCAGATGAATTCGTTGAAAGGTAACTATTACGTGATAATGAGTTTTTAATATTGACTGAACACCAGGTACTGTTAATTGGATGGCTCCGGAGGTCGTTTTGCAGAAGGAGCTTGGGAGATTTTCCGATATTTGGAGCGTGGGATGCCTTGTGATCGAAATGGCGACGGGAAGACCTCCTTGGTCAAGCGGAAATCAGGTTTTTATATCACTTAGCAGGCTCCTCTGAAATATGCTATTACATATGTAGTTGACTACTCTTTTCCAAATTGCCAAGGCGAAGAATCCTCCACCTTTTCCAAAAGAATTATCACCTGAATGCCAGGACTTTTTACGCCAATGCTTCCGGTAATTGAGAGACTTAATTTCATCTGAGTTCATTTAAATTCCCTATAATTAGCAAAAATCCAAGAGAAAGAGCGAATGTTACAAAATTACTGCGCCATAGCTTCATCGCGGACATTGAAATACCTTCAAAGATTCCAGACACTGGAGCAGAAGATAATACGTCAGCAGCTAATAAGAAAAAACTTGCTAATAGGTATTTCTCTTTTTGAAATATGATGAATATTAATTGAATTTATCAAATTTTATAGCAAGAAAAACGCCGCGAAACCTGACGCCAACTTAGAATCTGAAGGTCTCCCGAAAAAGTTCAGCACTGCTCCAGACCCACGAAATAGAGAATACGCCACGAGAATAGAAACATTTAAAAGCCTTCGCCATCCTGCTGAAGAAGAGAAAGTCTCTTCTCGCCCAGAGAAAAAGCTGGAGCCCTTATCACCAAGCAAGGCCAAACTACCCAAATTCGAATATTCAATGGAAAACAGCCGCGCTAAAGAATCGATCTCGAAAATCAGCCAGCATAGTATTACCAGAGGAAACACAACACGCAAATCAAAAAAAGGTGAAATTGAGTTCGATTCCATTGAGTATTTGCCTAACGGCGGAGAAGATCATGATAACGAGCACCAGGATAGCAAACTGACAGCTTCACAGAAAAAATATCTTCCTTCTAATTCGCTTTCTGAAAGCCAAAAAGTGAAGGATAAGAGCAATTCCATGTCAAGCTCGGGGAAGAAAATTTACAAAAGTCTGAAAGAAGAGGAAGAAGAACGACGAGCAAAGCCCAAAGCCGCGAATCTTCTTGTCGTAAGGGTCGCTACTAACAGCACCCGAGGACTCAGAACCGGTTTGCTGGACGCACAGGAATTTGAAAACCAATTTCCTGAAAATTTACCGATAGAAAACGACGCGCATTTGACTATAAAAGAAAACCCCAACGAGGAAGAAGCTCATGTGACGCCGCTGAACCAGAGCCACGATCTTGCTCACGAAAATAGAGGGAGACGGTCTGTGAAGTATAAATCGTTCTCCGAAGCCCACATATCAAGCCCGACCCAAAATTCTAATCCAACAGACGGGCCCCCTAAGAAAAATCACGGAAATGACAGCTTTGAACATGATAATATGCATCAGACAGCTGAAGGAGTTACTAATGGGCCACTTCATCACCATCCGAATGTTTCAGTTGCGCATAGCAGTTTTAGACGCGAAAAAGAAGAGGAAATTGAGATGAATTTCTCTAGGATTCAGTTTACGGACAATCATTTGATTGAGAATCATCGGATGGGGGAGAGTGCCAAGAATTCACAGGTCCATCGGATAAAAAGCGCTCATGAGGTATCTGTGACTTGAGTAGTCTTTTTTCATGGTTTTTTTATTCCAGAAGCAGAACTCTGATTTTTGGCATTGGAGTTTCTGCAACAAATTATAATACTCAAGGAAATAGGTATTTCAAATGGATTGAATAATAATTTTAAATATGATATTCGAAGGGGCTGTGTGTGTTAATTTTTTTTTTATTATTGTAAAGAGTTTGTATTGTGTTGTACACCTGGTTAGATATTGGATGAATTGCGTTCATGATGTCATTCATCATGGACATTGCTGTTATTGTAATAGCAAAGTTAATTTGGGTGTGAGGAGCTGCCTATATAAAAATTTTCAAAACAATTTCCAATAAAACTGACAGCTTTCTATTTATAAAATCTGATTGATTCAACTAAACAAATCCGATAAGAAAACATATTTGGATTTTGTTATTTTGCATGCTGTTTCATTAAGTATGAAATCAATGTTCAATTATTTATGTTTGAATACGAATTTCAATATATTATCAATTTGGCAAAGACAACAGTTATTGTTTGATGCCTCCTTCACATTTGCCGCTCTGAAGGACATAATTTGAGCAACCAATCGCGATTTCGCAGAAGAAATAGCTTGACAGATTTTCGCAGAGCAGGCCGCCTGCATCTCTCGCCAGAGTCAACTGAGGGTGACTTTCCAAAGTTTCTGGATTCAATGGAAGTCTAGCATGAGCAATGACTTCGTAATTCTCATCGAACCAGTACTCATACAGTCTTATGCAATTATCAGTGCCTTGGACATTGACTTTCACGTGATAAAGAGTCCCACCATATTGCTTAGTCTGGAAAGCAGCAGGGATCTTACTAACAGTGTAAATTACTTCAGGTCGACCTTCCAATTTATCCTCATAAACCAAGCTGTCCACAAGTTTAGCTTTAATGCTCTCTAATACTGACTCGCTAGTGAGAGGTTCAAAGTTTGCAGTGGAATCCAACGCATGCCAACTCCTCAATTGTTTGCCTGCCCCGGAGATAAACAAATGAAGAAGTTTCTTCGATTCGAGAGTGTTCTTGTTGTTATCGATCTCCGCGAGAATTTTGTAGTTGCCACCAGCGACGGATTGACTAATAAAGTCGAGAATTTTAACGGGTTGATATTCTAAGGCCGGGAATCCATTGTTTGCTTTGGAGATTTCTTGCAAGCCAAATTTGATGAGGGCTAGGGTTTGAGGAGTGAGTTCAGTGCTGCCGTGATTCCATCCTCCAGGTAATCCGGCTGCCGCAAAGCCAAGTAAGAAGAGCAAGGTGAATGAAATGAGACTTTTCATTTTTCTTAGTTTAACTTATTTGATTATCCTAATAGCTGTTTAACTCAATTAATTATCCTAAATTTACATTCTAAAGCTGTTGAAGCAGTTGAGGCTGTTGAGGCGAAATATTACCGTTTACCCCTTACTAACGAACTGCAGATATGCAACCTATGTACTTCGATTGAGTTGGTGTTAAAAAAAATTATATGTAAGTTCGTTAGCATTGGGATTTTGAGACTAAAGTAAACTGAATTTTCTCAGCAACCTGAATGATTTGAACACTCTATAATGCATCAATGTATGATTAAAGATAGACACCTTATTTTTCCAAGAAAGGAGAAAAGAATGATCTGCAACTAGAGGGCAAACGCTTAATTTTTCTTAATGAAACAGATTGTAGCGGACTTGTTACCACCTAAGGAAAATCGAAATTAGACACAAATCGAATGAAATTTAAGGCACCTTTCCCCTTATTTTCAAAGATAGTTTTCTCGCTCGCAAAATCCCATATATTCAAACTGGTTTTCGAGGTTGATGCCAGCAGTCTTCCACTCTCATTCCAATCCAAAGATTCAAAATCGTCTCAAGTGAAACATTACAAAAACTGCCAATCACAGAAAATCATTTTTACCAGTATGAGTGCCACTAAATGTTTTCACTAATTTTTTAGTGCGGATATCATACACATCAATCGAGGGACCGTTCGTTAGGGCGGCTAAGTTTCCATCTTCTCGCCATTCAAGAGCAAAAGTAATTTCTTTTTATTATCAAATATTAGTCGTTCAAATCAATCTAAGGAAATGCAAAAATTATGGATGCAACTTACTCGCTCTCGTCTGATATGAGACCTGGGGATCCGATATTCCTTTTTCAGCGTCAAGCAAGTATAGATACTTCACGTCATTGTTAAGAGCAAGGATTGGCGAGGCAGGTAACGGATTCCAGCGGCATCTATTGAGCCAACCTTGTCATAGTACGATAATCATCTCTGATTATGGATTCATTAAATACTTCCACCTTTAGATCTTGACTGAAAATCTCCCAGAGTGGAGCCTGTATATATGTCTGCAAGTACACAGCTTCCATGCCAGTCGAGAGTAGCGATAAGTCTGCATTCACTATCGAGACTTAAGCTTGTTACTATTGCTTTGATAGAGATTATTAGCAATGTCCTCTCCTCCAGTATTTGATTTTACTTTTATGTAAAGGATTCCATCTTGCAACTTTTGCTATTGAGCAAGTAGAATTGTCGAATAAGTGGTAAGATGCTTTCGTCATAATAGAGGCCACTGCTACGAACCTGCCTTTCTTGCTGCAGCTAAAATCACCGTCACCTACACCTAACGATACATATGGCATCAGTTAAAGCAATAGCCTGATAAATTAGATACGCCCGGAAGAATTCTCAATGCCAAAGACTGGTTTGTGATTCACAAAATCAAATACTCCAAAACTTATCGAGGATTCATAATTGCTCCAGACCGTCATCAATAGATTTGTTTCAGGTATTTGCTTGAACTTAATATACTCGCCTGTAAAATGAGAGTTTAGTAGCATTTCTTCCATCTTATAACTCGTTTACATTTCGAAGAAGAGTAGAGAGAACTCTCGAAGAGAGAAGGGTTGGCTATTGAGGCTCCATCATGAAAAAGAGTAGATACACCTAAGTTTGCGATAAATTCATAGCTTGGTAGTCCCTATTATGATTGAGGACTCAATTTTGTAGAGAAGTACTTGGGTTTCGCTTTGCTCTTGGGTCGTAGTATCTGAGATAATATCCATTTCTGATAGATTTTATCTACTCCAATATCAATAAAATTACGAATCCTTAGGTAACTGCAATAACAAGATCGGCTAGATACAAACTATTTGTAGCATATTTCTATGGACAAAAGATGGCATGATTCTCGTATATTAGCAAGGAGTTACGGTTTTTTCAAGATCGAAATCTTTGCTACTGATTTAATAATTCAAACAACACATATTTGTTCTATCGAAATTATCCATTACGATTCGAACCCCGCGGAAATAAGCAGTTTTCGATTCTAAGAATCGTTTAAAATTTTTAAAAAAGTATCTAAAACATATGGCAACAAAGAAAACTTTCAAAGCTGTACAGGTGCAGGATGACCGTTCTCTTAAAGTTGTGGAATTGGAAATTCCTCAGATTACAGATGACGAAGTTCTCGTGAAAGTAGAGGCTGCATCAATCAATCCCACTGATATTTACTTCGTTAAAGGGCATCAAATTAAAAAAGTACCGACTCCACATGGTGCAGGTTTCGAAGGGTCCGGAACCGCCGTGGAAGTCGGAAAGAATCACGCTTCCAGAATAAGGATAGGTGATAGCGTCTGCTTTTGTGGGGCACCTGATGTAGCTGGCACATGGGCACAGTATCACAAGGTCCCTGGTGAAACAGTATTTCCTATGCATCCAGACAACTTCTTCGAAGAAGCTGCTGCTCACTTTATCAATCCAGTTACCGTTGTGTTGATGCTAAAAGAGGTACAAAGAGAAGGTCATAAAGCTGTCATTCATTCTGCTGGTGCATCAGCTCTTGGAAAAATGATGATTAAACTCTTCAAAGAACATGGAATTAAAAC
>ENA-UOTX01000772-UOTX01000772.1-compost-metagenome-genome-assembly--contig:-NODE-772-length-30603-cov-15.591856_pt1 | contig 30603 bp, 21 predicted proteins | sample MGYA00238143_ERZ746982 | MGnify/ENA primary metagenome ERZ746982 (study PRJEB28758, sample SAMN06268862) | compost metagenome | isolation source: single cell | place: USA: California, Emeryville, Joint... | reverse complement strand
GCAAGTTTGTAATAGCTTTTTATCAAAAAATCGACTCCTTAAATTTTTCAAGCTATTTACACAAAAGGCAGCTCCCATTAAGATATAATACAACTGAAGGTGGCACATCAGCCGATAATACCTTCAGAAATCATATGCATAGAGCCACGATTTGTGTTAATGTTACTATGTTAGACCCTTTTGATTGAAAGTCAAATTATTTTTTTCCTTTTCATGATAATTATCTCTTTTTTCTCATACAACATCGTAGCAAAATAAATCCTTGTTAGCAAAGTCATACTTCTTCTTTAAGGCTGAGGAGATATAGGGATTTAATGGCAGCTAATATATAAATATAAATTTATGCTTCTTTTCCCATCAATGTATTTTGTAAGGATATCACTCTATCGGCTTGTGAATCCTCATTGTGTAGTCTGTCTGCTGCTCCCGTGTCAATTCTATTGCTGTCATTGTTGGACTGGGTCCCACCGTAATATTCATCCTCAAAAATTACCATCAAGTCGATGTTGTTCACCATTATCAATGTAATCAGACCAGCCACCCATAGCACTAGAACAACCCCAAGTGCATTGCCCCAATATTTTGTGATCAATGAGAACAAGCAGTACATAATCTGATGAAACAGCGAAAAGGAGCAAATTCCCTCGAGCTTACCTTCGAATTCATGTCCCACAAAAGCCAACGCGATGACCGCTCCAGCAGTGTCACTGAATCCCCAAAAAGCCAATTGAAAATAGTCTAAGAAGACACTTTCCGTAAAGTAATAGACTACTTCAGTTATAACACCAATAGAGAACACCACAAATCCAATTCGAAAACTCACGATTTTGCTATTGAGATCGATAAGGTATCCATTTAAAAAAGCACCGAATGCCTGAAACCCTCCCACCAAGAACACATACCAAATCGTTTCTTCACTCCTTAGTAGCTTCGGAGAAAACAGCTCGATTTGGTAGAGAAAATAATAAGAAGTTACGAGCGCGCCTGTAAATCCCATCAATACGCAGACTTTTTGGAAATTTTTCATCGTTAATAGCTTTTTCCAGATCTGTAGACTTGCCGAAAAGCTACCTTCAAGCTCGAGAGTGTCCGTTGGAGTCTCTCGGAATTGTTTGACCGGCACGGGATCAGGGAACCAGCATAGCAAGAAAATAATCAGTGCAGAAACTGCGGTAATCGACGCAGTGAGAGTCAATAGATTAGAAAGGAGTTCTCTTGCGATAAGGAGTAGAAATCCATATAACACGTAATTGAGCCCAAAGAAGCCGAGGATAACTCCCAAGAAATTACCTCTCTCCTCTGTTGGAGAGGTTAGGAAAGCGTAATGAAGGATACAAATTAGAAATAGCATTCTGAAGACTTCGCAAAGGCAGGTAAAAGGAACTAGCAGGCCTTGAATTACAGCTAGACTGATACCATCTGGATTAGTAGTATGATAGGTCATGAGAACCCCGAAAATGTTGAAAATAAGATAGCCTATGTTACTAAGCGCAGTGGTATAGCGCAAGGAAAGTTTTCTGATGATGGCTGGAGCGAATATGGGGAGAAGTATAGGGAAAAATGATGCCCAGAGAGCAAGTTCATGGTAAAAATCCGTTTTAGGAGTCGACTGAAAAGCCTGATCGATGATATTTTCAGTAGTACGATATATGCCTTCTTGCAAAAGCAAGGTGAGACTTAGTAGCGCAACTCGTTTTAGGTGAGGATGCTTGTATCCATCGAAGTACATGGTTTTGGTTTTTAATTTTAATTAGTTTTGGAAGATTGGATCGAAATTATGAAAAATAAAGCAAGAAGTAAGGTGAACTGCTCTTATTTCTTAACGATTACTAGTCCTTTGTACACTAATGCTAGATATAACCACATCCCCAGCGCTTAAGAGGGATTATTTCCAGGCATGCAAGGTGAAATAAAATTGCAGTGGTATAGTAAATTGTTTGTAAATATATACATTGCCATTGAGAAACAAATAACCTTTGTAATTGAAAATTTACTAAGATTCAATAATAATACTAAACCCAAAAAGAAAAGTTAAAACCATTGTAGATTCAAAATATATAATCAATTAACAAAAAAATTTTTTGAAATAAATTCTCATTGCTTTGTAAGGGTAAAGATTTAAATCCTTAAATCAGTTATTATTTCTCTTCTATTAAATTGAAAAGAGGTAAAGGCGGCTAATTTCATTTGTGAAAGAGTAAAATATAATTTTTCGTTTTTATTGGTAAAAGTATTCTTCCAGGTAATTCGCTAGAACAATCAACGGTGTGATATGTATCAAAATGAAAGAGTTTGTAGTTGGCTCTCAAAATGAATTTCAGTTGATAAGTCAAAATGTATAAGTGTAGAAAAGGAATGAAGTCTTAAATTTGAATTGCAAATTCAAATCGAACGTGAAATTAAATGATGAAATTAACCAATTTGGCATGATTGATACTATGTTGCAAGGATTACTTCTCAATTTATTCTAAGTTTATCCGACATGACATCCTTAATAGTCGAAAAGAAAAATCAGCTTTCTTACATGATTAAAGCGCTCATTCAATAGGAAGCAGTATATATATATCTATGAGCAATCCAATAGCCCTAAGCTGGATTCGCTAGAAGTTGTCTGTTTCAGTAATGTTAAAAAAAATACAGCAGATAAATTTAAGTAGATACCCCTTTTCTTCTTGAACGAACAATTAACAAACAAATTAAATGTACATCCTCCATCCCTCTAACGCTTCTTTGCAAGTTTTGAAAACGCTCCATAATACTCTTCCAATTTCTCTCGGCTCTCCTCTTTTTTCTCTGGCGCTACTTGTTTTGATCGAGTTGTTGGATGGCCTATCATCGTTCTTCTTGTGAGTCTCCTTTCACGGAGTTTTTTCCTCTCGTGATACCTATGAAGCGACTCTTTTGCATCTTCAGAAAGTGGTCTCGGGACTCTCTGTGCCGACGGATGTGTCTGTGTTGAATGACGAGTTGACTGTGTTCGCACAGGGCTTTTCTCCTCCTCTATAATTGGTGAAACCACCTCGATAGAAATAGTGGCGCTTGGCAACTCTATTGAGCTACTTCTATTCGCCTCTTCATCTATCTCAGTTTCACTCGCTTCGGAATTCAGCCTATTGAACTCAACAACCACCTCTTCACTCGTTTCTTTGATATGAAGATAGAACCCTATAGATGCTATCAACAACAGCACTGAAAAGACCACACTTTGAAGATAAAAGCAAACATTGATCATAATTCTATGGCTCGAAGACTTAGAAGTTACAGGATGGAATAGCAGGCCCAAACTTCCGCTTACAAGGGCAAAGAAAGCTGCCATAAGACACTGAGCCAGAGGCAGGGTGAGAAAACGAACCTTGTTCCAATGGAATTTCACAAGTACCCGGCACAGTATCCAAAAGATGATGATGAGCCCATAAACGAGTATCCAGCCATGATACAGCAAATCGATTGTAAAGACAAAAAGCATATTACTATAAGCAAACTTCTCGCTCCACTTTAAGAATTTTTTGAGTAAAGCATGGAGACAAGATTCATAGATTGCCAACTCGTTCAAAAGGTTATTGGGAGTCGCTTGAGCTTTAAGGAATAATGCTGTACGGCTGAATCCCGAGGCAAAAAAGCACCAACTGACAATTATAGCAGTAATCCTTCCAAAAAGTCGAACATTGCTTAATCCTTCCACTTCGGTTGGAAGAGAAAGAACCGAACTCATTATGCAAAAGCCTGTCGCAAACATTAATAAAGCTTTTTGAATTGAATTTTCAAATTTATTTGCAGTTGTCTCCCAATTTGTCTCTAATGCAGGCTGAACAATATAATGTAATATTGCCAATAACACCATCCAACTCAACTTTCGCAATCCAGAGAAAGGGTTTAACACGACCTCATTGGAGCAAAGCAACACACAGTACAAAATTAGGCCAGCACTTGCAAATTTCTCCAAAACAACAAGCTTTTGCCTTTCACGATTCTCACTTTCTGTCATTTGCCTTGACCCTGGTTCGACTCCGCGTCTAGTAGCGTAATTCAAAAAAGATTTTGAAATGATCCAGATCTCAAAGAATCCAACGATCCACATAAAACAAGCGAGAAACAATCCAACAAAAACCGGACTTTTTAATTGTGGAGTCATTTTTTCGAAGAAGTAGAGCAGAAGATACGCGTTTGTAATCTTATACACAGCTTTAAGTAGATTGAATTGTAAGTAGGCAGCAAATCCGTTAGAAGGAGAATATGCCTTTGCTTCTACAAAGCAATATCCTGTGGTTGCCACGATGTGAAGGAAGAAACAGAAAAAAATGTAACCTTTGTCCTCGAGATGTCCAGTGACGCTTGATATTGCCAAATAGATCATAGCGCATGTCATAAGAGTATAGGTCATCCGGCCAGTTGTTCGTAAGATGTGCAAGATGAAGCTGTCTTCTGAGGTAAAGCTCTGCTCCAATTCTGAAATTTGGGCTGAAGCACGAGCCAAGGCAATTTGCGGTTGAAAGAATGAACAAAGCTGTGCTAACGAGGCCAGAAAGAGGAGAATGTGATGTCCGAAGTCCATTCTGATAAGCTGTTGCGGGCTGTAAATCTGCAGGGTGAGAGCTAAACTCAGAAATAAGTAGATCAGATTATAAATTCCCTTCCCCAGGTCGCTATTAAAGAATCTCCATCGCGGAGAAAACATTTTGTTTTTTCTGTAGAGACTCCAGTTGATCAGAGAAGAAACGATAAGCAGGAATGCGTAAAAGAGGCTTAACCATAAGTTTTCATGGAAAACATGAATGAGGAACCTTCCTCCGAAGGAAATGAAACTGATAATTGAAAATTTTGTGAGTATCTCTCCAATAAAAGAAAAAAGCCTTGATCTGACTCTCATATCATTGTCGTCGTAAATACCGTCAAGCATATGAATCTAATGATTTCTTGAACTAGCTGATTGGGTTAGTCAGTGGGTATGTGAAGGAGGCTATAGATAGAAGAGGCCTTGGATTTTTTAATTTGATCTTTGATTTTTATTCTTGAGTTGTAATTAGTCGAAATTTTGAAAGGGTTTCAAAGAAAAACGATATTGTCGCAAATATGCTAGACCACGTACAGAAATATTTACAGATGGAACCGCCTCTATTAGAGGAATCTCAGGAATAGGGAGAGACCTCAGTTCCTGATACAACCGAGATCATATAAATTTTGAGAAGTTTATCACTTTGGAATCGAGAAATCAAACTTTTTAACTTAATCGCTTACATTTGAAATTCGAAAACATTGAGAAAATTTGCACATTAGCCGAGTTTAAAATTATTAACAATTTGATATCTTCAATGAACCACAGTATGGAACCTTCAAACCAACAGCCGCCACTTGATCTTGGGAAATATTATGCAATGCTAATGGAAGGACCAGACAGTCCGAACACAAAATGGGAGACTGTAAAATCAGGCAGTAAACACTGGAATTATCTCTCATTTTTCAATTACTTTCAATATTCAACTTAGATATCGAGTTTAGTACGAAAGTTGAATCTGAAGGAGAGCTTGCGACGGTGAAATTCAAGCTGAGCAATAAAAAACTCGACCCGAAATTGTTTTTAGAAATGAATTCTTCGATTGACGATCGCAAGACTTGGGATAAATTCTGCAAAGAGATCCGTCTAATCGAAAGAATTTCTGATAATTCAGATATCATTTACTATCAATGGACATCACCAGCATTTTTTATCAAAAACCGCGATTACGTGATCGAAAGGTATTGGTTCAATAATAAAGATGACGCGGATCTTGTTAAGAAATATAAGCTGCCTTTTAAAGAAAACAACTATTGGGTCATTTTCAATCAGAGCATCGAGCATGCAAGCTGCCCTCCGATCCCGAAAATTGTGAGAGCGAAGCTCGTATTTAGTTTGTATTTTATTGAAGAAGATTCATTAAATCCGAACACTTTTACGCTGTATGGGATAGAGAAGAACGACCTTGGTGGAAGGATCCCCTATTGGATCTTAAATAGTATATATTCGTTTTTTGGAGATCAAGTTCCAAAGGAACTTGAAGAAGCGTATGAGAATTATGTGAAAAAGAGATACCCTGAAGGGAAATCTGGATAAAAAGGATGGAATGTTTTCTGTTTTTGTAGAGTTGGAAATTTTTTTGTCACTAATATATAAGTTGTGCATGTATTGCGCAAGACACGTAAATACATATCGAAAAAAGCAACATACCTATAGAGAGATATAATTTGAATATTTCATCAATGAATTGCATTTCAATTACAATCAATGGAGTGTTTGATTAAATTTTAATCGACTAGGACTGTAATTCTTTATCGAATCTTGGTCTTCTCATCATTGTCAAATCGTGAATATCAAACGTTATTGCCATCACGACCTCTCGTATTTGCGTTTATCTAACCGCTAACGATTGTCACAATCTGAACTTCTTGAGAACAATTTTTCTCTAAAAGGAATTATTTTGTCTTAATCTATGAAATCTTATAGCCGCTAGCGATTAGTGGCAATTTTTTATCTTAGCTGAGACCGGTTTTATTCTCCTTAGATTTACTGATTGCATTTGTCGCTAAAAGCTGAGTGAGTCAACTAGATAGCAGTCCTTGGGGCTGTTTCAGTGATATCTTATGACTATTACAATTATTACAATGTAATCAGATTTCATGAAAATCGCAGCGAATCCGAACTCTCAAAATTATTGAAAGAAATTTTGTCGAATCTTTGGTTTATTTTTATTTATTAATCTTACATCCTATTAAGTAAACAAATCATAATCATTGAGTAAAGCACACTTAAAATTGACGAGAAAACCGAATTTATTGCGCTTTTTTAGCTTGATCTACTTTATCCTTTCCAGAGCTACCACCTTTCTTGTTCAACAAATTTTGATAGTCTTCATATGTGCGGTTTGACTAAAAGAACGAATTAGCCAACAATGTCACAGAATTGATCTCACCCTTTTCAATTTATGAATCTCGGTGTAGATCTGATGAAAATCAGTCATATAAGAGGAAGTAGAATAGGAATTTTCTAAGATTCAATTGTTAGCTAAGCAACGCCGACAAGTTTACTAAGAGGCACAACCGTCACATCCAAATAATTCCACAAATTGGCAAGAGTGAGAATATATTGCCAAAGTTGATTTCTCATTGGGTTGATTTGTCCGCTGCCATATTTCAAAGAAAATGCTGCTACGTTACGGCTGGCGGGAATCGTATAAGCTCGAATTTCTTCAGCAAGAGTTTCGTTCATTTCAAGGTAACCTTCACCATTAGCCAGTGCGCCCTACAATCAAAGCATCAATTTAGCAAAAAGAATAATCTTAGCGAGTGACTCACCTCGAAAAATATGCAGACTGGCCCATGCTTTTCTTGAGCGCTATCGTTCCCTAGATTCTTCAATTCACGTCTCTTTAATCCTGTCTTGCTAATCTCTACGTCAGTTCCTTTCACTGGAAGTCTAAATTGTCTTGAGAACGCATATTTTAGCGCCTCTTTGAAGCTTAGAGGGGCCAAAAGAACCTGTTTCGTAATGAGAATTGGATCAACATGCGAGTCGGAAAATACCTGGGTTTTATCATTTTTAACTTGGAAAAAGACCTTTGAAAATATAGGAGAAGCTCTAAGTTACAGCAGAAACGTTAGAATCATTAATGAGGGCGGTGGTTATATTACATATAGCTCAGATAAAGAACGTCAACTGGAGATGACTGATTGCAGAGGATAATGTCTCCAGATTTCATGTTTGGGAGATTGCCGCCTCTTTGAGAAAAAAAGCACACGTTGCAGTAAAAGCGGTAATAGCCGCTTAATATAAGAATAATTCTCATCCATACAAGATTCACTACGAGGTCTATCGCTCTTCGCACTTCACCGATGAAGATCTTTACGAGGTTACTTTAGAGGTTACTAGTGTTTTCTTACCAGATTGCTTAGGAATCCATGGTAAAAAGAAAGCCATAGTAAGATCAGAGCAATCAGAGGTAATCTGATGAGGATGAGTATGGGTCCATAAATCTTGAATAGCGGAAAAACAAATTAAGCTGGAAAATTAGGTTAGAGGAATGCTTACCAACTTGAGGCAGGAAAATATGTTTGTTTTAGTCTTTGGTACTAAGAAGGGGTTAGTCTGCTCTGGCGGATCGGCAGGTCGGTTTGAGCTATTCATGCTGAAGCGGTAGTTTTATTTGAGATATATTATCAAAGCGATTTTATTTGCTTAAGAGAGAGATTAGAGTCATATCGTTTATTGCTGCTAATCAGAAATATCACATCAGAATTTAAATTTCCATAAACAGCTCAACAAGAGTGCATTGATGCTGCTAAATTCTCAGTCGGTATGGAGGCTCGAGAAGTTTCCAATGACAAGTTTGCAATCTAGTATCTCTCGTAAAGACAAATGAAATCCTAATTTTTTTGTCTGTGTTGTGTTGTGTGATAAAATTTGCAAGTAGGTAATGAACCTCGACAAGTGCTTCTTCTTCTTGATATGAAAAATGTCTTTGGACCTTGAGGATTCTTTGACTACCTCTTGGGAAGGGGAGAATTATATTGACGCAAGATCTTGGCTGTTACACATCGAATACCAAAGGGAAAACATTTTCTCCGCATTTGAAAAGTTTTCTTCATTAATGTTCTCACCATCAAAGTTTAAAACCGAGAATAGTTAGGCACCATTCGAAATTGAATAATTATTAAAGCTCCAACTACCATAATATCAAAATAATCTCGGTTGTGCCTGAACTAATGTCAGAAAATTCAGAATCAGTTCAACAACCCTACTTAAGCAAGCAGATTCTCATCTACGTCGACTTCTAACACCAATTCCCACGTATAAACAATTCTTGAATTTTCCACGTGGATTTTATCTAACCGAACCAAAGGTAACATTAACTAAACTACATGCAATAAATACTCATCGTGTTAATAATTTCCAAGAGAACAATTATAGCTCAGGACAAAAATGAAATTTTACGAGAAATTTGCCATTAGCATCCTCAAGCAAGGCAGCGTTCCAAGACATATGGCGTTCATCATGGACGGAAACAGACGCTCCGCGACTAAGAAAGGTTTGAAAAAAAGCAAAGGTCATGAACTTGGTTTTGAAAGCCTCAAGCGCTGTCTGGAATGGTGTTTGCATCTCGGAGTCAAAATAGTCACTGTCTACGCCTTCAGCATCGATAATTTCAAAAGAGATAAAGATGAAGTCGACACTATCATGCGCCTCGCTAAAGAAAAATTGCTTGCGATCGCCCAAGAAAACGAATTCCTTGCTAAAAACGACATTAAGGTCAAATTCTGTGGAGACCTGAATCGAGTGCAACCTGATGTTAAACAATCCCTCGAAGAAGTCGAACAGTTGACGTCGAAATACAATTCGCTGCTCTTGAATATTTGCTTCTCGTATGATAGTCAATTTGAGTTGGATACTGCAGTAAAAAGCTTCCTGAAAAACGAAGATACTACTAAATACTCTACTAAAAACGCCAAAGAGCTTGCAAAAGTCCATCAGAAGTTCAAAGAGCATCTTCTTGTGAAAGATGACGTTGATCTTCTCGTTCGAACCAGCAATGAAATCCGATTGAGTGATTTCCTTATTTTCCAAAGCGCGTTCAGTGAATTATGCTTTATTAAAGAATGCTGGCCGGACATCACGATAATGAGCTTCCTGAAGATGATTTTGCAGTATCAGCTGAATGAAAAGACGATTAAGGAGTTTAGGAATGCAATGAGACAGACGAGTGGGATTTAGAAAGCCATTGCTAAATTTTATAGGGCATTTTCTGTTATAACTACTTTCATCGTTCTTAGTAATGAACTCTCTTTCAAGGGTTAATTTGAAAGCCCATAGCGGAAAAATCGTGTTTTAAGGGTCTCGGACTCTTCAGTGTAGGAGAGGTAAGATCATATTAGCTCAGAGAGACCTTGAATGGCTGCTACTCAAGGGGTGATGTTAGTTAGTGTTGGATGGCTTCGCTAAGTTTTTTTAGCGTTGTACTCACAACAAATTTATGAAAATACCCAATGATATGCATTTCTATAATATTGCTTTTTACAAATGGCTACGGATGCTTAATTAGCTGCATCATACATTATTTAATACACAATAAACTAAATATGTATTCAATCTATCTTTCAATCTAAGGATTATACAGACAAGTGACAAAAACACTTGAGAAATTAGTCCGCTAAGACAATTTCTAAAAACCGCTTTAAATATCGAATTCCACTTTGTTTGCTTTGAGAACACACTTGCTCATCAGGTCTGAGTCGATACGGGGTTTAAGCTCTATCTCGTCAGAGCTCTCTTCAGTGCTAGTTTCAGTAGGAGTCGGGTCTTGCTCTTCTAAAATATATTTAGAGAGTCTTATTTGCTTGGTATTGTCGATTTTGGCTTGAGACTTGAAAGCCAAGAAGATGATCTCGTTTTCTGAGACAATGAAATTTGTAGTGCTGTATTCTTCGTTCTGCATTGCTGATATGGTTTTTTTCTTTCTAAGTTTAAGTTTGATTATTTTTGTCTGAAATGGTCAATGACACGTTTAAATACACGAATTTTGAACTGGGATACCGACCAGTAATCATCCTCGTCAACCTAATCAAGTGCCAACAAAAATGTAATTATCGTGAAATTGTCCGTTCAGAAATAACATTCCCTCAGAATTAATCAGCCTCACTTGAGTTTATTTTATACTACTTTAATTTAATCAAAAGAAACCTGTACTTGGAAATCCAGAAATAGTGTTAACATGATGAAGAAAATAGAGTGCAATAGCAGGATTCTTGCGCATTGCGGAGGGAGGAAGTGAAAAACCTGCTGCCTATCAAAACTACTTTGAACCTCTCCGAATTTGAAGCTTGTAATGCACAAAATTTAGCTAATTTCTGAGTAATTGCCTCTGGCAGAAACGCTTTTAGCTGCCTCAAAATCCTCAAAAATAGATTCTCGTCAATCAATTGGTTCAATGAAAATATTATTTAAACATTTACTACTATGCAATCAAAGATTCGAGCGATCACTCACATATATTTGTGACTCTAAGTACCTCTGGCTGCATGGCAAGGACGGTTCGACTCTTTTTGGTATAAAATATCATGTACCATACAAAAAAATCGATGAAAGCATCAAAACTTACCCAAATATACTACAATAAATTTCGCATCAGTAAAGATCAAAAAACATTTCCTAAACTAGTATTTTCCACACATCGATGCCACCACTAAAGCTATAATACCGCAAACCCTCTAGTTTCAAGAGAAGCTTAAGAAGGATCTTGCACGGATTTATATCTCTTTGCGATTTTAGCATAGCTATTAAAGAGCGAGTGATCCTTACTCACTCGAAGGTTAGAGTTCTCATCTACCAATAGGCTAGACGTTGAATTGTGAATCTGAGACTCGCCTTGTGATTGATTCCTTAGTCTCCTTGATTTTCCCGATTGATCAAAAATAGTTACACTCTGCATCTTGTTAATTGGTCTTGGCTCTCCAAAAGAATTTAATAATTTTGCATAGGATAGATTCTCTCTTGCAGCCAACAATTTCCTCAGTTCATGTGTTTTAAATTTATCAGCTTCAATCAGTTGATCCTGAGAGGGCTCAGTCCCGCACCTGAGACTCGAAGCAGGTGCTCTAAGCATCGCACGCTTGATCTTCGTAGTGCCTCTAGCCAATCTATCATAATTTGAAGGCACTTTTGAGTTTGTTGGCACTTTCCTCAGATAGGAATTCAATTGGAGATCGATAAGCTCTGATACTCTCTCAGCACTTGTCGTCTCTTTCTTTACTTTTCTCACCGTTTGCAGCTGCTTTGGTATAAAATACTGATTTACGACGTACACGTTATAGTCCTCAGGCCGCGGAAAATATTCTTGTGGTTTCTGTTTTTCTGCCTCACTCGTGGGCATCAACCGCTCTCCCTCAGCGTCGTTTTTATTTGGACTTGGGAATACGTCTTCTTTTCCAGCAGCGGCTTCTTCTGTTTTTACAATTTCTCCAATATTATCATCGCTGGTAACCTGGTCTTCTAGAGTAACGGCTCTATTAAATCTCTCTGCGGTGTAGGACCTTTGATTCAGTCCTCTCAGCCTTGAAGCACTTATCATCCCTCTTGTGCTGGGACGGAAATTAGTGCTACTTTTCGTCCCGGAAGGCTGGTTTGGACCGAATTTTTGAGGTTGCTCATTAGGATCTGGCTTCCTTTGTCGAATTTGAGAAGAAGAAAGGAGATTCCTGTCAGCTAGTTTGATTGGAACCCTCCGGGACATGATTCCGATTTGGTTTCGGTTTATCCCGAAATACTTGATCGAATAGCTTCTCGCGAAAATATCCTCAGTTTCTTTGATAAGTTCGCGCAGAGATTTTGCATCTAAATTTTTATCATTGCTGTGGAGTTGTTTCTGTATGCTCGTATATTTTTCTTTGATACTGCTGAGCTTTTCAGTGTAATTGTTATATAATTCGTGGTTGTAGAGTTTTGGCATTCTTCCTTTAATGACTCCGGAAGTAGGTGGTTTCTCTGGTTCAGTTTCTCTCCGTTCGTCAAGAAAAAAGGCTCCTGAGGTAAGAGGATGAAAGCCGTTGATGGACAGTCCATTATTCGTTGTATCTGGCCTGAACCCGTCGGTATGAGTCTTTGAAAGATTTAACCTGGGCATCGAAGCCGAAGTTTTTAGCCTAACTGTTGTCATATCAAGGAGAAAAGGACTCGGTTGGCTCTTAGTATAGGGCAAATTACGGAAGTTTTTGGAAATAAAATTGTTTAGTGTGAGGTTGCACTAATTTATTTGTGAGTATTAAACCAATTTATTGCTGTGAAATAGCATGCTGTGACTCGTTACTAACAAATTCACGGAATCTTCTATCTGATGATCTTTCACTGATAAATGCGTGTTTTTCACATTAGTCATGAGAAGCAAAGAGCCTCATTTTATTAAAAAGTGTAGAGAGAAAGTTTCAATTTATACGATTAATACGAGCTTTTCTCTGTATGAAAAGAACGATTTTCTTCTTAAAGCTATTAACTCAAATAACATTTAGAGCTGTGGTCATGAATCTTATAATCTTTTGGATCCCATTCACCGCGCAAAGCTTTACTTCTCAATACATTCAAACGAGGAATAAAAAAAAACAGAATATCTCAATTATGAAATAGCTAACTTCGCCAAGAAATCTTGATAGTTAACCTTTCCTTCAGTATTCGTGTAACCAGACAGCTGGCTTGTAAGGAAAATGATTTCCATCTCTGAAAGGCCACTTTTTTCCAGAATTTTTTTGATTTTAGACATTTTGATAAATTTATCGTCGTCTTTAGCCAGAAGCTTAAAAGCATTTACAACGTCTGTTAGGGTGTAGTCTGTGGGTTTGATAACGAAGAGTTTCATGAAATCCTCGAGGACTATGGTATCTTTCTTGCCAAAGAGCTTAGCGCAGATTTCCTCAAACTGGCCTTCACCCATCTTGTAATCAATCAAGCGAAACAGGTCTGCCAACTCTTCTTTGTTGATCTTCCCGTCTTTGTTCTTCGAGACAGCGTTGAACACGTCTCTAAAGGCGTCTCGGTCATCCTTTGTTAGTGCTGCTGTCATTTGAACAGAACTCCTTCAATTTTTTTATTTCGATTTAATTAATTAACATTCAGTTCGAGCTGAATAACCCTACCCTCACTCATTATTGTCATAACTGACAGTTATATATTTTTTTGAGTGGTCCATACAAAAAAAACTTAATTCTGTTTTGTTTGCATCTCTAGGAGAAATTCACGGCAAAGCTGTCTGCTGCGAAGTTAGTTTCATTATTCAAGATTTCGTTAATCAATGTGCGAGAAATTTCTAATTGGTTTAATCTATAATTTAGGTCGTAATTGTAATTTTCTTTAGTTGAAAAAGGTCTGTACTCTTTAAACCTGGTGATCCTTCCGATCTTCATTCATTCGCTGCTGATTCGTTAAATAAATCAATAGTGTTTATTGAGAAGAAGTTCCACAATTCCAACAATTTCATTCGGTAACATAGAGAACAAAATTGAGATATATTAAAATTTTCAAATGAACACCATCCTCTGGAACAACATGTTCGCATATCATAAGTGCTTTCTCACAATCATATACAATGATAGAGCTTATTCACGAATCTAGCAAATCGTGCCTGTTTAATATGGACGTATAAGGATGAGCTAGCTATACATGATTGAGAGAAATACTAGTTGTGACAAACTAAACTAGTGTTCAAAGGAGCAATCCAAGAGTTGGAAATTCTCAGTGTCTTCCTCTTCAACTTGGATGGTCGTGTGATGATAGCCCATTTCTTGGCATATTTTGGTGGCTTTCTCTAAGATGCGGGCTCCGCCGTTTACAACCTTAAGGTGAGTGGACATAGAAGCCTGCTCATTGCTCAGTGCCCACACATGGAGATCATGGACGCCGATGACTCCAGGAATCTTCATGAGGGCTTCTCTTAATTTTGAAGGGGACAGGTTAGATGGGCAGCCTTCCATCAGAGTCCTGATTGAATCTCTAATGGTGGGCCTCGTCACGACAAAGCAAATTACTGGGAAAAACATAGAACAAATTGGATCGGCTATTTTGAGTCGTTCTGGCTGGACCCAGCAGAGGATAGAAGCAATAATGGTGAGAATTGACTGTATCATGTCTCCCATAATGTCAAAAATGACGGCACGAAGGTTTTGATTCTTTTTTGCCTTAGGTTTAGATTCTTTGGACTTTGACCTCATAGAGGCTTCCTCCTCGTTTGTTTGTGGGCTATTTGAAGCGTTTCCACTTTCATTTGACTCTGCATCCTCATCCTCATTATCCTTGCCTAAAGTGAGAACCAGCATTACGATGACGTTGATGCTGAAGCCAGCAATGGCAGTGATGCACATGATGCTCCCATCAACTTCGAGTTCGTCGAGATTAATAAACTTTTCTATCGCTTCATAGACGAGGACGCCACAAATGATCCACATTATGATGGTACTGAGCAAAGCACCGATGACTCCGGCTCGATAGAAGCCGAAAGAGTACGTTTCAGTTGCCTTCTTCGTAGAGATCCAGACTGAAAAGGCCGACACTGACATGTAGACAATATCAGACAACTTTTCAGCTGCATCAGCAACGACGGCTAGTGAACCTGCAGCCAGTCCTCCGACAAGTTCTCCGGTAAATACGAAAATTCTAACGATGAGGGTGAAGATGAGTCTCTTAAGTACTCTCCTGAGAACTTTCTTCGGCTTTCCTCTTCGATCTGACATATGTAGGGTCGGAGAGCGCTCTTCACCACGTTGCTCAAGCTGTATTTCAGTGGCTTGCATTAAGGTTTTTCCAATTTGCCTTAATATTCAAAAAGATATTTTTTTATAAATTGTTGGCGGGTTGTCCTCTTAGAAAACTTTATTAGCTTTTTATAAAATTTATTAAACGAGTTTTTCTAAAAAAGTTTCAGGTTAATCATTGCTCCCGAATCAATTTTTTTTTCGAATGAAAGGTGAAAAAAAGATTTGAAATTTATTGAATCGAGTAAAATCTATTAATCGAGTAATAATTCTTTGATCTCGTTGGAGGTGATACTTTAACAGAGCTTTTTTAAATAACTGGCTGCACTCTGAAAACCAACGTTATTTTGAGGCTGCTGACACCACATAATATTTTAGAAGCATGGTAGAATGAGCAAGCTATCGTCTCGCGTCTATGGAATTGGAAAATGAAATCTGAGCGATAGATTATCCAAATTGCCTCTGCTTAACTTGTACTTCATGTTACTCAACAGACTAAGTTAGATGGAAGCTAGTTAATGTCTCTTTTCTTTCTGTGTTTCTCCGAAAAAATTCATTTGGTTTTCCAAAATTTTAATAAAATTAATAAAAAGGTTCTTACACCCATATCAATCCAAAATAAATTTTTATAAGTGAATGGAGACTTCACTTGAAAATGCGAAAAGTAATTCAAACGAGAATATTTGATTCGATAGTGAGATGAAGATGTTTCAAAGAACGTGTCAACGTTCTCAGATTGACTAATTCTATGGAAAATCCAGCAGGGCAAAGAAATGAAATTTTTTTAATGACAAAGGCTCATGGAAGAATTAAAGCTTGAACTAGTGAGTTAGAGTCCATACTCGAATGAAGCATCTCTAGGTATTTCAGTTGGGCTTGAATCATAGTAATCTTAGTGGAATAAGGTGACAAGTGCATCTAAATATATGCTGATATAGGAATTAACAGCCTCAATAGTGAGGATTATTGTCTCAAGTAAATTGTTTTCTGTAAGAGTTAGACAGATTACTTAGCTGTACTGAAAGCAAACCAACCAGTTGAACTTAGTAAAATAATTTTGGTTTAATGATATAGAATTAGCTTTCATTAAGTAAATACTTTCGAACCTCAGGGTTATACATATGAACACTATCTATCTAAATACTTCCAATAGCAATAATAACTCTTAGAAAACTGAAATCCTATAATTTATAATTTCTTGTTAATGAGGATTAAGTTGATTAATCTGTACTGTTGATAAGAACATTATACAAACCGATCACTTCTGTAATCTTGGAAGAACATGTAAAATTCAAATAGTAGCTCAAGATACCTATACTTCAGATATCATGACATATTACTCCAAAGAATAAATTTACCGAATACACGACTATCATGAAAAATAAACTGAGAATCAGAAAATACACTTTACACAATTAAGATATTATAGACTTCTGTTGAAATGAAGTCTTTCAGAACCAAATCAAAGCCATTGAGCAAAATTTATCCGAATACTTTTTCTAATAAATGAGATTAGAGTGGAGTCAATGCTTATACACAAATATACCTTTACATTGTAAAATTAAAATGTGATTATAAACAAATTTGAAAGACAGCTATTAAATTCAGAGATAGCCTGAATTCTATTGCAACGAGTATAATTGGAATCTTGCTGAGGCAGGTTTCTAAAATAATAGATAGAAGAAAGGGCCAAAGAATGAAGATTCAGAAAAACGACAGCTGCTGTAGATAGCCTGGCAAGGTTCTAAAGAAAGTCTGCAGAACTCAAAGCGAGAATGAGAATGTATTAAAAAATCAGATATTCGAATTCAATTTCTGTCAAGGAACACGGTATATGCATCCACCAAATGTGAAGTTAATTATAAATCTAACAACAAAAGATATAACTAATAATCTATATGAAATGTTGCAAAATGCATTCAAGTCTAACGGATGCTATGCTGCCTTTGCCATCAAAATAGATATTTTCCGTCGAGGCTAGTCCCAAGCATCCAAAAATTGTTGATTCATCCGAATAGCATCTCTCATATTATTTGTTAAAAAAAATCTCAAGACGGCATTTTTACTCTTGAGGTACCTTTTTCATATCAAGCTGGCCCTAATGTAAATTAGTTCATTCACCACCCCTTTCAAACTTTAATTACCTGTGGTTTCACTGGAGAAATTGGACTCAACTTCCGATTTTTTTTCATTGGACTATTTGATTTGAATTCCCTCTCCTATGGGTGATATATTAGCACACAACTCAAATCTTATGCCAATACTCTTATACCCGCAGCAATTTTATAGTATTCAGGGGAGTTTCTGCGAATAGGTTCGGTTATAAAACTCGGTGTTAGCTTTGGCAGCTTTCCGGGAGAATCTTTTTGAATCTCAGCTCGGTTCGGTATTATTTCAGTTTGGTATATCTTTTTGTTATCCATGTTGCCTTGTGTATTCCTTCCCATTTCAGGCCCTCCATTCCCGTTTGGAATTGGCGTAGTCCTTTTAGATGAATCATTGTATCGATCAAATAACTCGCTCCCTTGCATATTTATTAAAATAAAGAAGAGTTTTCATTGAATTCATTACTGCTCCTCTTCTCAGAAAATGTTTTCCTCTCATTGTCTTTTGTCTTTTTTTGAGGAGTATAGTATATATATTTCCCGTTTCTTTTGGTTACAACAGTATTATGGAATGAATTCCAATACCCAAGCGACTCCAGCTGCTGCGTCTTTACATCTTCCAGTATTATAGCTCTTAACTGGCAAAATGTTCGAATTAGATCGATAATAGTCGGCAGTGATGTAAAACCTCGTCGTATTGTTTCAGTTTTTGAAGTTGCTCCTCTTCCCTCCTTTTCAACTCTCGTCTTTGAGCTTTAACATGCTCTTCTAGCTCCTTTCGTCGCGCTGCTCTTGATAGTATTGGCCAAATTAGTGAATTTCAGGAATTATAGCTACTTTTCTTCAAGAATCTTCGCATTGATTTCAGCTTCCTTCCGATTTCTTAGCTCAACGACCTTGGCCGCTCTTTCGAAAGAAAAATCACGAAAGCGAATGTTTCCGAGTCTTCTTTTCTCAGCAAGATGAACTTCGTATGAAAATAGATTTGGTATTAGTTTCTATTTTATGAGTGATATGGGTGTAAGTTGGATATTGCTGTTGTACTGAGGCATAAGGTCTCCATTCGAGATGGCTTACTTCTGAATTGAAGGAAATATCCTCGTCCATTACTGAGTGCGCCTAATAAAATTTACACATAAATGAACCTACAGATTGTTCTATAAAATTTAATTCACCTCATGGACTCATGGAGAAGATAGTATGTAGAGAACTATGAACTTTTCAAGCCACTAAAAAAAAAGAGGAGAAAGAGAATTGTTTTGAGTCGATTTCCAGATGAGATCAATTAAAATTGAGGATATTGACTTTTCTCGTAGAAAAAGCTATGTGAAATGAACGAAGTCCGAATTTAAGTCGATTACTAAATTAACAAAAAAAAAAATCTTGAAAGTTTCTGAAAAGGATATTCACCCACAGAAGTCTCAAGAAAAGAGCAATAACAGTGAATTTCAAGGTTGCGAGCCTATTAGTACCTTTTCTGAGGAAAGTAGACTATTCGTAATTGGGGGAAAGAAACAGTTGCAGTTCTAATGAACAGGAAATTATATTATTTCTCCTATTTTCAGACAGAAAAACTAACACCTTACCCTCAATCTTAACCCAAATTAATTTTTGCTTGGGTTAGTTTTGATTAATCAAATGTATCTTGAAATAAATAGTTTGCGATTCTAGACTTCTTAATCAAAAAACGTGAGAACAAGTACTCAATATCAGATAGAAATCCTCCATAACTGATCGCATGGTGCTCGTCTGGAGGCCATAAGATTGCGATTTCGACCTCCAAACTAAGTAAAATCATGCTACTTTTAATGAATACAATATCTTACATAACGGTAGTACCTTTGTTTTACTGTGTGTATATATTCAAATATGGTATTTACAAATATTCTCATAAGCAACTATAAAACTTTCTGTTTTTCTTTTTTTGAAACTGTATGATAGCACCATTTACATTCTTAAGCAACAAACAGAACGATGGGAATTTGCGATATGATTGTTAATAATCAAACAGCGTTCAATAGCCAAACTGTAATTTGAAATACTAGAGAGAATGTTAGCTACTTATCTTATTGGTGATTCTTAGCTCTTTCGTTATTCTATTGTTCTGAGAAGGTTTACACCTATCCTTATTATATAGGTTGAAATTTGTGGGTAAAATGCAATATCATTCAATCTCCTTAACTATTTATTCTGCCAAAATCATAATTCTTCAAAGATTTCCTCGATGGATTCATCCTTCCTGTATGCCCTATAATGTTGAGCATAGTCTAAATGAAACAGACTGACTTAGCGCCATCTAATAATTAAACAAGTAAGATATTCCTCAACTCAAATTAACTTACTTCCATCTGAAGTCGATCCAGTATAAAGCACTTTTTCAGTTTTAAAGTCCCATATTGTAGCTGTCTTGTCAGTAGAGGCGCTAGCAATCAAGTCTCCATTCGGGCTCCATCTTACACAATGGATGAAAGCTAAACGAGTTTCAAATTGGTTATATATATTTATTAATCAAAATAAGAGTTCTACACGAATGAATTTCAGAAGTGCTGATGAACTTCGATTGCCGTTTGTCAAATATTTTTAGGGACGAATCACTGCCCCCCAATGCCAGCAAATTTCCATTCCTCGGGCAGACATCAATCCAAAAAGAGTCATCTAATTGACCTAATAGTAGCAAATCAGTATGAAAGAAGAAATGAAATATTAAAGAAATAATTACATGATGATTCAAGATTGCCTGAATATTTCACAACAAGAGTATTCTTCTCAACATCCAACACTCTGAGGAAATGGTATTCATTTTTGATGAATAGTAAGGATTCTCCAGCATCAGTACTCCATCTGCAACGACTGCTTTCATCTAAAACAAAGAGTATTTGTGGGGAGATATTTGGAAATATGAGTTACCGAACTCGTAGCTTGCTTTGAGATGGCACCTGTAATTGCCGGTATTCACATCAGAAATTACGCAAACTCCAAAACCGCCGAGAGTTGCGATAGCCTCTCCAGTTGGATGGAAATCGAAGCTAGTAATATAGTGCTGCTCATCCCCTGAACCAGAAAAATGAGATGGCAACTAAATAAATTTTATGAATTACCCCCACCAACGTTATCAACGTCATGTTGGAAGTGCCATTTTGATTTTCGTAATAAATTGACACTATTACTAAAATTCTTTCCAGAATATCCAATCTCGTGCAAATGATAGGCTATTTTTCCTTGAAGAGGAAGAGAAGCGAGCAAATTTCTTCTTGAATTGTAAGCCAAATCTCCGTAACCAACCACTAACGAAGAAGATTTTATGATCATAAGAGGAAGAAGCTCATTAAAATATAATTTACTTCCATGAACTTCCTCAAAAGCAAAAATTTTCTTCGCTCTTTTTTGAGAGATGTCAAATATCTCCATATTGGCTGTCTCAAGGTTGTGATTGAGTGAGACCAACAATTTCGGGTAATTTGAAATCGCCATTAAGTGTGTCCAATCACCTACAGACGAAAAAGATTAGCCTTAACTCGCAAGCCTTTGAACACCTTCTCTTAATTGAACTCCTTGGAAAGTTGTATAATCTTCTTTTGTATCGAGTTCGATGACATCAATGTTATTCTCATGAGATGAAGACCAGGCTAGTAATGTTGAAGAGGTAGAATTTGCCTCACCTATCAAAGTTGAAGTCAAGTATTGTAAGATGAGAGACGTCGGAATAGTATTTTAAGTCGGCAAGACAGGTTCAATATGAGTATATGCAAGAAAGCAAGAGTACCAGTTGATGTAGAGACTCGTGGTAAACTGTCGATAATTTCAGCATTTTGGACTGGCTTTGAGTCTTCAAGGACTGTAGAACTGAGGTTCTTGTCACTTTGTTTTTCGTTTTTTTGTAGCATATCTTCCATGAACTTTGCGAAGTTCAGATTAATTGAAATAAAATTTATGTGTTAATCAAACCCAAGCTTAATGAGTTGCTAAAGAACTTAAAATTCGATGATTGTCGTTGTAACAAGAATCAGCAGTATCATTCTGGAGATCATACGGCTGAGTTCTATTTAAATCAAAAGCTTCGGAAAAGTCATCTCGCTCCTATTCTTAAGACTAATTTGATTTATTGTGTGTTTTCGTAAATCTTTTCCAGAAAGGTAGATTAGGGAGGTCCGTATTTGAATTTATTATGTAATAATGTGAGGAAGAAATGCTAAAACTAAAACCATATTTTATCCTAATTATTTAAATAAAAAAGTTGATACTTCCTTCTTTGTTCTCAAAATTTGAAACTTTGTGAGCCTTTCTAATATTTACGTATCGTTGGAGTATTATATTCCAATGGCTACTTTTCTTTTTCTAAATCGATATTATTTACAGCTCTACAACACTTGTACTTCTGTCGATAAGATTTTCGCGTCTTGTACTCAAAGCAGGCGATTGGTCATTACTTTGATCCATGCTACCTTAAGTAACTGACAGATCTAATTCCCAATTAAGACGCAATTGGCGAAAAAGGGTTTGAAGAACTGGATATCTTTGGGAGAAAAGGTGAATGGGTCCGTATCTAGGTATTTTCTGAATGAATTGAGGTTATTCTATCAATAATTACTTATGAACCTTTTCTTATTTATATAATCCTTTACAAACAAAGCAGACTCAATCCCACAAAAAAAATGTTAAATCTCTTGAAAGACGACATAATGATTCAACAGAATTGGGCAAAACTCTCGTCCAGTCGTTTAGGTTTAGATGATCTGCCTTTTAACTCTTCTTCGGTTCCGCCGTAAGGAATATTTCAGTATATTGTGTTCGTTCTTAGCGCATGCAGCTAATTTCTTTTTTTTTTCTTCCATTGGATATATACCTCTGCTACTTTACTCAAAATCCCACTAATCATCAGAATTAGAGCAAGCGCAATGGCCACTCAAGATAGTAACTTCTTCGCTGAAAGAGCTTCGGAATCCAAGAGATGGATCCATACTAAAATCCAGCAAAAAAGGAGCGTTCCAATTTCTGTCGTTAACGCTAAGTTTTTTTCGGTCTTCTTTCTCAATAGTTTAGGAGTCAAGGACAAGCATATCACGACTATATGTACCAACGAAATGATGATCAGTTGAAGCAGAGGCCACTGCGTAAGGAGGGCGATCGTGATTGTAAACGATCGTAGTGTTCCATAGAATTGATAAGTTAGAAAATTGTGCTCAAATTTATTTATGCATACCAATACAGTAAATTTTATTATAAATTTATTTGCTGCTCGTTGCTCTCTTCATGCAATGACAGAGTAGTGCAAATCATTATAATGGCTATTTGGTATCCTACATTAATCGTGTGTGCCCAAGGAGTCTTTTCTAATTCTTCATCTTCTAAAATTCTTAAAATTCTTGGACATAGTTAAGAGTTCGACCTGCTGATTGATGTTTGTCCAAAAGATGGGAGTTTACTTGCCTCAGATGAGAAGGATGACACCATTAGAATTTTGCATCCCCGTGAATCAAGGATTGTTAAAACCTTTGATAAATTAATTCCTTTATTGCTTTATTTATTCAGTATGATACCAACTGATTATTTAACTCTCTAGACGCCACTAACTGTGTGCGTTGGAATGTGGGCCTCGAAAGGACGGCATACACCAGCATTGTGATTGTGGACTTCGGTACAGGGAAAAAACTTAATAATGGAATTTCTGAAAATGGGGGCATGGTTAATCTCAATGAAATTCTCTTTCTTATAAGAAAATTTGCGAGCTTTTCCGATCGAATCATTATGCTTTGTGTAACGATCATCCAAAGTAATGGCATCTACGGAGAAGTTAGATAACTCATGGAAGCAATAACTGGAGATATATATAAATTATTCATGGTTTATTCCCATTGTTGTTGTAACATCCGCATCGAAAATCCAACTTTACGTATAAAATAAGCATTCAACACAGAGAGAGATCGTCATTTAACAGTTAGACACAAAACATGGTTCGATTATATTTGTGATGGAGTATATAACTTTTTTCTTCTTCATGAACAAAAAAGTTTTATTTTCTTTCAAATCGATTAAACTTGCAAAAGATAGTTTTTTGGAAGATTTCCTAAGGCATCTTCCAAACTTTCCCCCTAAAATTGATCCTACTCCTTAATAATGCAAATAGCTTGAGGAACGCGTTGAATGCAAATCAACGAGCAGCCAAAAAGCATTTTCACGTTGAAATGAACTTAGCATTCTTAGTCTATTAAAAATATCAGCTAATGGAAATCCCTGACCATCATATTCAACATGGAAAGCTTCCAGGGATCTTTATTCAAAAAGGTCATTTGTCTAATTAGTCCAAGAGGGTATTATCACAAATTAAATTTTATTTTGTCCTTGAATTTAGAATAACTTACAACAGCAAATAGGCAATGCAAGCTTCGATCAATTCAGGCATCGAAAACTCAAACCAAGATAAAATTGTAACATTACTATCGCACTTCACCCTGAAAACGATGGAAATATTCGGTTCTCCTTGTTTATAAAGGATTATATTTACTTCCTGAAGAAATTTATTTTGCTTCCACTGCTTCATTCTTGCTAAATTGCTTTTGAATAGACAAACCGAGGCAACTCTTTGCTTGGTGTTCATCTAAAACTAACAACATTGGTGTTGCCGACTCCCAAACCTATGAAGATTATGCCAAGTTTGAAGGGGTTCAACTCATTCAGAAGAATAGTATTTGAGATTTTCACATTTGAGACAAATATTAATGTGAAAAACAAAATCTAGGATGGACCGACAATTGGACTCATGTGAAGGAAATTCCAAACTCCAGATTTTTGGCCTCTATCAAATCAAAGTCATGGAGTATCGGCCAATTTGGCAATGTATGATATTCGAAAGAAGGGAAGAGTTAAGAAAGTTTTCTCTTATGAGGAAGCTCTCGGATGTAAATCAATTAGGTTTTGATTTATTTCCTGACGTAAAATTTTTGTTAAGACACTGGGTATGGAGATATGACATATAATCCTCGAAGAGGTGTTCTCGATATCGTTTTCACGGAAAGTAGCGTACCACCTCTTCAAGATTAATGAATGGTCGTCAAAGCCTGGCGAAATCGTAAAACTTTGCCGAAAAGCAAAGTGGAACTCCCACAATCATTATTTTACAGATAATAATGTTGCTGGTCTTGATATTAATCCGTGTGGAGAAACTTTGGCGACAATCGATAGGCATGGGATTTGTTTAATTTCAGATGCCAACACGAACGGTTACAAATTCCACTTGTCTCTGCAAAGGCCAACATCAGATCGTAATTTAATTTAAATTCATTCATTTAATATTTTATTGAAATCTTTCTTTCTGATTTCTATTGTAATGAACTTATCACATCCGTCATAGTTATACTTATCTACGTTTAGCTGATGGATATGGCATGTCATTTGGTCGTTGCAGATGGACAAATACTGGAGAGCCTATTCTATTCGTGAAATATGAAGCGAACTCACTCAATACTCTTGATGTTGAGAAGAAAGTTCTGACTCTAAAAGAACCTGTTCTCCTCGATGAGGAATTACGACGTAAATGCATCTGTTTCATTTGATTTCAATGATGCCATTTTCCTTGTTCTCGCTCATCGGACACCTTAACTCAAGGGTATCTGATGGACTCCGGTTGAAGTGGTTTTGTTCACTTGCTCTCTCATTTTTTTCAAATGCTTTGGCTCTTTCTCACTCAGCTTTTCTCCAAGTTTTAGAGGTTGTCGTACGCTCAATTGATGTTTGCCCAACCAACGGAAATTTGCTAGCATCAGGCGGAGACGAGGGACTAATCAAGATTTATGACCGCCGTGAATCCAAGGTGGTTCAGATTTTGGGCGAAGGCGAATATCATACTTGTCAGAATCTTCAACTTTTTTCCTGAAACTTTTGAGAAGTATTCTTATTTAATTTATCTCTTAATTTTAATCATCATTGGATTCTTACGCGATAATTCCAACAAAATATAGCTAATATTCTGTGCGTGAGATGGAGTCCTAGCGGCGAGTGGTTCTGATAATGCAGCAACGCTATTGGATTTGAAAACTGATCAACCGGTTTATACTCGAAGCACGCTAGATAATGGTAAATTTGATCCCATAAGCTATTCGCTTTTATTATTTTTTTTTTGTTAGATCGATACACTTCGGTCTGTTTCATATAGCTCAGACCTATTGCGAGAATAGCACTCAGAAAGTGAATGAGGATGAGTAGCTTCGAGTACATTAATTGTTTAGCGAGAGAATGATTTTATTCGAGCGTTTAGTGTTCATCTCATGTAAGGTTCTCAAGTAACCTATACAACGTCATATTCTTCATCATGCATATAATCGCGAACCATAAATCGAGAAAATTTTGAAAATTTTGAATTAGAAATAACTTTAAATATCAGAAAGCAAATTAAATTGATTAGAGGCATTTAAATGAGAGTAGTATAAATAATAATTTATTTATCAGTATTCTTTGCTGGAGCACTTGAGTTTGCGATGTTTGTCCATTTTTTTAGGAGAGATTCATTAGAATATGCCGCTGACACGCGATATTTATCGATACAGCAATGTCAACATCTAAGCAATCTAAGAAAGTCCCAGGAATCAGAAGCTTGAACTTCAAAAGAATTAAAATGCATTTGTAAATGAGACTTATGTAGCTTTTATATGTCTAAGTTGTGTGATGCATCTTTGTCTGTGTAGTTTATTCAAAATATAGCCAAAGGACATTATATCAACCCGAATTATCATAGGATAATGGGTTGTTTAGATCACCAAGCTTCAAGTATATGATTATCAATAACTGACTAGCCGAAGGAATCTGTAACTTTATATTTAGGAGCCAGTAATTATTTTCCTTGCTTTTTAAGGCTTGCCTGACTTTTATGCAGTATATACTGACTGCTCAGTTTCAATATAAAGGGTTATGTAATTATGATTATAAATACAATAAAATCTTTTCGAAGCATCTCAAAATCAATTTATTTTAGAAGCCAAGCCGATGAGCGTCCATCAAGATCCTAATTTTCAAGTGAATCCGTCTAAAAAAGTACAGAAGGAGTTGATGCAAAAGTCATGGCGATGGATAGTAAAACTGCGCCTTCTCTTTCGAAATAAGACAGTCTAGCCACAATGCCTCAACCGACGCAAGATGGACAGGTTGTTGTAGTTATGTGCCCTTCAAACCAGCCTACAAATGTCATTCAACACCAGAATCCAGTTTCGAAGAAGGAGAGTCTTTTCGATACTCCTTGCAATTGTTCTTGCTATAGGCGGGATTTGCATCGTCGGCCTGGAAAAACCAAAAAAAAGCCTGGATTTCCCTGTTTGATTTTATTCCAGCAGTGCTCATCCTCTGGCTTTGCTTTGCATTTATGTATTGCTTCAAAGCGAAAACTGGGGTTAAGCTGTTCCTTGCTGGAATAACCATTTCTCCGATTTTGATTTGTTATTCCATAATCCACATTATATTCTTCTCGGGATTCAGTTTTTATCCTGGGTTCAATTGGTAGTTCATTGCCAGTTGCGTTATCGGAGGTGTTACTCTTATTTTTACCTTTGGATCATGTCTGAATGCGAGAAAACGAGAATCAAGATCAATTTTTCAGAAACGCAAACTATTTATTGTGCTGCTTGTGCTGGCTACTGTTGCTTTCTTGGCATTATTTATCTGCGACGTGGTCATGGTGATTTGTGAATATTGGAATAGGCGTTATACTTAATTGGAGAGTAGTGCTCGAGGTATAAAGTAATGATAATGGTCCATATCTATTTATATTTGCTGTGAATTATAAGTTCGGAATGAGAGACCATTAATATGATTCTAAGTAAAGTTCAATTAGACATCCTCACAAAAGAAGAGATATTTCAGGATTCTATATTCATTATTCACGATAATATATGGTTTTCAGAGAAAATGATGAGGTAAATGCCAAGTTTCCTCCAACAAAAATTTTATTTAATAGCATTCATAATATTGAAAATTCTTAACTTTGTGACCTAAAGAAACATTAAGCAATGATAAATTATTAATTTAAGAAGAGAAAAACAGCTTTTCACAACAATTAGGAATTCTTAAATGAATACATTTCAGCTTCATTTCAGAAGATTGCGAAGAAATTACAGGTAATAATATCTAATCCTATTACATTTCGTTACAAATCCATCGGATTAACAAAGGTTCTTATGCAGTCTTTACTTCCGTTGAGGGCGATAATGTTAGACCGTGAACTCCTCAATAATTAAAATAGTCAAAACGCAGCAAGCATCTGGAATCATACCTTGATATAAAGATGACGTATTTAAGAACGATTCTCCTGACTGACGCCTTAATTAGCAACGAGTGTGAGCAATCTCTCAGGTTTCTCAGTTCAAGCACAACGCAGCTTTTGAAATCTTCTCAAAATTATCGTCTAATGAGTTCAAAATGAAGATATGTATAAATGTACAGAATTTAGTGAGGACATAATTTTCTGTTTTGTTCAAAACGCTAAGCAAATTTATAAATATTCTTATTTGGAATTTATTCTCGAAGGATATGATGGTGCTAAAGATATAACTGAACATTTAATCAGACAGATCTAAATCTGTCGCTATTCATAATCTCGAATGAATATGATGAAACTCTGATTTACTGATCCGACCAATGGAGTCGAGGAAAAATAATTCCACTCTCAAAAATGATGAATCAGTCTTTAAAAAAAAATGAGAATGCTGCCTACCCGCACTCCAAATATGACAAAACTCTCAACGACTTAGGAAGTTTCATAAACGATTACATTGTTTTCTCCAAGCAATTCTGTTGGCCTTCAAGCTGACTTACTGTATGAGGCGAGCCTTGTCGTTTTTGTGCAAAGATATCGTACTGAACAAAGGCTTGCCCGTTTTAGATACTGGCACTCCGATTTGACAGTAAAGTTAAATTCAAAGAAATCAGTAAATACTGCCTTTATAGCCCATGCATTAGCCAGGCACTTATAAACATTTATATATTACGAAATAAGAATAATCTCTCAACCAAGCAAATGAGTGTGGCTCTAGAACCTGTTCTCCTAAATAACGCAGGTGAAGGTGCGACAAAAGTAAACACAATGGTTTATAATACTGCGACATCTTTCACAGAACACGATGATCGAGCTAAGTTACCTCAAACTACACAACAAAACGGGCAATTTATCATAATATTCTCGACAGGAGCTGAACCAACAACTGGTATCCAGTCAGAATCCATTAATCAGAAACCAAGCTCAAGCCAGCTCGTAGGAAAAAAAGAAATTGGCGTATGCGAGAAAATTACTGCAATAATTCTTGCGATTATTCTCATTGCCCTCGGAATCTTGGTAGGGTGCTGTTTTAGGTGGGAGTTGGGTTGGATTTTTTCTATTTTTTGTTTTGTTTCAACAATATTCACTCTATATCTCTGCTTTGGATCAAAGAATTACCCTGATAGAAGAATCGGAATTCGTTTGATAATAGCGGGAATAATTATTTCTTTACTTGTATTGGGTTTCTCAACTTGGTATACAGTTCTGGTTTCCCGCAGCGGTTTTGTCTGGTTTACCATATTCGGTTGGATTCCCGTATTCGGTTGGATTCCCGGTAGTATTTCTCTCATTCTTTCGATTGGATCATGGGCGACTGCTAGAAAAGAAGGAAGTTCATGCTTTCAGGATCGTGTGCTGTTTATTGTGTTTCTTGTGGTAGATACGCTGGCTCTGGTCGTATATTCTGCGATTCCGATTTATTTTGTTGTCATCTTTGTGACTATTTCTGGGTAGAGAGACCTCGATATAATTAGTAATGATTCAAAGTGTGCTTTTTACAAGAATCTATATCTGATGAGATCTTCTAAAGTAATATTTTTATGCACGAACAAAAATACCAATGATTTTTAAAAAGTTAATAAAATTTTCTTGCTGCTGGTTCCATGTTTCCAAACGAATACAAATTGGAGAAACATTTTATCTTGAATTACATGTTCTGCCTTTTGATAGAATATTTATATTGTGAATCCCAGGTTCTTCATCATGTTAATGCTCTAAGAAGTTTATTCGATTCTGAAAACAAAGTAATTACAAAATTAATCCCTGAGCTCCAATTCTTAGAAATCCTAACTACTTTGAATAATGTTACGATTTATAAAAATCCTTTTGATGATATTGACGCCTAATTCAATTATAGCTTTCAGGAAATCCTGCAGGTGGGTTTAAAGAGGGACATATCGAAAAATAAGAATTAACTCTAAGGTTATGAAGGCGGCGCTTGATCTAAGGTCTACAAGTTTATAACGGTGGAGTTCTCTGGCGTGAAGGACAAAAACGTTTCCTTAATTGATTTAATGAATTGGTTTTCTTTTTTTTGAGAAAAAAAGAGACGAAGGTGGTATTTGCTCTGAAATATTGCTTTTAACAATCCCGAAAGTAGAGTAGAGCTTTAGTTTATCTTGTACTAATCTCCTTTGAGTGGTTCGATAGTATTCTCTCTGAGAAATAATTGATAAAATGGGATGAATGGAATTTGAGTTTGATGAAATATGATTGATTCTCGAAAAACTGACTGTCTCAAATATGCAGTAAAACTACGGACTGTTCCCAATCCATAAGCAGACAAGACCAAAAGCTGATATGGTTACAAGGACAAGGTAAATAATTGAGTAATAATGAATATTCTTGGGAAACAACATTGAGCTTTTGTATCTTACGACGCATTTTCATCCATGCATGCTCCAATGCAGAGAAGCAGCATTATAACAGCCGGAATAAAATCGAACATGCAGAGTCAAGCAGAACCAGGAAAAACCGCAGTGATGATGCCTCCAAATACACTTAATAAGCAGCTAGGATGGCTTCAATTCTTGGGATTCCTTTTTGTTATTTGAGGTTTCTTCACAAGGGGCGTATTTCCAGGTCCAAAATTAGGAGTAGAATTGATTACTCCTTACAATTTCCATCGGCTGCCCATTTTGCGAACCTTGATGTCAGACAAGGAGATTTGAGGTATTTGAGCACTCCATCGGAGTTATTTTCTGAAATCGGTTTCTAACATTAATCATTCCCACTTAAATTCTTTTAAGTAATGGGAGAAGGAGACTTGTCGTATAACTCGCGCAGGGTATCCTCGGTGAAATGAGTGCTCCAAAAACTCCTCAAATCAGAAAGGCTATTCCGCTGCCAAAAACTTTGTCAGAGTTCCAGGTGGTGTGCTCAATACACCACTAGTAAAGGCAGCTGGAGCTGACGACTTTGATCATAAAAATTATTTTGTTA